>Ga0102953_1000491_pt1 | contig 27330 bp, 24 predicted proteins | sample SalPon2A_C_D2_MG_FD_78509 | JGI IMG/M metagenome (GOLD analysis project Ga0102953, IMG submission 78509) | Soil microbial communities from South San Francisco under conditions of wetland restoration - Salt Pond MetaG R2A_C_D2_MG | ecosystem: Environmental > Terrestrial > Soil > Wetlands | place... | reverse complement strand
CGGCTCGTCCATCAGCAGCACGTTGGGCTTCTGCAGCATCAACTTGCCGAACAGCATGCGGCCTTTCTCGCCGCCGGACAGCACTTTCACCTTCTTCTTCACGTCGTCGCCGGAAAACAGCAAACGGCCCAGTGTGCCGCGCACAACCTGGTCGTCATCGGAAGGGCCGCGCCATTCCGTCATCCATTCCATCATCGGCTTGTCCTCGGAAAAGTCGGCGGCATGGTCCTGCGCGTAGTAGCCGAGCCGGGCCTTGTCCGTCCATTTGATGGTGCCGGTGTCCGGTTCGAGGTCGCCGGCCAGGCAACGCAACAGCGTGGTTTTACCGATGCCGTTGGGGCCGATGATGGCAACTTTCTCGCCGGCATCGATGCGGAAGTTCACATTGGAGAAAAGCACCTTGTCGAAACCCTTGGCCATCTTTTGCACCTCGACCGCAGTGCGGTGCAGCTTGTCGCGCTCGTCGTATTCGAAGCGGATGAACGGGTACTGGCGGCTGGAGGGCTTGATGTCCTCGATCTTGATCTTGTCGATCTGGCGCGCGCGCGAAGTGGCCTGCTTGGCCTTGGAGGCGTTGGCCGAGAAGCGCGCGACGAAAGCTTTCAGTTCGGCGACCTTTTCCTTGGCCTTGGCGTTATCCGCCTGCTGCTGCTCGCGCGCCTGGGTGGAAGCCAGCATGTAGTCGTTGTAGTTGCCGGGATACACGGTGATCTTGCCGTAGTCCAGGTCGGCCATGTGCGTGCACACACTGTTCAGGAAGTGGCGGTCGTGCGAGATGATGACCATGGTGGAGTTGCGCGCGTTGAGCACGCCTTCCAGCCAGCGGATGGTGTTGATGTCGAGGTTGTTGGTCGGCTCGTCCAGCAACAGAATATCCGGGTTGGAGAACAACGCCTGTGCCAGCAGCACGCGCAACTTGAAGCCGGGCGCCACTTCGCGCATCGGGCCATCGTGCAATTCGATGGCAATGCCCACGCCGAGCAGCAGTTCGCCGGCGCGAGCTTCGGCGGTGTAGCCATCGTACTCGGCAAAAGTTGCCTCCAGGTCGGCTGCGCGCATGTAGTCTTCTTCCGTCGCGTCCGGGTTGGCGTAGATCGCATCGCGCTCCGACATCGCTTCCCACATTTCCTCGTGGCCCATCATCACCACGTCCAGCACGCGCTGGTCCTCAAAAGCAAACTGGTCCTGGCGCAGCTTGCCCAGACGCTCGCCCTTGTCCAGCATGACCTCGCCCGAGGTTTGTTCCAGGTCGCGGCCGAGGATTTTCATGAAAGTGGATTTGCCGCAGCCATTGGCGCCGATGAGGCCGTAACGGTTGCCGTCACCGAATTTGACGGAAACGTTTTCGAACAACGGCTTGGCGCCGAACTGCATGGTGATGTTGGCTGTGGATAACATGTGCTGAGGTACTCGATTCCGGGGTGATTGCTTGAAAAGGCAAGATTCTAACATTTCAGGCATGGCTTTCTAAAATCCTGTCATCCGCTAGAATGCGGGTTGACCCAATTTGTTTGTCCATCATGGTTCCTCATCTCACTACTGCATTGAATGGTCCCCTGCTCGATCTCGAGCGCCGCATGCTGGATGCGCAGCCCGCCATCGAACACTGGTTTCGCACGCAATGGCAGGAACGCACCGTGCCGTTCTATTCATCGGTGGACCTGCGCAACAGCGGTTTCAAGCTGGCGCCGGTCGATACCAACCTGTTTCCCGGCGGCTTCAACAACCTCAATCCGGATTTCCTGCCGCTGTGCGTGCAGGCAGCGCAGAGCGCCATCGAGAAAATCTGTCCGGATGCGCGCGGCGTGTTGCTGGTGCCGGAAAATCACACGCGCAACCAGTATTACCTGCAGAACGTGGCGCAACTTGCGCTGGTGCTGAAGCAGGCCGGACTCAGGGTGCACATCGGCAGCCTGTTGCCGGAAATCGATAAGCCAACACAACTGATGTTGCCCGACGGCAATACGCTGACGCTGGAACCGCTGCAGCGCAAGAAAAACCGGCTCAGCGTGAACGGCTTCGATCCCTGCGTGGTGTTGCTCAATAATGATCTTTCCGCGGGCACGCCGGAGATTCTGCAGAACCTGGAGCAGGCCGTGATGCCGCCGCTGGAGGCGGGCTGGACGGTGCGCCGCAAATCGCATCATTTCACCGCCTACGACCAGGTGGCGAATGATTTCGCACAACTGCTCGATATTGATCCCTGGCTGATCAATCCCTATTTCGCTTCCTGTGGCACGGTTGATTTCAAGCAGCGCTCGGGCGAGGAATGTCTGGCGGCGCGCGTCGACGAGGTGCTGCAGAAAATGCGCGCGAAATATGCCGAATACGGCGTCAAGGAAGAGCCGTTCGTGATTGCCAAGGCCGATGCCGGCACTTACGGCATGGGCATCATGACGGTGAAGGATGCCGCCGAAGTGCGCGACCTCAACCGGCGTCAGCGCAACAAGATGGCGGTGGGCAAGGAAGGGCTGGAAGTACATGACGTGCTGGTGCAGGAAGGCGTGTATACCTTCGAGAGCATCAACGAGGCCGTGGCCGAGCCGGTGGTTTACATGGTCGACCATTACGTGGTCGGCGGTTTCTACAGGGTGCATACCGATCGTCGCAGCGATGAAAACCTTAACTCGCCCGGCATGCATTTCGTGCCGCTGGCATTCGAGGCCAGTTGCACCCTGCCCAACCCGGAAGGTGCGCCGGACGACGTGCCCAACCGCTTCTATGCTTATGGCGTGGTGGCCAGGCTGGCGCTGCTGGCAGCGGCTATTGAACTCGAAGAAATGCAGCAGTGAACCTGGCTCGGCGCTTATTTTTGCTGGCAGCCGTGCTTCTGCTGTCTGCCTGCGGCAAGGAACCGCTATACCAGGAACAAGGCTATGTGTTCGGTACCCTGGTCGAGGTCAGCGTATATGGCGAACCGGAGCCGAAGGCGAAACAGGCGGTCAAGGCGGTGATGGAGGAATTCCAGCGACTGCACAATGAGCTGCATGCCTGGAAGCCGTCCGAGCTGAGCGATATGAATGCGGCTTTTGCGCACGGCAAAAGCAAGCAGGTCTCACCCGAGTTGGCGGCGATACTCAGAGACGCCACGCAGCTTTCCGTGCAGTCGGATGGATTATTCGATCCCGCCATCGGCGAATTGATCAAACTGTGGGGTTTCCAGGCCGACACTTTCAAGGCAGCGTTACCGGATAAAAAGAAAGTTCGGGCATTGGTGGCTGCCAATCCGCAGATGACCGACATTACGCTCAAGGGCGACATGGCCAGCAGCCGTAACAGGACGGTACGGATTGATCTCGGCGGTTATGCCAAGGGCTATGCGCTGGACCGTGCCGCAACGCTGTTGAAAAAAATGGGCGTGCGCGATGCGCTGATCAATATCGGCGGCAACGTGCTGGCGCTGGGCAGCCACGGCTCACGTCCCTGGCGCGTGGGTATTCAGCATCCGCGCAAGCCTGGCCCGTTTGCCACGGTAGAGTTGCGCGACGGCGAGGCAATCGGCACTTCGGGAGACTACCAGCGCTATTTCATGGTCAGCGGCAAACGTTACTGCCATCTGATCGACCCCAGGTCGGGCCGGCCTGCACAAGGGGTCGAGGCGGTAACCGTACTGGTGCATGGAGTACATGCCGGCGTGTTGTCGGACGTGGATTCCAAGCCGCTGTTCATCTCCGGCGTGCAGGGCTGGCGGGCTGCGGCGACGAGGATGGACGTGGCCGCAGCGTTGCTGATTGACGACAGTGGTAAGGCACATCTTACCGCTGCCATGCAGAAACGGCTAAAATTCACGGACAAGTCCATGTCTGAGGAGGTCGAACCATGATTGCGCCCGAGCAGGATCAACGCATAGAACGCAATGTGCAGCGCACGGTGGGCCATGCTGCCCTGAAAAAAATTCGTGGCATCGTCGACGAAGATCTGGAAAAAGAAATGTCCGGTGCCAGGTTGCTGCGTGCATTCCTGCGTTATGGCTGGCTCATCTTGCTGGTTGCTGCTGCGTTGCTGGCCCATTATCTGGGAGTGATTTGAATTGGCAGGAATTTTACTGGTGACACATAACGGGCTGGGCGACAGCCTGGTGGATTGTGTACGGCATGTGCTGGGGCAGATGCCTTCCGACCTGCTGGTCCTGACGGTCAAGGCGTCTGACGACCCTGCCCGCAAGGAGACGGAGGGACGTGCGGTGATCGAGTATATGGATAAGGGCGAAGGCGTGTTGCTGCTGGCCGACATGTTCGGCGCAACACCCTGCAACATCGGCCGGCGCCTGTGCGAAATACCGAATGTGACGGGCATCGCCGGGGTCAACCTGCCGATGCTGCTACGCGTGGTGTCCAACAAGGACAGGCCACTCGACGAGCTTGCACGGATGGCTCTTGATGGCGGGCGCGACTGTATCGTGCCAATTGATTCCGAACAAAACGAAAAATGCGATGCTGCAACAGGACGCGCTGATTAAGAACAAGCTGGGCTTGCATGCGCGCGCTTCGGCAAAACTGACCCAGTTGGCTTCGCAATATCCCTGCGAAATCTGGCTGTCGCGCAACGGCCGCCGCGTCAATGCCAAGAGCATCATGGGCGTGATGATGCTGGCTGCGGCCAAGGGGGCTACCATCGGCATCGAAACCAGCGGAGAACAGGAACAGAAAGCGATGAGCGCGATTCATCAGTTGATCGACGATTATTTTGGAGAAGGCGAGTGAGCTTCACGCTGCACGGCATCCCGGTTTCCAGCGGCATCGCTATCGGCCATGCCCACCTGGTCTCGCACACCATGCTGGAAGTGGCGCATTACACGCTACCCAAGCACCTGGTAAATGAAGAGGTGGCGCGCCTGGACGCCGCACTGGAAGCTACGCGCCAGGAGCTGACCGCATTGCATGCGATTCGTCCGGAAAATGCGGGGGCGGAATTTGATGCCTTCCTCGATTTGCACCTGATGATCCTGTCGGATGAACATATCAGCCGTGCGCCGCGCGAGATGATAGAGCGCGAGCATTGCAATGCCGAATGGGCGCTCAAGGTACAGATGGATGACCTGGCCGAGCACTTCGATGCGTTCGAAGATGCTTACCTGCGCGAACGCAAGAGCGATGTGACCCAGGTGGTGGAGCGTGTGCTCAAGGCGCTGCTCGGTCACCCCGGCCATGTGCCGCCCCCTGTCGGCCATGACGGCAACATCATCTTGGCGGCGCACGACTTGAGTCCCGCCGACCTGATTCAGTTCGAGCCGCATCAGTTCGCCGCGTTCATTACCGACCTCGGCGGTGCCACCTCGCATACCGCGATCATCGCACGCAGCCTGAATACGCCGTGCGTGGTCGGTCTGTTGCATGCGCGCCGGCTGTTGCGCGAGAACGACCACTTGATCGTCGATGGCACGCAGGGTGTGATCGTCGTCAATCCGGACAAACAGATCCTGGCCGAGTACAAACTGCGCCAGAGCCAGTTCGACCTGGAACGGCAAAAGCTGCGCCGCCTGCGCACGGCGCGCGCCGATACGCTGGACGGCACCCACGTTGAACTGCAGGCCAATATCGAGAAGCCACAGGACTTGGCTGAGGTCAACAAAAACGGTGCCAGCGGAGTCGGCCTGTTCCGCAGCGAGTTCCTGTTTCTCAATCGCGACGACCTGCCGGACGAGGAAGAGCAGTTCGAGGCATACCGCTGTGTGGCGGAGGGCATGAAGGGCCTGCCGGTGACCATCCGTACCTTCGACCTGGGGGCCGACAAGCAGCTGAACCAGACCAAGCGCGTTGCCAGCAATCCCGCGCTGGGCTTGCGCGCGATCCGCCTCAGCCTGGCCGAGCCGCAGCTGTTCCGTATCCAGCTGCGCGCCCTGCTGCGCGCCTCGCATTACGGCAATGTGAAAATCCTGGTGCCGATGCTGTGCAGCGTCTCGGAAATCAACCAGACGCTGCAATTCCTCGACAACATCAAGAAAGACCTGGACGAGGAAGGTATTGCCTACAACCGCAACGTGCCGGTGGGCGGCATGGTCGAAATTCCCGCCGCCGCGCTGGCGCTGGGGGCATTCACCAAGAAGCTGGACTTTCTGTCGATCGGGACCAACGACCTGATCCAGTACACGCTGGCCATAGACCGCACCGATGAGGAGGTCGCGCATCTGTACGATCCGTTGCATCCGGCGGTGCTGCATTTGCTGTCCCATGTCATCAGTCATGCCAACAAGGCCGGTGTGCCGGTCTCGGTGTGCGGCGAAATGGCCGGGGAACTGGCTTATACCCGCCTGTTGCTGGGCATGGGCCTGCGCCAGTTTTCCATGCATCCTTCGCAGCTGCTCGGCGTCAAGCAGCGCGTGTTGACTACCAGCCTGTCCGAGATTACGTCGCTGACCCACAAGATCATGCGCGCCGACGATCCGCTCAAGGTGCGCGACCTGCTGGCCAAGTTGAATGCGCTCTGACTGCGATTGACAGCGCCCGGCAAAACCGGGAAACTTCGTAGCGTGCCGATTTGAGCTCAGCTTGCGGGGCACGTAAAACATACCAGCTAAAGCGATGGCACGACCCGCTCTAGCGCAAGCTCGGCGGGTTTTGTTTTTGGAGCATGTTTTGAACGATTCGGTTGGAATAGTCAGCGCACAGTGCGCCACCTTTGATACGCCGCTGCAATTCAGAAGCGGCGCGATATTGCCGCGCTATGAGCTGGTGTACGAAACATACGGTACGCTGAATGCAGACAAGACCAATGCCGTGCTGATCTGTCATGCGCTGTCGGGACATCACCATGTCGCAGGCCGCCACTCGGACGATCCCAAGAGCGCTGGCTGGTGGGACAACATGATCGGGCCGGGCAAGCCGATCGATACCGACAAGTTTTTCGTCATCGGCCTGAATAATCTCGGCGGCTGCCACGGTTCCACCGGACCTTCTAGTACCAATCCGGAAACCGGCAAACCTTACGGCGCCAGTTTCCCGATGGTGACGGTGGAAGACTGGGTGAAGTCGCAGGCCCGCCTTGCCGATATGTTCGGTATTCGGCAGTTTGCGGCAGTGGTGGGCGGCAGCCTGGGTGGGATGCAGGCGCTGCAATGGTCGCTGTCCTACCCGGAACGCCTGCGCCATGCGCTGGTGATTGCTGCCGCACCACGGCTGACTGCCGAGAACATCGCCTTTAACGATGTGGCGCGCAACGCGATCCTGACCGATCCCGATTTTCACGGCGGCAATTTCTACGAGCACGGCGTGGTGCCCAGCCGCGGCCTGCGTCTGGCGCGCATGCTGGGACACATCACCTATCTTTCCGACGACGCGATGGCCGACAAGTTCGGCCGCAGCCTGCGCTCCGGCAAGCTGGGCTACAACTACGATATCGAGTTCGAGATCGAGTCCTATTTGCGTTACCAGGGCGACAAGTTCGCGAAGTCGTTCGATGCGAATACCTACCTGCTGATGACCAAGGCGCTGGACTATTTCGATCCGTCGCGCGAATACGACGACGACCTGAACAAGGCATTTGCGCCGGCGCAGGCCAACTTTCTGGTGGTGTCTTTTACCACCGACTGGCGCTTCGCCCCGGAACGTTCGCGCGCCATCGTCAAGGCACTGCTGCACAATCGCCGCAACGTCAGCTACGCCGAAATCAGTTCGACCCACGGCCACGATTCGTTCCTGATGCAGCATGAGCATTACCATGACGTGATGCGTGCCTATATGGCGCGCGTGGAGGCATCGCTATGAACGCAAACGATACCGCTGCCCTGGCCGCTTCGCGTCCGGACTTTGCCGCCATTGCGGCCTGGATACCAGAGGGGGCCTCGGTGCTGGACCTCGGTTGCGGCGATGGCAGCCTGCTGCGCTATCTGCGCGAAATGCGCTCGGTGCACGGTTATGGCGTGGAAATCAGCGATGCCAAGCTGGTGGCCTGTATCAGGAACGGTGTGAACGTGATTCAGGGCGACCTCGACAGCGGACTTTCCGGTTTCGAGACAAATGCTTTCGATTTCGTGGTGCTGTCGCAGACGCTGCAGGCAATACGCCATACCGAAGTGCTGGTGCGTGAAATGCTGCGCGTAGGACGGGAAGGTATCGTCAGTTTCCCCAACTTCGGCTACTGGAAAAACCGCCTCAATATTCTGCGCGGCAACATGCCGGTGTCGGAGGATCTGCCTTACCAGTGGTATGACACGCCCAACGTGCATCTGTGCACCCTGCAGGATTTTGAAACCTTTTGCGCGCAGCACCGGATCGACATTCTCGATCGCCGTGTGATGACCGGCGGCGGCAGCGAGGTAGGCACGCTGCCCAATTTGCTGGGCAGCACTGCAGCATACCGCTTTCGAAACGTGGCCTGACCGGATGAGCGTGTGGCGGCAGTTGTTCACCCGGCGCATGCTGATCTGCGTGTTCACCGGGTTTTCTTCCGGCCTGCCGCTGTATCTGCTGTTCAACCTGTTGCCGGCCTGGCTGCGCAGCGAATCGGTCGATCTCAAGACCATCGGCCTGTTTGCGCTGATCCAGTTTCCCTACACCTGGAAATTCCTGTGGTCACCGTTGCTTGACCGCTACGTGGTGCCGGTGCTGGGGCGGCGGCGCGGCTGGATGCTGTTGACCCAGGCTGCGCTGCTGCTGGTGATTGCGGCGATGGGCGCCTTCTCCCCGCAACATCAGATCGAAACCATCGCCTGGATTGCCACGCTACTTGCCCTGCTCAGCGCCACCCAGGACATCGCGCTCGACGCCTACCGTCGCGAACTGTTGCCGGACAGCGAACTCGGCCTCGGCAACTCGGTGCACGTCAACGCCTACCGCATTGCCGGTCTGGTGCCGGGTTCGTTGTCGCTGATCCTGGCCGATCATTTGCCGTGGAATATGGTGTTCATCATTACTGCTTTGTTCATGCTGCCCGGCATGGCGATGACGCTGCTGGTGTCCGAACCCCACCGTGCTTCGCCGCCCAAGACCTTGCGCGAGGCGGTAGTCGAGCCTTTCCATGAGTTCATCACGCGCCAGGGCTGGCAGAGCGCTCTGCTGATCCTTGCTTTCCTGTTGTTCTACAAGCTCGGCGACAGCATGTGCACTGCGCTGGCCACGCCGTTCTATCTGGACATGGGCTATTCCAAGACCGACATCGGACTGGTTGCCAAGAATGCCGGGCTGTGGCCGTCGGTGATCGGCGGCCTGCTGGGCGGCCTGTGGATGGTGAAAATCGGCATCAACCGGGCATTGTGGCTATTTGGCGTGGTGCAGATTGCGGCGATTTTCGGCTTCGCCTGGCTGGCCTTCATCGGCCACCACGCGACAGTTGGCGCGACCGACCTGACGCAACTGGCCGTGGTAATCGGACTCGAAGCGCTGGGCGTGGGGCTGGGCACGGCGGCGTTCGTTGCATTCATTGCGCACACCACGCACCCGGCCTATACGGCGACCCAGTTCGCGCTGTTTACCAGCCTGATGGCGGTGCCGCGCACGTTTGCCAATGCCGCCACCGGCTGGCTGGTAGAGGCGATGGGCTGGGGCAATTTCTTTTTGTTATGCGCTGCGCTGGCGGTACCCGGCATGCTGTTGCTGCTGAAAGTGGCGCCATGGAATGCACCGTTGCCGGTTGCGGATAACGAGTAGGGCATGCAGTACCCGACTTACCAGCTTGGTTAAGTGGTAGTATTCAAGCCATATTGCCACTATAATCCGCGCTCTAGTAGGTATCGGGTATCAATTTTCAGAGCTTGAATATGCAGTTGTTCGCTTTCGGCATCAACCATCAGACCGCGCCGCTCAACGTGCGCGAACAGATCGCGTTTAATGCGGAAACCATGGAACCAGCATTGCATGATCTGGTCGGCCATGGTGCGGCCAAAGAGGCGACTATTTTGTCCACCTGCAATCGCACCGAGGTGTATTGCAACACCCAGACGCCGGAACAACCGATTAACTGGCTGGCGCGCTATCACAAGCTGGACTCGTCCGACATCGAACCCTACCTTTACACCATGCCGCGCGAACAGGCGGTGAAACACGCGTTCCGTGTGGCCAGCGGCCTGGATTCCATGGTGCTGGGCGAGCCGCAGATCCTCGGCCAGATGAAGCAGGCGGTGCGCAGCGCCGAGCAGGCCGGCACGCTGGGCTTTATCCTGCACAAGCTGTTCCAGCGCACGTTCTCGGTGGCCAAGGATGTGCGTTCGCAGACCGAGATTGGCGCCAACCTGATTTCCATGGCCGCCGCCGCAGTCAAGCTGGCCGAGCGCATCTATCCCAGTATTTCAGAGCAGAACCTGTTGTTCATCGGTGCCGGCGAAATGATCGAGTTGAATGCCGTGCATTTTGCCGCCAAGTCTCCCAAGCAGATCACCGTCGCCAACCGCACGCTGGAACGTGCGCAGGTGCTGGCGCGGCGCATCAACGGCAGCGCGATCGCGCTGAACGATCTACCCGATCAACTGGCGCACTACGACATCATCGTCACTTGCACCGGCAGCCAGTTGCCGATTCTTGGCAAGGGCATGGTCGAGCGCGCGCTGAAAGCGCGCAAGCACCGCCCGTTGTTCATCGTCGACCTGGCCGTGCCGCGCGACGTGGAAGCGGAAGTGATCGAACTCGACGACGTGTTCCTGTATACCGTGGACGACCTCGGCGAAGTGGTACGCGACGGCCTGGATGCGCGGCAGAACGCGGTGAAGGAAGCCGAGGTCATCATCGATGCCGGCGTGAGCAATTTCGTGCACTGGATGCAGTCGCGCGAGGTGGTGCCGACCATCCGCGCGTTGCGCGACCACGTCGACCGCCAGCGCCGTCATGAACTGGAAAAGGCGCACCGCCTGCTGGCCAGGGGCGAGTCTCCGGAAAAGGTGCTGGAAGCAATGAGCAACGGCCTGACCAACAAGTTCCTGCATGCCCCCACGCATGCACTGAACCAGATGCAGGCCGATGAGCGCGAAGCTTACATGGAAATCATCCACCGCCTGTATCACCTGCACACCCCCGAATGAAGCCCAGCATTGCCGCCAAGCTCGCCCAGCTCAGTGCGCGCCTGGACGAGGTCAATCAGCTATTGAGCAGTGAAGATGCTACGCGCGACATGGACCAGTTTCGCAAGCTGAACCGCGAACGCACCGAGCTGGAACCGGTGGTCGAGCATTATCATGCCTGGCAGGCCTGCGAGGCGGACATCGCTGCAGCCAGAGAAATGGCGTCCGATCCCGAGATGCGCGAATTTGCAGCGGAGGAAGTCGAAGCGGGCGAGCAACGCCTGGAACAACTGGAAGCCGAGTTACAGAAGCTGCTGCTGCCCAGGGATCCCAACGACGAGCGCAATGTGATCCTCGAAATCCGTGCCGGTACCGGTGGTGACGAAGCGGCACTGTTTGCGGGTGACCTGTTTCGCATGTATTCACGCTTTGCCGAGCGTAACCGCTGGCAGGTGGAAGTAATTTCGGAAAGCCCGGGCGAAGTCGGCGGCTACAAGGAAATCATTGCGCGCATCGTCGGTCATGGTGCCTATTCCGTACTCAAGTTCGAGTCCGGCGCGCATCGCGTGCAGCGTGTGCCGGCCACCGAAGCACAGGGGCGTATCCACACTTCGGCCTGCACCGTGGCCGTATTGCCGGAGGTGGACGAAGTGGCAGACGTGGTGCTGAACCAGGCTGACTTGCGTATTGATACCTTCCGCGCCAGCGGGGCGGGCGGCCAGCATATCAACAAGACCGACTCCGCCGTGCGCATCACCCACCTGCCGACCGGCACCGTGGTGGAATGCCAGGATGGGCGCTCGCAGCACCAGAACAAGGCGCAGGCGATGCGCGTACTGGCAGCGCGCATCAAGGACAAGCAGGAAAGCGAAGCGAACAGCAAACTTGCCGCTGAAAGGAAATCGCTGGTCGGCAGTGGCGACCGTTCCGAACGCATCCGTACCTACAATTTCCCGCAGGGCCGTGTCACCGATCACCGAATCAACCTGACGTTGTACAAGATGGACTACATCATGGACGGCGACATTTCCGAGCTGACCAATGCGCTGAGGGCCGAACACCAGGCCGAGCAGCTCGCCGCCCTGTCTGCGGAGGGTTGAACCTTGCCTGAAATCCGGCAATTGCTGGCCGGCGACGCTGCAAAGTTGGCGGCTGCACTTGCGCTTGATGTCACCGATGCCCGTCTCGAAGTGCAGTATCTGCTGCAGCATGCGTTGGACAAACCGCGCGCCTGGCTGTTGGCCCGACCGGAGCAGTCGCTGACCGAGGCACAATTTTCGGATTATCGGCAATTGTTGCGGCGTCGCCTGAAAGGCGAGCCCGTCGCCTACATTCTCGGCGAGCGCGAATTCTTCGGGTTGAAATTCCGTGTCACGCCAGATGTACTGATTCCCCGTCCGGAAACCGAGTTACTGGTGGAACTGGCATTACGGCGAATTCCGTTGCAGCAGCCGAAGCGTGTGCTCGATCTCGGCACCGGCTCCGGCGCCATCGCGCTGGTGATTTCCCATGAGCGGCCGGTTGTCGAAGTGACTGCGGTCGATGTTTCGGCAGCAGCACTGGAGGTGGCGCAGGAAAATGCGCAGCGGCTGGGCATTGGCAATGCCCATTTTTTAAATAGCGACTGGTTCGAAGGGCTGGCGGATGAACGGTATTTCGATCTGATCGTTTCCAACCCGCCCTATGTTGCAGCAGACGATCAGCACCTGCGGCAGGGTGACCTGCCATTCGAGCCGCAATCCGCACTGGCTTCGGGTGCGGACGGCCTGGACGATATCCGCCGCATTGTTAGCCGGGTGCCGGGCTATTTGCGGTCGGACGGCTGGCTGTTGCTGGAACATGGCTACGACCAGGCGGGGCCGGTGCGCGGATTGCTGCAACAGGCGGGCTTCGGCGAGGTTTTCTCGGCCCGCGACTTGTCTGGCATAGAGCGGGCCAGCGGCGGTCGCCTGGCTTGACCATATGCATCCCGGACCGTAAAATACCCGAGCTATTTACTTGGTTAAAAGGAGTGTGCAAGCATGGATGTACAGGAACTCATCAAACAGCAAGTCACCAGCCACCCGGTTGTCCTTTATATGAAGGGAACGCCGCAATTCCCGATGTGCGGATTTTCCGGGAATGCGGTGCAGATTCTTCAGACATTGGGCGTGAAGGACTTCTTCAGCGTGGACGTGTTGAGCAACCCGGAAATCAGGCAAGGCGTTAAGGACTATGCAAACTGGCCGACCATCCCGCAGCTTTATATCAATGGCGAATTCGTTGGTGGTTCCGACATCATGATCGAGATGTACCAGAATGGCGAACTGGCAACATTGCTGAAGAACTAGGCCAAATTATCTAGGTAATATTGCATATATGAAATTGCCCGGCAAGCGGTTATAGTCAATCCGGGCGTTAGAGCTTCGAGTTGTTTCCAGCTCGTCTTTCTTACTCTCCTCCTACTTTGGGCGATCGCTAGATCGCCCATTTTTTATGTCCCGCTTTTTTCCGACAAATACTGGCGTGCCCGCACAATAGCTGCTTCCACCTGTTGCGGTGCAGTACCACCGGTATGGTTGCGTGCCGCCAGTGCGCCCTCCAGTGTCAGCACATCATGGACATCGTCAGTGATCAATGCGGAGAACTGCTGCAGTTCTTCCAGCTTGAGGTCTGCAAGGTCGCAGTTTTTCTGTTCGGCAAAGCGCACGGCCAACGCCACGGCTTCGTGTGCATCACGGAACGGCAGGCCCTTCTTCACCAGGTAATCGGCAAGGTCGGTGGCCGTAGCATAGCCCTGCAAGGCAGCATTGCGCATCGCTTCCGGTTTGGCCGTGACGCCGCCCATCATGTCCGCATAGATGCTCAGGGTCTGGGTCAGCGTGTCCACGGTATCGAACAGCGGCTCTTTGTCTTCCTGGTTGTCCTTGTTGTAGGCCAGCGGCTGGGATTTCATCAACGTCAGCAATGCGACCAGATGACCGTTGATGCGGCCAGTCTTGCCGCGCACCAGTTCCGGCACGTCCGGGTTCTTTTTCTGCGGCATGATGCTGGAGCCGGTGCAGAAGCGGTCGGCAATGTCGATAAAGCCGAAACGCGGACTCATCCACAGGATCAGTTCTTCCGACAGGCGCGACAGATGGGTCATGACCAGCGACGCGGTAGCCGTGAATTCGATGGCAAAGTCACGGTCGGAGACAGCATCCAGCGAGTTCTCGCAGACACCTTCGAAACCAAGCAACTCGGCAACGTATTCGCGCTTGATCGGATAGCTGGTACCAGCCAGCGCGGCAGATCCCAGCGGCAGGCGGTTGATGCGCCGGCGCGCATCGGCAAAGCGCTCGGCGTCGCGCTTGAGCATTTCGAAATAGGCCAGCAGGTGATGGGCAAAGCTGACCGGCTGCGCCACCTGTAAATGCGTGAAGCCGGGCATGATGGTATGCGTATGCTGCGCGGCAAGCTCGACCAGCGCGGATTGCAGGCCATGGATCAGCAGCGTGATTTCGTCGATGGCATTGCGCAGGTACAGGCGGATGTCGGTTGCCACCTGGTCGTTGCGCGAACGGCCGGTATGCAGGCGCTTGCCGGCATCGCCCACCAGGGTGGTCAGGCGCTTCTCGATATTGAGGTGGACGTCCTCGAGATCGATCGACCATTCGAAATCGCCGGAGATGATCTCGTTCTCGATTTGCGCCATGCCGCGGCGGATATCGGCCAGGTCCTGTGTGCCGATAATGTCGCAGGCAGCCAGCATTTGCGCATGGGCAAGCGAGCCCTGGATATCGAACAGCGCGAGCCGCTTGTCGAATTCAACCGAAGCGGTATAGCGCTTGACCAGTTCCGCCACCGCCTCGTTAAACCGTCCCGACCAGGTTTGTTTGTCTTGCATCGTCATCGCCTCTTGTCCAGAATGTGCGCCATAATCCAACCAGATACTGCATGGCCTGATAATTGCCACTACTTGATCATATGTCGTATTTAAAGATTTTTCTTATCCAAAGCCCTGAGCGGAGCGCCGAATCTGCAAAGCGGTGCTCCCGGGGCCATTCATCATGCCAAGGCTGCAGAGTATAAATCAAAACCATTTACCCGACGCGCTGCCCAACTTCCGCAATCTCGGCGTCGCCATCCGCATCCTGTTGCTGGTGAGCAGTATCGGGGTACTGGTTGCGCTGGCGCGTGCCGCTTCGTGGCAGGATGTCGTACAGCAGATGCTGGGTATCTTCGCGCTGATGCAGCCGGTGCTGTTGAGCAGCCTGCTGTTGCTGTTTGTGCTGAATGCACTGCTGGCCCGCCTGGAATACTGGCAGGGATGTACTACCGTGGTGGTCATGGTGATGGCGATCACGCTGGCCATCGTTCAGCTTGGTGGTGATCTTTATGTTTCCCCCTTTGAACGGGGGAATTTCAGTGCATGGCGCTATCCCGTGCTCAGCGCAACAATTACAGCCGCGCTGCTGGCTTATTTCCGGCTGCGCGCACAGGCGCTGTCGCCGGCTGTGTACCAGGCCAGGCTGCAGGCCTTGCAGGCACGCATTCGCCCGCACTTTCTGTTCAACTGCATCAATTCCGTGCTGGGCGTGGTGCGCGGCAATCCCAAGCGTGCCGAAACTGCACTGGAAGACATGGCCGATCTGTTTCGCATGGCCATGGCCGATACCGGCGAACTGGTGCCGTTGCGCAAGGAGGTCGAATTATCGCGCCAGTATCTTGCGCTGGAACAGTTGCGTCTGGGCGAGCGTCTCGCGGTCAATTGGGATATTGACGATATGCCGGACGATGCATTGATCCCGCCGCTGGTGCTGCAACCGTTGCTGGAAAACGCCGTGTATCATGGCATCGAGCTGCTGGCCGAAGGTGGCGCCATCGACATTCGGCTGTACCGCAGTGGCAACGAGATGCACCTGGATATACGCAACCCGCAGCGCGAGCAGGAGGCTTCACATGTCGGCAACAAGATGGCCCTGGGTAATATCCGCGAGCGGCTGGCGCTGCTGTTCGACGTCGAGGCGCATCACTCCGTGGAAAGCGGCAAGGATTACTATCGGGTACACATAGTCATGCCTTACGTAAAAGAGGAGACGCAATGAGTGTAGTTGAATTGCCATTGTCGATATTTGTGGTGGACGACGAGCCGCATGCGCGTAATCGCATCAAGGAGCTATTGGTCGACTGTGCCGAACAGTTGCCGCTGGAAGTGGTGGGCGAGGCGGGCAACGGGCGCGAGGCGCTGGACAAGCTGGCGGAAGTGCATGCCGACGTGGTGCTGCTGGACATACGCATGCCCCAAATGGACGGCTTGGAGCTGGCAATGCACCTGAACAAGCTGGACGAGCCGCCGGTGATCATCTTTACCACGGCCTACGACTCCCATGCGCTGAAGGCCTTTGAGCTGCATGCCATCGACTACCTGCTCAAGCCGATCCGGCTGGGACGGTTGTTCGATGCGCTGATGCGCGCGCGTTCCGCAGTTCCGGTGCGTACCGAGGAGCTGAAGGAACTGCTGCCGGAGCCGCGCAAGAACCTGTCCATTCACGAGCGCGGCAAGATCATGCTGATTCCGATCGAGGATGTGCTGTACCTGCGCGCCGAACTGAAATACATCACCGTGCGCACGGCTGATAACGAATACCTGATCGAGGAGTCGCTCACCGCGCTGGAGAAGGAGTTCGCCACGCGCTTCGTGCGCATACACCGCAACTGCCTGGTGGCGAAGGACGAAATCGAGGGCTTCGAGAAAGTTGCCGACGACGAGACCGGCGAGTCGCACTGGACAGTGAAGCTGAAAGGGATCGACGAAAAGTTGCCCATCAGCCGGCGCCAGCAATATATCGTGAAGGAATTCAGCTGACGGGCTACCGGACTATCCGGAGATCACCTGGTTGCGGCCATGTTTTTTGGCCGCGTACATGGCTCCATCGACCCGGGAAAAAAAAGCGGTCAGATCTTCGGACGGGTGGTATTCGCTGGCGCCAATGCTCACCGTGATTTTTTCTGGCAGGGCGAAATCGGATTCGGCGATTTCGCTGCGAAGTTTTTCCGCCACGGCCAGTGCCTGCTGCAGTTTGCAATTACGCAGCAATACTATGAATTCCTCGCCCCCCCATCGTGCGATCACATCGCTGTCGCGCAGCAGGTTGCGCAGCTTTTCCGAGATGCTGCGCAAAATGCGGTCGCCCTCCAGATGGCCGTAGGTGTCGTTGATATGCTTGAACAGGTCGGCGTCGATCAGTAGTACCGACAGCGGCTGATGGGAGCGTTGTGCATCCGCTTGCGTGCGCTCGAAAAGCAGTTCGAAGGTCTGGCGGTTGTAAATTTGCGTAAGCTGGTCGATGGTGGCCATTTTTTCCAGATGGCGTTGGTAGTGGTTGAGCACATACAGTGCCAGCAACAGGACCAGCACGGTGACCCCCATACTGATGCCCAGGTTAACCCAGAGCATGTGCACCGTCGGCTGTAATATCCAGTTTTCATCCTGTTCCACTACCAGGAACAGGCGCAGTTCTTTCAGGTAACGTGAATTGACCAGCACTTCACCCTTGTCGCTCTGGTATTTCAGGCGACGTTCCAATGTGCGGTTGCCCAGGATGCTGTCTGCAATGTTGCTGATGCCGGGCATTTTGCGGATGGAATGATCGCTGGCCATCGAACTGCTGGCCAGCCTGATGTTGCCATCCTTGTCTACAAGATAGATGCGGCGGTGGAAGCGCTTCTGGTAGCTGTCGATCAGGCTTCCGATCCTGCTCATGGTCAGCCCCACGCCGGCCGCTCCGATGAAATTACCCTTGAAGTCCAGTACACGGTAATTGGTGAATACCGTCAATGCATCACGGTTGGCCATGTCGATATCCACGTTGGTCTCATACGGCTGTTTCATGTTGCGCACACGGTAATACCAGGCGTCGCGTGGTTCGTGCGGGCTGACTTTTTTCAGGATGCCGCCTGCATAGTAATAGCGGGCAGTGCGGTCGGAAACGAAAAAAGCCGTGATGGTGTCGTACTTTTCCTTGATTTCGTGCAGGTAGCGTACTATTTCGCGCGGACTGCGTTCTCCGTTCAGCACCCAGTCGCGCAGAAAGGTATCGTGCGCCATGGTCGACGAAACGAAAATCGGACGTATCAGATCGCGCTGGATATCGGAATAGATGGTGTCGCTGGTCAGCGGCAGGGCCTGTTCGGAAATGCCCCTGAGCAGGGCTTTCTTCGATACCTCGTAGCTGGCAATGGCGGTCGTCAGAAAACCGGCGATCAGTATGGCTGCCAGTAAAATGAGCAGGCGGGTTTTCTGAACCAGGAAGCGCATGGCTGTCGCAGTGCCGGATTATTTAATGATGCGCAAAATTATCCGCTGTTTCGCAATGCCGCCGCAATGCCGTTGATGGTGATTTGGATGGCGCGCTTTACCCGTTCGTCGTCGTCGCCCTCGCGGTGACGATGCAGCAGCGATACCTGCAGGTGATTGAGAGGGTCAATGTAGGGCGTACGATTGGTCAGACTGCGCGCCAGCGTCGGGTTTTCCTGCAGCAGGCTGGTGGCGCCGGTGATGGCGAACAGCATCTTTACGGTACGTCGCCATTCGATTTCTATCATGTCAAAAATCCGGTCGCGCAGCACCTCGTCCGGCATCAGCTCGGCATAACGCGAAGCGATGCCCATGTCGGTTTTGGCCAGCACCATGTCCATGTTGGAGAGCAGGCCGCGGAAGAATGCCCAGTCGCGGTTCATTGCCTGCAATTGCTTGAGGCCTGCATCGCCTTCCTGTTCCAGGAATTTCTCGATAGCGGTGCCGAAGCCGTACCAGCCCGGCAGAATGATGCGGGTCAGGCTCCAGCTGAACACCCAGGGAATGGCGCGCAAATCCTCGATACGGTTGCTGGCCTTGCGCGACGAGGGGCGGCTGCCGATATTCAGTTCGGCGATTTCGTGGATCGGTGTGACGGCAAAAAAGAAATCCTCGAAGCCCGGCGTTTCATAGACCAGCTTGCGGTAGGTGGCGAAAGCGTCCTGGCTTAATCCCTCGACGATGCGGTGGTATTCCGGCATGGTGGAGTCGTCGCCGTGATGGTGCAGCAGCGTCGCTTCCATGGTGGCGGCAAGCAGGATTTCCAGATTGCGGCGGCCGATCTCCGGATCGGAGTATTTGCTGCCGATCACCTCGCCCTGTTCGGTAATGCGGATCTGCGCATTCACGTTGCCCGGCGGCTGCGCCAGAATGGCCTGGTAGCTGGGGCCGCCGCCGCGGCCTACGGTACCGCCGCGGCCGTGGAACAGGCGCAGCTCGATGCCGTGCTTTTCGAACACTTCGACCAATTGCAACTCGGCCTTGTACAGCTCCCAGTTGGCGGTCAGGTAGCCGCCGTCCTTGTTGCTGTCGGAATAGCCCAGCATTACTTCCTGCACGTTGTCGCGGCTTCTCAGCAGTTCGCGATAATACGGGATGGAAAACAGCTCATCCATGATCTCGCCGCAACCGCGCAGGTCGGCGATGGTTTCGAACAGCGGAATGATGTTGACGTGCAACTGATCGCCGTTTTCCAGCAATCCTACCTGTTGTAGCATCAGAGCCACTTCCAATAGGTCGGAAACCTGGTCGGTCTTGGAGATGACGTAATTGGGCAGTGCGGCGCGGCCGAAACGACGATGGATTTCAGCCGCCGTGTGCATGATGCGCAATTCGCCCTGCACCGGGTGCGAGAACTTTTCCAGGTCCGGGGCGAGATGTTTGTCGGCACGCAACGCCTCCAGCAGCACTTCGCGCCGCGCAGGCTCGTCAAGCTGGGTGTAGCCGGTCTGCCCCGTCTCTGGTCCCAGGAACTCGCTCACTACCTGTTCGTGCACGCCGCTGTGCTGGCGCATGTCCAGCGGCGCCAGGTGGAAGCCGAACACTTCGGCGGCGCGGCGCAGGTTGGCCAGGCGGCCGCGCGCGAGATAAGTGCCGTGGTGGCCATACAGCGAATCGATCAGGACGTCGAGGTCGTCGATGAACTCGCGTGCGTCGGCATAAGGTTCGGCATCGGGGTCGACCGGGCGCAGGTGGGACGAGCGGTGGCCGAAGTGTTTGGCCGTTGCGGTCAGGCGCGAATAGATGGCGATCAGTGCACGACGGTAGGGCTCGTCCTCGCGGGTCAGCGCCTCGTCCGGCGATTGCGCGGAAAATGCCGCCAGTTCGTCGCTGATGTCGACCAGCCGGGTGGACAGCGACAGGCGGTGGCCAAGCAGGTTGGTTTCCGACAGGTAATGCTCGAGAATCAGCGCCGACTGGCGCTCGGCCGCATTGTGCATTACGTCGTGGGTGACGAACGGGTTGCCGTCGCGGTCGCCGCCGATCCAGCTGCCGATGCGCAGAAATGGCGGTACCTTCATGCGTTTGCCGAAGCGCTGTTCCAGCTGTTTCTCCAGGTTGGCGTAGATCTGTGGCACTTCGGTCAGGAAGGTGTGTGTGTAGTAGGTCAGGCCGTTCTTGATTTCGTCCGGCACGGTCAACTTGATGGTGCGTAGCATGCGCGTCTGCCACAGGATCAGCACGAAACGGCGCAGCGTTTCCTCATTCTCCTCGATTTCCTCGGGCGTCATGTCGAGACGGTCGCGTTCGGCCAGAATGCGGGAGATGACCAGCTGGCAGTCGAGTATGCTTTTGCGCTGCACTTCCGTGGGGTGTGCGGTCAGCACCGGCGAGATCATCGCCTTGTCCAGGAACTCCTGCATGGCCCCGGCACTGACGTTCTTTTCCCGCACGCGGTCGAGCGCCAGTTGCATGCTGCCCTGTTGCGGCTTGGAACCGGCCTTGAGGTGGGCACGGCGACGGCGGTTGTGGTGCAGGTCTTCGGCGATGTTGCACAACTGGGAAAAATAGCTGAACGCGCGCACTACCGCCAACGTGTCGCCGGGAGACAGGTTGTCCAGCATCTGTTCCAGCTGGTCGCCGTCACGCTCGTCGTGCGTCTTGCGGAAGCGCACCGCCGCGCGGCGCACGCTCTCCACCAAATCGAAGGTCTCGACCCCGTCCTGTTCGCGCAGGGTATCGCCTAGGATGCGTCCCAGCAGGCGAATGTCGTCGCGCAGCGGGACATCCTTGCTTGAAATGTCCGCAGGCGCGGCAAGCAGATTCATCACTTTTTTCATTTATGCGCCCTAGATCATAGCGTCAAAGCGTGCGCATTCTGGCTCGTGCTAGAATGCGCCGCAAACGGAATTACAAACGGATTCTCAGGAAATCACAATGACTCAGGCATCACCGGCATCTAGTCCACCCGCAAAACTGGTTATCGCATCGCGCGAAAGCGCATTGGCAATGTGGCAGGCAGAGCACATCCGGGATCGGCTGCGCGTATTATACCCGCAAACCGAGGTGAGCATATTGGGCATGACCACCCAGGGTGACCGCATTCTCGACGTGACTCTGTCGAAAATCGGCGGCAAGGGACTGTTCGTCAAGGAGCTGGAGGCTGCACTGGAAGACGGCAGCGCCGACATCGCGGTGCATTCGCTCAAGGACGTGCCGATGTATATGCCGGAAGGATTTACACTGGCCTGTATCTGCGAGCGCGAGGACCCGTGCGATGCTTTCGTTTCCAACGATTATGCCGATCTGGCTTCACTGCCTGCGGGTGCCGTGGTCGGCACCTCCAGTCTGCGCCGCGAAAGCCAGGTGCGCGCGAATTACCCGCATCTCGAAGTCAAGCCATTGCGCGGCAACGTGCAGACCCGCTTGCGCAAGCTGGACGAAGGACAATATGCGGCGATTATTCTCGCCGCCTCGGGCCTGAAGCGGCTGGAACTGGATGCACGCATCCGCTACGTAATTCCCAGCGACGACAGCCTGCCTGCAGTGGGCCAGGGTGCGTTGGGCATCGAATGCCGTGCCGACCGCGCCGACCTGGTGGCTGCGCTGGCGCCGCTGTATCACGCCGACACCGCTGCCCGTGTGCTGGCGGAGCGCGCCATGAGCCGCACGCTGCAGGGCAGTTGCCAGGTGCCCTTGGGCGGCTTTGCCGAACTGACCGGCGACCAATTGCGCATGCGCGGCTTTGTCGCCACGCCGGATGGCAAGCGCATGTTGCGCGCCGAACGCAGCGGTCCGGCGTCCGATCCCGAGGCGTTGGGCAAGGCGGTAGCCGAGGATCTGCTGGCGCAAGGTGCTGGTGAAATTCTCGCCGCGCTGAGTGAATAAGATTGGGGGAAAACCATTTACCACAGAGACGCAGAGACACAGAGTAAAAGCAAAACCATAAAAGGTTTTCTATGTGTCTCTGTGTCTCTGTGGTAGGCGTTGCTTTCCATGGATGCGCCGCCGCTTGCCGGATTGAATATTGTAGTTACCCGCCCGCGCGAGCAGGCGGCCCCGCTTGCCCGGCGCATCGAGCAGGAGGGCGGCAAACCCATCCTGTTCCCGTTGCTGGAAATCTCGCCGCCTGCCGATGAGCAGGCCTTGAGCGATGCCGCTTCACATCTTGCCGAATTCGATCTTGCAGTTTTTATCAGCCCCAATGCCGTACGTTACGGCATGCAGGCCATCCGTGCGGCAGGCTCGCTGCCTGAGCGATTGAAGATTGCCGCCGTAGGACAGGGCAGCGCCAGGGCGTTGCGCGAGTTGGGTGTAAAACAGGTCATTGCACCGCAGGACAGGTTCGACAGCGAAGCGTTGCTGGCTTTGCCCGAGTTGCAGCAAGTACAGGGCTGGCGTGTGGCGATCTTCCGCGGCGACGGCGGACGCGAATTGCTGGCCGATACGCTCAAGGCGCGCGGCGCCAGCGTCGAGTACATCGAATGCTACCGGCGTAGCCGGCCGCAGCAGGATGCCGCTGGGCTCGACCGCTCGGCCGACATCGTCACGGTGACCAGCAGCGAGGCGCTCGGCTATCTTTGGGAAATGCTCGACGAGGCGGGACGCAGGCATTTTGCCGCCATACCGTTGTTCGTGCCGCATCGGCGCATTGCGGAAACAGCACGCCAACTGGGTTGGTGCGATGTGGTATTGACCGCAGGAGGGGATGACGGACTGGTTACAGGTTTGATAGCATGGGCAAAACACCGGAACCAGCCATGAACGACCAATCCACGCAAGAGAGCAATACCCCCGTATCGGATAGCACGCCGCCCGTTGAGACACCTGGCACGCGCCCTGCACGCGGGACAGGCTATTCGCTGATACGCATGAGCATCATGCAGATGACTGTGTTGGCGATATTGGCGCTCTTCCTGTGGCAATGGTTCGATGCCCACCGCCAGATCAACGACCTGCAGCAGCAAGTGGCGCGCCGCCTGTCGGAGATGGACGGCAACAACCAGGCCAGCATGGCGCTGGTGAGGCAGGAACAGGAGTCGACACGTGAACTGTCGGCCAAGGTCGCCCTGCTGGAAACGAAAAATGCCGAGATGCAGAACCAGCGCGCCGCATTGTCGACCCTGTACCAGGAACTTTCGGGCAGCCGCGACGAAACGGTGCTGGTCGATGTGGAGCAGATACTGATGATTGCCGATCAGCAGTTGCAGTTGTCGGCCAACGTCAAAGCCGCGTTGATCGCCATGCAGCAGGCGGACGACCGCCTGAAGCGCATGGACCGCGCGGCGCTGAACGGCGTGCGCAGGGCGATCGGGCACGACATGGAAAAGCTGCGCGCGCTGCCTAGCGTCGACGTGTCCGATATCAGCAACCAGATCGACGACCTGGTCGACAATGTCGACAGCATGCCGCTGACGCAGGAACTGCGTTTGAAGCAGGAAACTGCATCAAGTGCCACCGGCATGCCGGTGGCCGGCGCGACGTACTGGCAGCGCCTGTGGCGCGAGATATGGGGAGAGGCGCAGCATCTGGTGTTGATCGAGAACACACAAAAGCGGACGTTGCCGCTGCTGTCGCCGACGGAGACCTTCTTTCTGCGCGAAAATCTGAAACTGGAACTGCTGTCCGCGCGCCTCGCGCTGCTGTCGCGCGACGATGCCAGTTTCAAGCATGATTTGCGCACCGCACAGAACTGGATACAGCATTATTTCGACGCCAAGTCGCCGGCCAGCGTGAAAGCCCTGGATACCCTGCGCAAGCTGCGCGCTTCCAGCATCAATATCAAGCTGCCGGACATCAGCAACAGCCTGACGGCGGTGCGCAACTATCGCGCCTCGCTGGCGAAGGGCGCGCAATGAGATTCCTGTTGTGGCTGTTTGTATTGTTTGCTGCAGCGGTGGTGCTGGCGCTGGCCGCGCACAACAATGGCTATGCGTTGCTGGTGTACCCTCCCTACCGCGTCGAATTGTCGCTCACCCTGCTCGTCGTATTGCTGGTTGCCGTTTTTATTTCCGCCTATCTGTTGGTGCGGCTGGCTGCTGCGGCCTTGCGTTTGCCGGACTATGTGCGGCGCTTGCGCGCCGAACGGATGCAGAACAAGGGACGCAAGGCGATGATGCAGGCGCTTTCCGCATTCTTCGAGGGGCGTTATGCTGTGGCGGAAAAAGCGGCGGTGCGCGCCATCGAACTGGGCGAGTCCGCCGGTATCAATTCCGTCATTGCAGCACGTTCGGCGCACGAGCTGCGCGCATTCGATAAGCGCGATGCCTATCTTTCCGCGGCACAGGGCGAGACGGCGGGCGAAACCACCATGCGCCTGATGGCGCAGACCAAGTTCATGCTCGACCAGCAGCAACCGCAATCGGCGCTGGGTGCGCTGAGGGAGTTGCGCGGCGCCGGGGTGAAAAACCATGTCGGGGCGCTGCAGATGGAGCTGAAAGCCATGCAACTGGCGCAAGACTGGGATGGTGTGCTGGAAGTGCTGGCGCAACTGGGGAAGCGTTCCGCAATGGACGCCACCGTCATCGAGCAGATGCGCCAGCAAGCGTATATCGGCAAGCTGCACCACGCCCGCGGTGCAACGGAACTGCAGGCGATGTGGAAATCCATTCCAGGCGGCTTCAGGCGCCGCGCCAGGATTGCGGCGGCGGCGGCACACATATTCATCCAGCTCAAGGATTGTGCTGCGGCCCAACGCATTCTTTCGGACAGCCTGGAGTCGAAATGGGACAGCGGCCTGCTTGCCCTGTACGGCGAATGTACGGGCGGGGAAGTGATTGCGCGGATCGAGAAAGCGGAAGGCTGGCTCAAGAAGCACCCGGACGATGCGGCGTTGCTGCTGGCGCTGGGTAAGCTGTGCCTGCATCAGGGATTATGGGGCAAGGCGCAAAGCTATCTGGAGGCCAGCATCAGCGTGGCGCCGACGCGCGTTGCCTATACCACCCTGGCGCACTTGCTGGAAAAACTGCAAAAGCCGGACGAGGCGTCCCGCTATTTCCAGAAGTCGGCCGAACTGGCGGACAACGGCTGATATTCCTCAGGTCTTGGGCGCGAAAGTAAAGGCGTCGGAGAAGAATTCCCCGGCGGGCAGGCCGCGCGTGTTGGTGAACTCGCCGTGCGCCGCTCCCACCATCACCGGCGAGCCGCAGGCATACACCTGGTAGCCGGACAGGTCGGCGAAGTCTTTCAGCACCGCTTCGTGTACGAAACCGCCGCGTCCCGCCCATGCTTCGTCCGATACCACCGGCGTGAACTTGATGCCGTGCGATTTCCACTCCTCGATCTTTTCCAGCATGTACAGGTCGGCCTGTTTGCGTACGCCCCAGTAGAAATGCATCGGGCGCTCTACGCCAAGCTGCAGCGCATGCTCGATGATCGCCTTGACCGGTGCGAATCCGGTGCCGCTGGCAACGAACAAAATGGGTTTGTCGCTGTCCTCGTGCAGGTGGAAGCTGCCGAGCGGCCCCTTGATGCGCAGGATGTCTCGTTCCTTCATCTCGTTGAACACATGCCGGGTGAACTTGCCGCCCGGGATATTGCGGACATGCAGTTCCAGGAATTCGTCGTCGTGCGGCGCATTGGCCAGCGAGAAGCTGCGCGGCTTGTCGTCTTTCTGCAGGATGTCGATGTATTGCCCGGCGAGAAACTGCAGGCGCTCATTGGACGGCAGCATCAGGTACAGCACCATGATATCGTCCGCGATCTGTTCCATTTTCTGTACACGGCAAGGCAGGGTTTTCACCGGGATGTCGGCGTTGCTGGTCGCCTCATGGCATTCGATCACCAGGTCGGTTTTCGGCTTCGAGCGGCAGAACAGCGCCATGCCCTCGGCCTTTTCCGCATTGCTCAGCGCAAACGGCTGGTATTCGCCGTAATCCACCTCACCCGCAAGAATTTTGCCCTTGCACGCACCGCACACGCCGTCGCGGCAGCTGTAGGGCAGGGTGAAGCCGTGCTTGATCCCGGACTCGAGAATGGTCTCGTCGGCCTCGCAGGCGTATTGGTGGTTGCTGGGCTTGATGGTGATGTTGAATGCCATGATGACTCTGCTGCTTACGCGAAAGGCGCGATTTTAACGCATAATCGATGCATGGACAGAATTCTGATTGCCGGATGCGGCGATATCGCCCTGCGTGTTGCCAGGGAATTGCGCGGCCGCTACCGCCTGTTCGGCATGGTGCGCCGGGCCGAGCGTGCTGCCGAATTGCGCATGGCGGGCATCGTGCCGCTGCTTGCCGATCTCGACAACCGACACAGTCTGTGGCGCATCGCCGGGCTGGCCGACATCGTGCTGCATTTTGCGCCGCCTGCGGAAGGGTCGCCGCATAGCGGCGGGGTACCCACCGGCGTACTCCTTGCGGGTGCGCCGGATAGTGGTGAGACCGACCCGCGCACACACAAGCTGCTTGCCGCCCTGTCGCGCGGCAAACTACCGAAACGATTTGTTTACATCAGCACCAGCGGCGTATACGGTGACTGCGGCGGTGTGTGGATAGACGAAACGCAGACGCCGCTTCCGCAAACTGCGCGTGCGCAGCGCCGGCTGGATGCCGAGCGGCAAATTCGCGTTTGGGCCGAACGCAACGGCGTGGCTGCCTCCATCCTGCGCGTGCCGGGCATCTATGCGGCGGAGCGCCTGCCGCTGCAGCGCCTGCGTGCCGGCACGCCCGCTATTCTTTCTGACGAGGACAGCCACACCAACCACATTCATGCCGACGATCTGGCGCGCATCGTGGTTACCGCCTTGCGTTATGGGCGGCCCAATCGCATCTACCACGTCAGCGACGACAGTCAGCTGAAAATGGGCGACTACTTCGATGTGGTGGCCGATGCCCATGACCTGCCGCGCCCGCCCCGCTTTCCGCGCGCAGAAGTTCAGCAGGCGGTATCGCCTGCGCTATGGTCGTTCATGAATGAATCGCGGCAACTGGAGAACCGGCGTATGAAGCGGGAATTGAAAGTGCGGCTGCGCTACCCGACCGTGTCAGATGCGCTGTGTGACAATGTCTGAGACTGGTTTATCTATGCCTTTAATGGAATGGACGCCCACTTTCCCTAACGGCATCTGAGTGCCAAAGTAGTGGTGTCATTTAGCCACTAAACGGAGAGGAGCGTCCAAAATGAAGATTACGACAATTGGGAT
>Ga0102953_1000490_pt1 | contig 27365 bp, 19 predicted proteins | sample SalPon2A_C_D2_MG_FD_78509 | JGI IMG/M metagenome (GOLD analysis project Ga0102953, IMG submission 78509) | Soil microbial communities from South San Francisco under conditions of wetland restoration - Salt Pond MetaG R2A_C_D2_MG | ecosystem: Environmental > Terrestrial > Soil > Wetlands | place... | reverse complement strand
CTGGCGCTGCGCCCAATGGCCTCTTCACCCCAGCATTATGGTCGATGCAAGCAACCTCTCCGCCATTCGTGACTCTTGCCCCGGCATCAATAAAAATCTTGACTATGACGATTTTTGCAGGGACTTGTCGACCCAGCTTGACGATGAAAATAAGTAAAGCAGTCCTTGGGGCGTTTGGATGAGGATAGATTTTCTGTTTCCGGGCAAGACCAAACAGGACTATCTTGCGGCCGGGATCGATGATTTTTGCGGCAGGCTGAAGCGTCATGCCAAAATAAACGTTCGGGTTTTAAAAGATGTCAAGCCGGCGGCCAAACCCGACCTCTTGGTTAAACGGGAGGAGGGGGCGCTGTTGCTTAGTCATCTTGAGCCGAAAACGTTTTTGATCGCGCTCGATCCGGAGGGGAGCCGGTATAGTTCGGAGAAATTGGCGAAAAGCCTGGGGAAATGGCGGGATAGCGGGGTAAACCATATAACCGTCATTGTCGGAGGGGCCTTGGGGTTGGCCGATGAAGTGCTGGTAAGGGCCGATCTGGTCCTTTCGTTATCGGCGATGACCTTTACTCACGAAATGGCCCGCCTGCTAATCGTGGAACAGCTGTATCGGGCGTTTCATATCCTGGCTGGCACCGGTTACCATAAATAACCGGCGGGCCTGCCCGTCAGACCGTTTCGACCGCAGTAACTTCCGGCACTTCGCTTTTTAAAAATTTCTCTAAGCTCCGGGTTGTGGCCTCTGACATTCGGCAATCCCGGCAGGCCCCGGTCAATTGCACCTTGACCACTCCTTTTTCGGTAACATCAACCAGGACCACGTCTCCACCGTCTTTCTGCAGGGTGGGTCTGATCCGGCTAAGCGCCTCTTCAACCATATCGCGCATAATAAAAAATCTCCCAATTCAAACGGCCGATTGCCCCGATGCTTAACCGTTTAAACAATCGACTCGATTAATTTTCGAATTATCCGGATAAATCTATTAACACAGGCTCTGTCTGTCGGCAAGTGCGGAACCGATGGCTGTATAATCGGGGCGTCAGTCTATTATCCCGGTTTCGACCAGCAGACGGCGAGCGGTATTGAAAAGGTCCTCTCTGGCGTCAGCCGTTCTGGCCTCAACATAGAAGCGGATTTTCGGTTCGGTTCCGGACGGCCTGATCAACAGCCAGCTTCCGTCTTCCAAAATCATCTTGTATCCGTCGATATCGATAACCTCGTTAATGGTGAGTTCCCGTTCACCCACCTTGATTTTCGATCCACTCCGGTATTTTTCCAGTCCCGCCAGGGCCTTCAGCAGTGTGTCGCCCCGCAGTTTCACCTCAATTGCGGCCCGGTCGGGATAGAAATAACCGAATTTCCCTTCCAGTTCTTTAATATAGACACTGAGCGGAGTCTTCAGTGTCATGGTCATGTCAAGCGCCAGCAGCAGACCGATGTAAGCATCTTTTTCCGGAGTGTGGCCGATGATCGAGATGCCGTCCGATTCTTCGAAATAGACGAGAGCCTTGCCGATTACCGGCTTGAACTCCTTGAAGCCGACCCGGCTTTCGAAAACCTTTTCGCCGAGGGCCTTGGCAATGGCGTTGGCGAAGTTGCTGGTAGCGACGCTTTTCGCTACCAGCCCCGATAATTTATTGTGTTCATGCAGATAATGATATGCCGCGGCCCCGAACATGTTCATCTCGATGTCTTCAATACCGTCGGTGAATCTGATCCGGTCGGCATCGGGGTCGATCAACATGCCCAATTTCAAAGTCTCGCGCCGCAGGGCCAGAGCCTCGTTAACCAGATTCATGTTGGCGGAAGAAGGTTCCGGGGCGATTCCGCCGAATGTCTGGTCTGCATTATCCCTGATGGTAATAAGCCGGTCGCAGGACCTGTTTTTGAAAAGAGGGCCCATGTGAATGCGGCTGGCGCCGTGAACGGAATCTATGGCTATTGCAATGGAGTTGTTTCTGAAAAAGTTATCGACGATCAAATCGTAATCCAGTTTGTGGTGCTCGGCGCCTTTGCGGACGAAATTCTGCCAGCTCGCCAGGGCATTAAATTCCTTGATCAACTCGGGGCGGGGGGCGCCGCTCGGCATTAGATCTTCTTCGATAATTCGATCGGCATTTGTGGTGATTCGGTCGGTGATTACCTTGGCGGCGGGACCGCCGTCGGAGGCGTTAAACTTGAATCCGCTGTATTCCAAAGGATTGTGGCTGGGAGTCAGGTTGATCGAGAAGGCCGCGTTAAGCTCCAGTAATGCGGCCGATAGTACGCCGGTTGCCGATTCTCCGGCATAATGGACGATGAAGCCTGCGCCGGAAAGGACTTCGGCCACGCAACCGGCCAGCAATTCTCCACCGAAACGGTTGTCGAAACCGAGTACGCAGCCCCTTTTTTGCGCATCTTCCAGCGATTCTATCCCGAGGGCCTCACCCAGTTCAGGCGAATCTTTGTCGTTGTAAAGGTCGGTGATAGCCATGGTAACCTGGACCACGGACTTGACGAACAGATCCTTGCCGATCAGGCCCCGCCAGCCGGAGGTGCCGAATTTAACCGGAGTTAGAGGCCGGTTGTTGTTGGTGCGGATCTCATCTTCAAGCATGGTGTATGTCTTGTCGATTGCCTCCTGCCAGAGATGCTGGTTTTCAGGACCATCATTTTTTCCCCGTCCGTCCACCAAGTCTCTAAGCAGGGCGAAATAATCGCTGTCGCGGTGGTTCTCCTGAACGACATATTTTCCAAAAAGCGATTCAATGGAACTTCTTGGGTCAGACATAAGTTTATCCCTTCCGGTTAATTCCCACTGTTAAGTTAAGTGGCGAAAATAGCCATCGTCGAAAATGATATAACAGGTGCCGGCTAATTTAAATCGTTTTTTAGAGGAACCGATAAATTTGCGCCTTTTAAACCGGCGGCGAAAGCTTTACCTCTCTTGATCGGGCGAGAATGAAAAAAAAGATTGTTGTTCCGAGTCGCATAGTTCCAAAAGGTTAAAAGAGAATTTTTTAGACCAGATAGCAGTTAGCCTTTTCCTTCTTGAGAATCTTTGGCCAAGTTTCGGTTGACCGTGCTCGTAAGATTAGCTATAAAAGGTTGCAGTTAAGAAGTTGAATTTCCATTCAGCCGAAAATCCTTTTACCAGAAAATAAGATATTATTCACAATTTGAGTAGGAGTAAAAAAATGGCGAAGCATGATGATGAGTTGATTCTCTGGTTTGACGACATCGGGATTGACGATGTTCACCTTGTTGGCGGTAAAAATGCGTCCCTGGGGGAAATGTATCGCAATCTTACCTCCAAGGGAGTGGCAGTGCCGCACGGCTTCGCCATCACCGCTTATGCCTATCGGCATCTGTTGAAGGATGCCGGTATCGAAGAGGCGATCAAGGATGCCCTGGCGGGTCTTGACACCCACGATTTGCGCAATCTGCAGGAACGCGGCGAAAAGACCCGGGACATTATTCGTAACGCTGAGTTTCCCGACGACCTCCGCAATGCCATTATCGAATCTTACCAGAAGATGGAAGCCGAGTACGGCAAGGGCGTCGACGTGGCGGTCAGGTCTTCCGCTACGGCCGAGGATTTGCCCGATGCGTCCTTTGCCGGCCAGCAGGAGACCTTCCTGAATATCTGCGGCTACGACGCCTTGATCGACAACTGCAAGAAATGCTTTGCCTCTCTGTTCACCAACCGGGCCATCTCTTATCGTCACGACAAGGGCTTCGGCCAATTTGACGTTTACCTGTCGATCACCGTCCAGAAAATGGCCAGGAGCGATTCTGCTTCATCCGGGGTTATGTTCTCGATCGACACGGAATCGGGCTTTAAGGATGCCGTATTTTTGACCGGAGCCTGGGGGCTTGGCGAGAATGTCGTTCAGGGCGCGGTCAATCCGGATGAGTATTACGTATTCAAGCCGACCCTGAAAGAGGGGAAAAGGCCGATTGTCTCCAAAAAGACCGGATCAAAAGAGATCAAGATGATCTACGACAACGATCCCAATTCCGAGGAGCCGGTCAAAAATATCCCGACTACCCCTGAAGAGCGCAATGCCTACGTGATCAGCGACGATGAGATCCTGAAACTTGCCGAATGGGCCTGTATTATCGAAGATCATTACGGCAAGGCGATGGATATCGAATGGGCCAAGGATGGTGACGGCGTTAAAGTCGGCACCGGCAACCTCTTCATCGTCCAGGCCCGGCCCGAGACTGTCCACTCACAGATCGCCGCCGGCAGTATGGAAACCTACAAGTTGAAGGAAAAATCCGACAAGGTGATTGTCGAGGGATTGGCGGTCGGCACCAAGATCGGCCAGGGGACTGCCCGGGTAATCGATAGTGTCAGCCAGATCCATGATTTTAAATCCGGCGAGGTGCTGGTTACCGACATGACCGATCCCGACTGGGAGCCGATTATGAAGATCGCTGCCGCCATCGTTACCAACCGCGGCGGCCGGACCTGTCATGCGGCGATTATTTCCCGCGAGCTCGGCATCCCCTGCGTCATAGGCACCGGCACCGGTTCCAAGGATATTAAAAACGGTCAGGAGATCACCGTTTCTTCTGCCGAGGGTGAGACCGGTTATGTCTATGAGGGCCTGCTCGATTTCGAAATTGAAAAGGTCGACCTCGGCGACATGCCGAAGACCAAGACCAAGATCATGATGAATCTGGCCATTCCCGAAAAGGCCTTTACCGAATGCCAGATCCCCAACGACGGCGTAGGGCTTGCCCGCGAGGAGTTTATCATCAACTCCCATATCGGCTTACACCCCCTTGCCCTCTATAATTACGAAGAGTTGAAAAGCTCAAATGATCCCGAGAAGCAGGAAATCGTCAGGAAGATCGACGAGAAGACCGGGGCCTATGCCGATAAGAAGCAGTTTTTCATCGACAAGGTTGCCGAGGGTGTCGGCCGGATCGCTGCCGGTTTCTACCCGAAAGACGTGATCGTTCGGCTTTCCGATTTCAAGAGTAACGAATATGCCAATCTGGTCGGCGGAACTCTTTACGAACCGGAAGAGGAAAACCCGATGATCGGCTGGCGCGGCGCCTCGCGTTATTATGATCCCAAATACCGGCCGGCCTTCGAGCTTGAATGTCAGGGGCTCTTGAAGGCCCGTAACGACATGGGCCTGGACAACATTAAGTTGATGGTGCCTTTCTGCCGGACTCCCGAAGAGGGTAAGAAGGTCATCGAAGTAATGAGGGATTGCGGTCTGGTTCAGGGCGAGAACGGCCTGGAGCTTTACGTTATGTGCGAGATCCCCAGTAACGTCATTTCTGCCGATGCCTTCGCCGACATCTTCGACGGCTTCTCTATCGGTTCCAACGATCTTACCCAGCTGACCTATGGTCTTGATCGTGACTCCGGTCTGATCGCCGGCATCGCCGACGAGCGCGATTCGGCGGTCAAGGATATGATCCGCATGGTGATCGCAACCGCCAAGCGCCGCGGTAAAAAGATCGGCATCTGCGGCCAGGGTCCGTCAGATTTCCCTGAGTTCGCTACCTTCCTGGTCGAGCTCGGCATCGATTCGATGAGCCTGATCCCGGACACCGCCATCAAGACCCGTTTGGCGGTTGCGGCTAAGGAAAAGGAGATGGGCGTTAATCCCTGAACCGGCGAGTTGCAATTGTGTAGATTAAAAGGAGCGGGCCGTAAGGCGCCGCTCTTTTTTTTATCAAAACTTTAACGATAACCTTGTTCTTACATATTATAACGGTTCGGCAAGGCAAAAACGGCTGGATGCATCTCAAAAGAAAAGATGATCAGCGTACTTTTACCCTTCGCGGCTCTGAAACTCATCAAGGACCTTCATGAAGGCTGAACCGTACTTTTCAAGTTTACTGGCCCCCACTCCGTGCATATTGAGAAGTTCCGATTCATTTCGGGGCAGATAGGCGGCCATCTCGATCAGGCTCCTATCGCCGAAAACTACGAACGGTGGCACTCCAGCCGCATCGGCCAGTTCCTTGCGCAGGCGGCGGAGTTTTTCAAAAAGTACTTCATTGTATGTCTGATCGGGGCTGCGTATCGGCTTTTTCTTTTTAGCGGCGGTCGGCCTGAGTCGCGGTTTGGCCATGTTGAGTTGTTTTTCTCCCCTTAGCAGGGGGCGGGCCGCGTCGGTGAGCTTCAAGACCGAATAATTGGCCACGTCCTGGAGCAGATAGCCCTGCTGGACCAGGTGTTGCAGTAGGGCTCCCCAGAACTCCTTGGGCTGCTCTCTGCCGATTCCGTAAGTGGAGAGGCGATCATGGCCCAGTTTCAGGAGTCTTCCGTTGCGAGAACCGCGCAGCACATCGATGACATGGCCGATGCCGAAGCGCTGTCCGACCCGATAGACACAGGAAAGGGCTTTGCGCGCCTCGTCGGTTACATCCCGAAGTTCGGGCGGGTCGAGGCAGATATCACAGTTGCCGCACGGTTCGGGCAGCGGTTCGCCGAAGTAGCCCAGTAAGGACCGGCGCCTACAGCTCTGCGCCTCGGCAAAGGCTACCATGGCGTTAAGCTTGTGGCTCTCGATTCTTTTCTGATCGTTGTTGCGGCCCTGTTCGATCAGGCCTCTAGCCACGGCGATATCGCCATAGCCGAAAAGCAGCACGGCCTCGGACGGCAAACCGTCGCGTCCGGCCCGGCCGGTCTCCTGGTAGTAGCTTTCAATGGTTTTGGGCAGATCGTAGTGGACCACAAAGCGGACATCGGGTTTGTCTATCCCCATGCCGAAGGCCACGGTGGCCACCACCACCTGCAAGTTGTCATGCAGGAAGTCATCCTGCACTTTCTGGCGCTCTTCGCTGGAAAGTCCGGCATGGTAAGCGGCGGCGGAAATACCCGCCTTGGTCAAATGGGCGGCCACCTGTTCCACCCGTTTGCGGCTCAGGCAGTAGACAATTCCCGATTCCTCATGCCGCCCTTTCATAAAGGCCAGCAGTTGTTCCTTGGGCTTTTGCTTGTCCATGACGATGTAGCGGATATTGGGGCGGTCGAAGCCGGCGATATAACAGCGGGCCTTTTGGAGGTTCAGACGCTCCAGGATATCGGCCTTGGTCTGCGCCTCGGCAGTGGCGGTCAGGGCGATCAGCGGGGTTTTGGGAAAAAGGGCGCGCAGGCGGCCCAGTTCCCGGTATTCGGGCCGGAAATCGTGGCCCCATTGCGAGACACAATGGGCCTCGTCGATGGCAAAGAGGGCAAGAGGAAGATCGGCCAGACGTTCGATAAAATCGGCGCTCATCAACCGCTCCGGCGCGATATAGAGGAGATCGAGGTCGTCCCCATGCAGGCGGGCCAATACTTCGCGGGCCTCGCCGGCCTTGAGCGAAGAGTTGTAAAAGGATGCCCGGACCCCGTTTTCTTTTAAGGCGTCCACCTGGTCTTTCATCAGCGAGATCAAAGGACTGACCACGATGCCGACCCCGGGCCGATGTAAGGCCGGGATCTGGTAACAGAGCGATTTGCCGCCGCCGGTGGGCATCAGTACAAAGGCGTCCTCGCCCCGGATCAGCCCGGCAATGATCTCCTCCTGATGCTGGCGGAAATCGTTGTAGCCGAAGATGGCGCGCAGGGTTTCGAGTGGTTTTGAACGTTTGGCGGTCATGGTGACACTTGTATAGATTGTTTGAGTAGTTGTGTTAAGTTAATTTACTACTCCTTCAACTGGGAAGTAGGTTTAGAATTTAACCGAAATAAAGATTAAGGATAAGCCTTTCTTATGGAAGAGGGTTAAATGGCAAAATCTCAATTCGTTCTCTATAAAATATACCAAGAAGTAAAGGTTCATGACTCAAACGTAATACTTTATCGAATTAATTGAATAAGAAGGTCTATTTCCCTTTAGTTTAAACTCAAAATATGATAAATTTTCTACCCCTGATTATTGAAATTTTTAAATTGATCTCGGAATCGAAAATTTTAAAAGGGTAAGCTCTAGGCGGGAGCAACTGTATTTTTGCAAGTATTGTTTATGTTGGTAAACTCAACCCCCAAGAATTTTCAAAACTGTCTCTCTGATAAAATCACTTTGAATGCGTTTACCCCTAGCACTCAAGCTCATTTATCGAAATATGAGGATCTTAAATCACCTGTCGTATAACTGATTGTAATTGTTTATCTGTTCGACGAGGCGGTAATTAATTTAACCATTCAGTCAATGGCCTTTAGTCGTTTACTTTGCTGTAGTTTAGTAAACTTCTTGTCTCTGTTTTTATCCCTGGGAATGAGGCTTTCAGGTTGAATTAAATAAGGTGTATGAATTGGAAACTGTTTTAGTAACCGGCGGCGCTGGTTTTATTGGGGCGAATTTTGTCCAGGATTGGTTGAATCTTAACGAAACCAGGGTGGTTAATCTAGACAAACTTACCTATGCCGGCAATCCGGAGAATTTAGCGTCGCTAAAAGACGACCCCCGTCATGTTTTCGTGCAAGGTGACATTGGGGACGGGTTGCTAGTTGGCAAATTGCTTACTCAATATAAACCGAGAGCGATAGTTAATTTTGCGGCGGAAAGTCATGTGGATCGATCCATTCATGGTCCCGAAGATTTTATTCAGACCAATATAGTCGGGACTTTTCATCTTTTAGAGTCGATTCGTGGTTACTGGTCTCAATTGTCAGGCCGCGAGAATGAACATTTTCGGTTTTTACACGTCTCGACCGACGAGGTTTATGGTTCACTGGCCGCCTCGGATCCTGCATTTACCGAGACAAGTCCCTATGCGCCAAATAGTCCTTATTCAGCCTCCAAGGCTGCTTCTGACCATCTGGTCCGGTCATATCATCATACCTACGGTTTACCGGTTCTTACTACGAACTGTTCAAACAATTACGGCCCTTATCAGTTTCCAGAGAAATTGATTCCCCTGGTTATCATGAATGCCCTTAAGGGTCAAAGCTTGCCGATTTACGGCGATGGAACGAATATCCGCGACTGGCTTTATGTCGGCGACCACTGTGCCGCGATTCGAGTTGTATTGGCAAAAGGGACTGTCGGTGAGGTTTATAATATCGGCGGCAACCAAGAAAAAACCAATCTGGAAATCGTCCGCGCGGTCTGTGATATTTTGGACGAGTTGTCACCTGACTCTTCAGGTGAGCCTTATTGGCGACTGGTCACCTTCGTCAAAGATCGGCCTGGTCACGACTTCCGCTATGCCATTGATGCCAAAAAGATTTCCCGGGATCTCGGCTGGACCCCAGCCGAAACATTTGAATCAGGTATCAGAAAAACAGTCGCATGGTATCTGGAAAATTTGGCTTGGGCGGAAAATGTTGCCAATGGTAGCTATCAGGACTGGCTTGCTGAAAATTACGAGGGGAGATAGTGTCGAGAAAGGGAATTATATTGGCTGGCGGGTCCGGCACTCGCCTTTATCCGATTACCATGGCGGTTTCAAAGCAGCTGCTGCCGGTTTACGACAAACCTATGATCTATTATCCCTTGTCAACCCTGATGTTGGCCGGGATAAAAGATATTCTGATTATTTCCACACCGCATGACACCCCTTTATTTCAAAAGTTGCTTGGAGATGGCAAACAGTTTGGACTTAATATAAATTTTGCCGTTCAAGATTCCCCCGATGGTTTAGCCCAGGCTTTTATTATCGGTAAAGACTTTATTGGCAATAGTCCCAGCGCCTTGATATTAGGCGATAATATCTTTCATGGCCATGACTTTTCCCGACTGTTGTCGCCGGCTTCCGATAAGCAGACGGGTGCCACCGTTTTTGCATATCGGGTCAAAGACCCCGAACGTTACGGCGTCGTGGAATTTAACGATATGGGAAAAGTGATAAGTATCGAAGAAAAACCGAAAATAGCAAAATCCTCCTTCGCCATAACCGGCCTTTATTTTTACGACAATCAGGTGGTGGACATTGCCTCTTCGATCAAGCCCTCCGCGCGCGGGGAACTGGAAATTACCGAGGTTAACCAGCGCTATCTTGAGCAGGGCCAACTCGAAGTATCCCTGATGGGACGTGGATACGCCTGGCTTGATACCGGCACCCATGAATCATTGCTCGATGCCTCCCGGTTTGTGGAAATTCTGGAACAACGCCAGGGGCTGAAGGTTGCCTGCCCTGAAGAGATTGCCTGGGTCATGGGCTATATCACCGATAACGAATTGGAATCACTGGCCCGCCCTTTGTTGAAGAATGGTTATGGTCAGTACCTTATGAAAATTTTGGAGCGTGGCCGGCGGTAGCTATGAAGATAATTCCTACCTCTATTCCTGACCTTTTAGTCATTGAGCCGCGGGTATTTGGCGATGACCGCGGATTTTTTTATGAGAGTTTTAATTCCCGGGACTTCAATCAGATGATTGGTTGTGAAGTATGTTTCGTCCAGGATAATCATTCCCGCTCAGCTAAGAACGTTTTGAGGGGACTCCACTACCAGATTAAACATCCTCAGGGGAAACTTGTTAGAGTGGTCAGCGGGGAAGTATTCGATGTCGCTGTGGATATTCGCAGAAATTCTCCTACTTTCGGGCAATGGGTGGGGGAATGTCTTTCTGCCGACAACAAGAAACAGTTCTGGATTCCGGCCGGTTTCGCCCATGGGTTTCTGGTTTTGAGCGGTTATGCGGAATTTCTCTACAAAACTACCGATTACTACGCGCCCGAATATGATCGATGCATAGTCTGGGACGACCCGAACCTCGGGATAGACTGGCCCATTGATTGTGATCCTGTCCTTTCTGATAAGGATAAGCAGGGGAAGTTCTTCACCGATGCCGAATGTTTCGATTGATCATTTAATGATAAGCCCCTTTGAATATAAGAAGTTGATATGCCTCCGATAATTCTTATTACAGGTAAAAACGGCCAGGTTGGCTGGGAATTGCAAAGAACCCTCCTGCCACTAGGCAAGATAATTGTTTCCGATCGGCAGGAGATGGATCTGGCCGATGGTGATGCGATAAGAAAGGTTGTCAGGAGAGTCAAGCCTGATCTAATTGTCAATGCTGCCGCATATACTGCGGTCGACAAGGCTGAAAATGAGCGGAACCTGGCTATGCAGGTGAACGGCATTGCTCCTAGTATTCTTGCCGAGGAGGCAGGACGGCTTAATTCCCTATTGATCCACTATTCCACTGATTATATTTTTGATGGAGCCAAACCAGTCCCCTATACCGAAGCCGATACGCCGAAGCCGATCAATTTTTATGGCGAAAGCAAACTTGCCGGGGAACAGGCGATTCAGGCTACAGCTGTCGATCATCTGATCCTGCGCACCTCGTGGGTATATGGCAGCCGAGGGGGGAATTTCCTGCTGACCATGCTGAAACTGATGAAGGAACGGGAGGAATTACGGATAGTTGCCGACCAGACCGGCACTCCAACCTGGGCGAGGCTGATCGCCGAAACGACCGCCCAGATCGTGAAGCAGACGCTCAACGAACGAAGCGAAAACACATTTCAGTCCGGAATTTATAATCTTACTTCTTCCGGTACCACAACCTGGCATGGTTTTGCGGAAAAGATCAAGGAAATAGGTGGAAAACGAAATGGATACAGTAATTTTCTTAAAATAAAAAACATTGAGATGATTGCCACCGAGGGGTACCCAACCCCAGCCGCTCGCCCCCTGAATTCAGCTCTGGCGATAGAGAAACTAGAGAGAAAATACGATTTGAAGATGCCGGAATGGGATAAGGCGCTGGAACTCTGCATGGAAGAGTTGCCGTGAATCCCCATGCCGCCGCATCCATAAGTCCGATCCAGATGGTACTCAGTCTTTATAAAAATCGGCAGCTTATCGTTCAGATGACCACGCGCGAAGTCGTCGGGCGCTATCGTGGATCTATTATGGGACTGGCCTGGTCTTTTTTCAATCCCCTGCTGATGCTGGCCGTATATACCTTTGTCTTCAGCGTAGTATTCAAGGCGCGCTGGGGAGCGGGCAGTGACTCGAAAACCGAATTCGCCCTCCTGCTTTTCGCTGGATTGATTGTCTTCAATCTCTTTGCCGAGTGCATCAACCGGGCGCCGGGCTTGATCATTGCCAATGTCAACTATGTTAAGAAAGTGGTGTTCCCTCTGGAGATTCTTCCTTTGGTTGCTTTGGGTTCTGCCTTGTTCCATACCCTGATAAGTCTTGTTGTGTGGTTGATAGCTTATATCTTCATTTTCGGTCTGCCCCATATCACCATTTTATTGTTGCCGTTTGTCTTTTTTTCGTTGTTGTTGTTCACTATGGGGGTGTCCTGGGGGCTTTCTTCCTTAGGCGTTTACTTGCGGGATGTCTCCCAATTCGTCGGAATTGTCACCACGGTCCTAATGTTTCTTTCTCCGATCTTTTACCCGGCCAGTGCACTTCCGGAGAAATACCGGCAGTTTCTGCTGCTTAACCCGCTCTTTCCAGTGATTGAACAGACCCGCGAGGTGTTGTTCTGGGGGAAAGTTCCAAACCTGATAGTTTTATCCCTTTGTATGTTGATTTCTATAGTGGTCGCCTGGCTTGGTTTCGCCTGGTTCCAGAAAACCAGGAAGGGGTTTGCCGATGTCCTCTGAAATCGCCATCAAGGTGGAAAACCTCAGCAAGTGCTATCAGATCTACGACCAACCACGTGACCGGTTAAAACAATTTGTCCTGCCCCGGTTCAAAAGATTTGCAGGGAGACATTCCAAGCAGTATTTTCGGGAATTCTGGGCGCTCAAGGATGTCTCTTTTGAGGTTAAAAAAGGCGAAACCGTCGGCATTATCGGGCGGAACGGCAGTGGCAAATCAACTCTCTTGCAATTAATCTGCGGTACGCTTAACCCAACCTGTGGCGATATTGAAACCAAAGGCCGCATTGCTGCTCTTCTTGAGCTTGGCTCAGGTTTCAACCCTGAGTTTACCGGGCGTGAAAACGTTTATATGAATGCTGCAGTAATCGGTTTGAGTAAAGAGGAAACGGATGCACGCTTTGATGACATCGCCACTTTCGCCGATATCGGAGATTTTATTGATCAACCTGTTAAATCATACTCGAGCGGCATGGTGGTGCGTCTGGCATTCGCCGTTGCCATCAATGTTGACCCGGAAATTCTCATAGTTGACGAAGCGCTTTCTGTAGGCGATGAACTCTTTCAACGCAAGTGCTTCTCACGTATAGAGGCAATAAGCAAACAGGGTGCGACTATTCTTTTTGTCTCCCATTCGGGCGGCACCATCGTCGAGCTGTGCGATCGTGCCGTGCTGATGGATGCAGGAGAAAAATTGGCTGTTGGGTTGCCCAAACAGATAGTCGGTCGTTATCAAAAGCTGCTTTATGCCCCTGCTGATAAATGTGATGCCATTCGTGAGCAGATCCGCCGATCGGTTGAGCTCGCAGTCGAATCTGCCAAGGCAGAAGTTGGAGATCCGAACTTCGAAGAATACACAACCATTCAGCATAAACAAGATATCCAGGAGAGTTTTGATCCGAATCTTAAAGCCAAAAGTACCATTATATATGAATCTCATGGAGCCTATATTGAATCACCTGTTGTATTGACCCTGGCGGGCGAGAAAGTTAACAACTTGATCCGCGGCAAAACCTATCGCTACTCGTATGAGGTGCATTTTAAAAAGAGTGCATGCAACATACGCTTCGGCATGCTGATTAAAACCACTTCCGGGGTGGAGTTGGGTGGCGGAGCCTCAGCCAGCTCTTCCAGAGACAGCTTGTCCTATGCGGAACCGGGGTCAAACTATCGGGTTGAGTTCCGATTTCATTGCGCCTTAAATCCAGGCGTGTATTTTCTAAATGCGGGTGTGGTCGGGGATGTCGACGGCAGTGAAACTTTTCTCCATCGCTCGATCGATATTGCCATGTTCAGGGTGCAACCAGACACAGAAAACCTGGCGACGGGCATCGTTGATTTTGGTTGTTATCCGGATATTGAGTTACAGTAAACTATGGCTTGTAAAAAATAGAATGATGGAAACGAAGAAGAACAAATTGATTGTCGTGTTGGGCATGCACCGCAGTGGCACAAGTGCCATTACGCGTGCCTTACAGGTGTTGGGCGTGGAGCTTGGCGATAGGTTAATGCCGTCTGCGGAAGATAACAATAAAGGGTTCTACGAAGATATTGATCTCAATGAGCTTAATATTGAAATGCTGAATGCTCTGGGAAATGATTGGTATTATCTAGCCCCGATTAAACCAAACGATGTAGAATCATTGCGCAAAAAAGGCTATTTCTCCCACGCGGTTGAGTTGCTTCAACAGAAGGTCGCCACCGCCCCAGTCTATGGTATCAAAGACCCTCGTGTGGCAAAGTTGTTGCCGTTTTGGCAAGAGGTGTTTAGCCACTGTCAACTGGATGTCAACTATGTCATGCCCATCCGCCATCCCCTCAGTGTGGCCAGGTCTTTGGATAAACGTGATGATCTTGAAGCAGAGCAGAGCTATCTCCTCTGGCTAGGTCATGTAATAACTGGTTTGATAGGCAGTTATGGGGATAAGCGGGTTGTAGTTGATTATGACCGATTAATGCAATCACCGGATAATGAGCTAAATAGAATCGCAAAATGTACAGGACTGAAAATTGACCCTCTGGAGCTGCAAGGCTATAAAACAGAGTTTCTTGATCAAGGTCTGCGCCATACAGTTTATGAACTGAACGATTTGTTATTAGAGGATATGTGTCCCCCCATTGTACGAGAAGTCTATGCAGATTTGCTAGATGTGGCATCTGAAAAAATAAAGCTTGATGACCTGGAAATACAGAACAAGATATTGTCTTGGTCGGATGAATTTAAGCGCCTGAGATCTGCTCTGCTGCTGGTAGATAAGATTTTGTCGCAAAAAATGGTTGCTAATCAAACTGTGTCCGATAAGGATAAACAGATAGGTAACCTCAACCAAGCGGTGGTCGAGCATGACAATCAGATCAAAACTCTTAATCAGGGGATTTTCGAGCGCGACGATCAGATCAAAACTCTCAACCAGGGGATTTTCGAGCGCGATTTTCAGATCAATATATTAAACCAGGTTATTATTGAGCGGGATAGTCATATCAATAATTTATACCTTTCCTCCAGTTGGAGATTTACTTCACCATTCAGATGGTGCAAAAAACAGGTTCTTCGTACAAAATTATTAATTAGGGCTATCCCATTAGCCATTCGTCATACTGGAAGCAGCACCGGTACTTTATTCAAGATTCTTAAAATATATCGACGTGAAGGGGTTGCAGGAATTAGATCTCGTTTACGTTTTCTTTTAAGGCACAATGGACCCTCATCTTTTAAATCATTTAAACTTCCTGACCCTCCTTCTTTGGCTACGGAACTCACGAGGGGAATAAATATAAAAGATGTTAAACCCCACACGGAAAGTACTGACATAATTGTGTGTGTGCATAATGCATTGGATGATGTTAAGCGCTGCTTGTATTCGGTTTTATCTAACACCATTCCACCTTATAACCTTATTATTGTAGACGATGGCAGTGGTCCTGATACGAAAACTTTCCTTGAAGAGTTTTCTATAGGTCAGCCTTGTACTTTAATTCGTAATGAAGTTGCGAGTGGTTATACGTGTGCAGCAAATGTTGGATTACGAGCTTCTAAAGGTGATTTTATTGTATTGCTAAATAGCGACACTATTGTTTCATGTCGGTGGCTTGATCGCATGATCGAATGTATCAACTCAGATAATTGTATTGGCATGGTAGGGCCATTGAGTAATACGGCATCTTGGCAATCTGTACCCAAAATATTCGATGCAAATGGCGATTGGGCAACAAACCAGCTTCCTCCTGGTTTGTCTGTTAACGAGTATGCGAATGAAGTAGCACGTGTCTCTCCTCGTATTTATCCAAGGGTTGGTTTCCTTAATGGTTTTTGTTTATTGATCTCTCGAGAGGTGATTAATGATGTCGGATATTTTGATGATGTTATTTTCGCTAGAGGGTACGGGGAGGAAAATGATTATTGTCTCCGAGTTACAGATAAAAAATGGCACCTTGCAGTTGCTGATGACTGCTATGTTTTTCACGCACAATCCAAAAGTTATTCAAACAAACGGCGAGCCGAGTTGAGCCGATTGGCTGGAGATGCATTGGCTAAAAAGCATGGGCAAGATAGGATTGATCAAAATCTCAATATAACACTATCACATCCTGCATTGCGATTCATGAGGAAAGTTTGTGGAAATATAGAAGATAAACTCATCCTACGTGATAAGGCTTTGAAACAGTTCGAAGGTAAAAAAGTGTTGTTTCTTCTAGCTGCTGGAACAGCAGGTGGTGGAAGTAATATTGTATTGCTCGAAGCTGCATACATGAGAGAACTCGGAGTAGATGCTATTATAGCTAATTTGGAAAATTGTCGTGACCTATTCGAAAAACATCATCCCAATATATCAGTTCCAATAATATATCTTCAGAGTCCTACAGATCTCTTAGATTTGGCTTCAGAATTTGATGCTATAATTGCAACTCTTTATTTGACTGTTTTTTGGTTGAAACCGCTTACTAATTTGGCCAAACGACCTGTTCTCGGCTATTATATCCAAGATTTTGAGCCTGATTTTTTCCCTGAAGGATCGGCAGATTATAAACGTGCACTGGAAAGCTATACTGTTGATCCCAGTATAATTCTATTTACTAAGACCCAATGGAATAGAAAAAAATTGAAAAAAAAGTTTGGATTAACTCCTACAATTGTAGGTCCAAGTATAGATTTAGACACACACTATCCTTCACCATTTAGTCTTCCCCTAGGAGAAAAAATTCGTATTTCGGCAATGGTAAGACCAACTACGCCACGTCGTGCTCCAGAAATGACGATGCGTGTGCTCAAACGGTTGGCAGATTGTTATGGAGACCGTTTAGAAATTACAATTTTTGGCCTTCACGTGGATGACCCAAAATATCCAATACCAAAAAAATTCCCCCATCGTTGCTTAGGAGAATTAAATGCTAATGAAGTGGCTAATGTTCTTTCCTGTACCGATATTTTTCTCGATTGTTCTGAATTTCAAGCTATGGGGCTAACAGCGATGGAAGCGATGGCATCCGGAGCTGCTGTAGTTGGTCCCATACATGGTGGATTATCTGAAATCATTATGAACGGACATAACGGACTTCTTGTTGATACTTTAAATGAAGACGTTATATTTGCAGCAACTTGTTCTTTAATTAATGAAACCGGTCTATTAACTACTATTCGCAAAAATGCTTTAGAAGTGCTTTCTTATTCCCCCTTAGATTCTGCATATAGAATATTAGAATGTTTGTTCCCCGCTGATAAGCCAGGAGAGAATGTTCAATTTTTTCAGTCTGGTGAGCTGTAATGTCGATGAAAAAGCTGAAAATCCATGTTGTTCATGAATTATCAGAAAGCGGGGCGGCCTATGGCTGTAGTGACATCCGCCTTATTAAGCCTCTTTCCCATCCTTCAATCAAGGATGAAGTTTCCCTAAGTTTTGGTTTGGAAATTCCTGATCAATCTTTTGATGTCATTATTGTAGAGCGTTTGGCAAACTTCTTGTCTGATTCGACAATAAACTCTCAATTATTAAAAAGAGCCCACGAAAATAACACTAAGATTATTTATGAAATTGATGATGATTTGCTTAGTTTAAATCTAGATGTCGGGACTCGGTGTAGCATAACAACAGCTCAGAAGATGTGGGTGCGAAAGATGGTTCGAGAATCTGACGGAGTCATAGTTTCGACAAGCAATTTAGCTGCCCGTTTTGAACGATTGAACCGAAATATAGAAATTGTACCTAACGCACTTGATGAGAATCTTTTTCTTTCTTCTGAAAAATATAAGCCAAGAAAAGGTGAAGGTAGTGTAGTTGTGTTTGGGTATATGGGAACCTATACCCATTTGGAGGACCTTCTATCGATTTTGCATCCTTTGCGTACTGTTATTGCCAAGTATAAAGATAGTATTAGATTTGAGATTGTAGGTGTGGATGATGGAAATACATTAAATAGTTTGTTTCCGGAATTACCTGTAAGAACATTAGTAGTCTCAGGAAAAGATACGCCATATCCTGATTTTGTCCGATGGTTCCAAAAAAATATAAAATGGGATTTTGGGATTGCCCCTTTGATTAATTCAGAGTTTAACAGTTCAAAATCTGATATTAAATACCTTGATTACGGAGCACATAGTATTCCAGGTATTTTTTCTCATGCGCCCGCATATTCTCATACTATAAGGCATCAAGAAAACGGGATATTGGCTGATTCACTTTCATCATGGGCTTTTTGGCTCGAGAAGTTGATTTTAGACCACAGTCTGAGGTCGCAGTTAGCTCGGCAGGCTCATTCAGATGTATGGGGTGAACGTATGTTAAGAGTAAGGGCGTATGAGTGGATTGATGCATTGAAAAAACTTATAAGCAAATCCTCCAAATTAATTACTAACCAAAATCGCGTAAGTTATGATTGCACTTTGAATTTGTCTCGAAACGAAAAGCTGTTATTTGGCTGTGATATGCATGGAAAAGGACTTGAGATTGGAGCATCGTATAGTCCTGTTGCACCAAAAAGAGCTGGATACCATGTTGAAGTGATTGATCATTGTGACGCATCAACTCTTAAGAAAAAGTATCAAGATCTTGGGGTTGATATTTCAAATATCGAAGAAGTTGACTATATATGGACAGGTGAACCACTTAACGAGTTGACAGGCAAAACTGATCATTATGACTGGATTATAGCATCACACGTTATAGAGCATACTCCTGACATGGTTTCATTTTTGAGGCAATGTGAAATAATGTTAAAGCCTGGAGGAATACTCTGCTTAGCAGTACCTGACCATCGTTATTGTTTCGATGTGTTTAGACCAGTAAGCTCCCCAGGTGAAGTTATACAAGCCTACTTAGAAAAGAGAATTATGCATAGTTATGCTGCTATTTGGGATCACTTCTCGATGATTAGTAAAAAAGGGGAGAGTCTTTCATGGTCGAAAGGTCATTACGGTGATTTTTATTTTATCCACCCAAACTTAGATGTTGCTTGTGAGATGCTGTTAAAAGCTCAAGAATCGCATGACTATATAGATGTCCATAACTGGCGGTTTACACCATCGTCTTTCAAACTAATTTTAAACGATATAGGGGTATTAGGTTACACTAAGCTGGCAATTAAAAACTTTTTTAATACTGAAGGATGTGAGTTTATTGTACAACTTCAGAAAGAGAGTTCAGGTAGAATTCATCTGACCGATAATGAAAGGAAATCATTAGTTCATAGTATGTTAGATGAGTCTCTTTAATTAGATAGTTAGAATTTAGAGTCAAATTACCGCAAAATTCTTTGCTTAATTCTTATATTACAAACAAATACCCATATGTTTCGATATTGATTGGGGTACTTCTTTAAGTCGGATATGACTGACCAAATAAAAATTACAGCCGTTATTGTCACACATCATCCTGACCTTAATGTGTTGGAGATGTTATTGTTGGCAATTCGTGGGCAAGTTAAAAATGTAGTCATCGTCGATAATGGATCTGGTGAATATTTTCTGCATTGGTTTGATGAAAGAGATTGGCAAAATGAATTTTTGATAGATCTCGGTGATAATTTTGGCATTGCCACAGCTCAAAATAAGGGGATTAATTGGGCAGAGAGGCATGGCATGACGCATGTTGTTTTATTTGACCAAGACAGCATTCCAGGATCAGATATGGTATCGAAGCTTTTTGATGCTCTTCAACATAAAATGTGCCTTGGAATAAAAGTGGCAGCAATGGGACCTGGATATGTTGATGAGAGGAATACGGGGCATCCTTCTTTTATCAGAGTGTCCTGTTTCAAGGTTGTAACAGGAGTTTGTGCTAAATTTGATGAAATAATTGAATCAGATATTGTTATTTCCTCAGGTTGTTTGATTTGTTTAAAGGTATTAAGGGAAATCGGAGAGCTTATCGATGATTTATTTATTGATCAAGTTGATATTGAATGGTGTTTGCGAGCAAAGGCGCTAGGTTATCAATCCTTTGTTGTTTGTGGTGCAGAAATGAACCATTCTCTAGGTGAAAAACCAAAAACATTCTTCAGGCGTAAATTTTTGCATCATGGACCTTTGAGGCATTATTATATTTTCCGTAATGCAGTATGGTTGATTTTTCAAAGTTACGTGCCATTTGGATGGAAATTGCTATTTATCCGTATCATAATTGTGAAAATGTTTCTTTATGGTTGTTTGGTCTCCCCCCGTCTATCTTATTTGAAGATGATGACACAGGGAATTTTACATGGTTTCGTTGGCCGACTTGGAAGATATCAGAAATTTTAACAGCTCTTTAGGTTAATATGTCCCTAAATTCGCCCTATTGACCAAGCTATCCGCTTATTCTGTAATTGAAAATGAAATCTAACATCTAGTGGAGCCGAATTATCATGCTAACCCGGTAGATGGTGGTCGCTCCCACTTTGAATTATGGCTCCGATTTAGAAGTTAACAATACAGAATGAACCGGAAATCCTATATCGAAGTATGTCAAGCGTGACTTATTGGCATTTGGTCTGGGCGAGAATTATCTTGATGTTTTCGTGTCAGTGATGTCTCAGAGAGAATCCGGGTAAATATAATATTGATCTTATGAAAGATGAATATCTGTAAATCACAAAAGATATGCTCAGAGATTCTTGATATATTTGTAATCGTATTCTCGATTTTCACATTGTATTGCAATGCTGTGGTTTTGGCCGGGGAAAATTTTGCTTTTTTCGTACAGTGTTCATACATCACATTTTTATTTGTTATAGTATTTACCATTTTACTTAGAAAGTATATCAATAAAGAAAGTGCACCTAATTACATTAATCATACCCATGTTTGTTTATCAGATATAATTGTAAATGAGAAGATAGTATTCTCTTTGCTGCTGTCCTGTGTTTCCTCCTCTTTTTATATCGGTCTGGATAATTATTTCATATTTTATTTAATAACCTTATCATCTATATTTATTTTTTATTTTGTACTCAAAAACAAAGACGATATTCATATTACCCACAACAGGTTTTCCTATGAAGGTTTGATATTATTGATTCTTGTTGTCCTGGCTTCAATAATCACCCTTGCCGCCCACAGACCCGACCAGGATGACGCCTTTTACCTCGGGACCATCGTTTCGATTCTTGACAAACCCGATCAACCTTTACTTATTTTTGACGGGATGTACGGAGAAAATCACCTGCCTTTCCTGTCGGGAATCTATCGCGTTCACTCCTATGAAATCCTTGGCGCCGCAATATCCAGGCTAACCGGTCAATCACCACTTTTTGTTTATTACAACCTGTTTCCCGCCCTGTTTGCCGGGCTGGTCATTATTACCAACTATCTGGCAATAAAAGAGGTTGCGGGCCGGTGGGCGGTTTTTGGCCTTCTGCTGACCATCATAGTTTTTCTGACCTGGGGCGACGGCCACAGGTTTTACGGCAACTTTTCTTTTGTCAGGCTTTTTCAGGGAAAAGGCATTCTGGTCTCTATCTGTGTTCCTGCCCTATTTTATTATGGTTTTAGATTTGTAACCATGCAAAGGCTTCAGGACTGGATAATGCTTGGCTTGATCATGGTTGTTACGGTCGGTATATCGTCGAGCGGTCTTGTTGTCGCCCCTCTTGCATCACTACTCATTTTGCTTGCCGGATGGGGACCTTCGGCAAAAAGAACCCAGGTGTTTTTCAAGGGTTTGGCGGCTTTCGTATTCCTTCTCCTGCCGGTCCTGATTGTTTTGCAGGGAACCGCCGACTTGCCGTATGGAGTAGACCTCCATCCGAACAGCGCCGGTCTGAATTACAAGATTGAATCAATAAACCACGATGTTCTGAATCAAACAGTACTTTCATCGGTCGAATCTATAACCGAAGAAGGTTTGGGCAAGGTTATAGGTAACGGGACAAGGGCTTGGATCAGCATTTTCTGTCTGCTGCTATGCATTAATCTCAGTGTGCGGATTGGTTCCCGGTCCGGTGTTGTTTTGCGTAGATATCTGGTCCTTCTTTTGCTGGTTATTTTTAATCCATTCACCGTTTATTTTATCAGTAAAGTCCTTGCCGGTAATTTTTCATGGCGGATATTCTGGGTGGCTCCAATTCCTTTAATTATGGGTTTAACCGGTTCTCTGATTTTGGCTAGAGGACATCACTCAAGTAGAAGTACGAAAGTGTTGGGTGTTTTTCTCTATATTTCGCTCCTGGCTGCCTTTATGATATCAGGCCCTTGGACCATATCTAGAGAAAATAGAACCGAACTGCGAGCCCCTTCATATAAAATAAATCCTTCTCAGTATAGTGTTGCAGAATTTATCGTGGCGAATACCCCGGAGGGTGGCATGATGGTGGCTCCATGGGATATTTCCTGGATATTGCCGCTTTTCAGCCATCATCCCCGGATATTTGCGGTGCGTCAACATTATATGGGTCTTCTCCGGTTCAAATTTGGTGAGGATGAGGTCAAAAGTCGGGAAAGAATGATGCAATATATTACCGGGGTGCCAGGGGCGGAAACATTCGCAGCTGAGGTTGAAAAACTCATTGAGGTCAAAGATATTTCAACGATTGCTTTCAGCACACAACTTCCCTGGAGAAACAGTTTTTCCGAAGATCTGAAATTGATGGGGTTCAGTCAATATAGTCGGGAGGGCTACTTGGTTTGGGTGCGGCAGCAAGGTGCTTCTTGATTTTCTTAAATTCTGATCAGGCGCATGTTGAAACTAAAAGAACGACAGCAATAAACCGTTTCTGTAAATAGCTGCTACAACTAAAAGGACTGAGGAAACTTTGAAGATTCCCAGAATAGAGCGTCTATGAAGGTTACAGTGATCGTCGTCAACTGGAACGGTGAGCGATTCCTCGAACGTTGCCTAGCTGCATTGATGGAACAGACAATCAAGCCGCACGAAGTCATTGTTCTTGATAATGCAAGTACAGATGACTCGCTTGCGATTGTACGTCGATTCCCTTCAGTGCATTTGATGTCGCTGGACTATAATTCCGGTTTCGCTCGTGGCAACAATATCGCGATTAGAGATTCTTCTCCGGAATCCGAATGGGTGATACTTCTCAATCCCGACGCTTTTCCTGAACCGCAATGGCTAGAAAACCTGTTGATCGCTTCCAGGGAAAACCCGGAATTTGATGTGTTCGCCAGCAAAATGGTTGAAGCAAATAATTCCGAATTGCTGGATGGATCAGGGGATGTTTACCACATTAGTGGATTGGTGTGGAGGAGGGGGTGTAATCGTCCTGTTTCCTCGGTCCCTGATAATGTCGATGAAATATTTTCACCCTGTGCCGCCGCGGCAATGTATAAGCGGAAAGTATTACTGGAATCAGGAGGCTTCGATGAGGATTTCTTCTGCTATCTGGAAGATGTCGATCTCGGTTTTCGTTTAAGGCTGGCCGGTTATCGTTGCCTTTATGCGCCGACTTCGGTAGTTTATCACGTGGGTTCAGGAACCACCGGCGGGCAGCATAGCGATTTTGCCGTCTATCATGGACATCGCAATCTGGTCTGGACCTATGTGAAAGATATGCCGGGGCTTTTGTTCTGGATGTTCCTGTCGCTCCACTTGGCTATGAATGTTTTTGCGGTGGTTGTCTTTACCGTGCGTGGTCAGGGCAGGGTTATATTACGTGCAAAACGAGACGCCTTGAAGGGTATCCCGAAAATGTGGCGCAAGAGAAAAGATATCCAGAGTAGACGCAAAGCCAGGCTGCTCGATCTTCTCCGGGTCATGACAATACGCTTCTGGTGAGAAAGTGACTTCCCAGCTTCAATCTGTTTCGGTAATTATCGTAAACCATAACGGCGGTGATCTGCTCTGCGAATGCGTTCGGGCGGCCCTGGATCAGGCCGAGCAGGTGATCGTTATCGATAACGATTCATCCGATGCTAGTATGGCTGCCCTTGAGTTGCGTTTTGAAGAAGAGCGCCTGTTGGTAAGTCGTTCGCAAGAAAATCGAGGGTTTGCCGCTGGATGCAACCGTGGTCTTAAACTAGCGACCAAATCTCACATCTTATTTATAAATCCCGACTGTTTTCTCGGTAAAGACTCTCTGCGACGTATGGTGGAAGTCCTGAGCAGCGACCCGGAAGTCGGCATGGTGGGAGGGCTTTTGAACAACCTGGACGGCAGTGAGCAGGGTGGCGGCCGGAGGGCTGTGCCGACACCTTGGCGCTCATTCGTACGGGCCTTCGGGCTGTCGCGCCTGTCTGGCCGTTGGCCGAGGCTTTTTTTCGACTTTCATTTGCACAAGCAGCCATTGCCAGATATGCCCATTGAAGTGGAGGCGATTTCCGGTTCCTTGATGTTGGTAAAAAAGGATGCAGTTGAGGACGTAGGTATTTGGGATGAAGAATATTTTCTGCACTGTGAGGATCTGGACTGGTGTATGCGTTTCAGACGACACGGATGGAATATCTTGTTTGTTCCCAATGCGCCGGCCGTTCACCATCACAGTTACTGCAGTCGTTCTAGGCCGTTGTTTGTCGAATGGCATAAACACAAAGGTATGGTGAGATTTTATCGCAAGTTTTTTCGGCATCAATATCCCGGGTTTCTGATGGGACTGGTCGTGCTGGGTGTATGGCTTCGGTTCGTTCTGGTTGCGACCGCTAAGTCATCATTACTTATTGCCAAACATATTGGAGTCATACGTGGATGAGTGGCCGATAACCGGTGTGCTTGGTGGTAGCAGTATGGTCGGCCAATGCCTGATTCCGCTTCTGATCAATGAAAATCGTCATGTTTTTGCCTTTTCCAGAACAGCGGGTGATTACAAATCAGATATTGGAATAACTTGGTTACCGCTGTCTACTCCTTCTTCTGTTCCTATTGATGCCCAAGTAATCAAGGATTGGCTTTGTTTGGCCCCCATCTGGGTACTGCCCCAATACTTCTCAATGCTCGAGGCCTGCGGGGTCAATCGTGTCGTTGCCCTTTCATCAACCAGTCGTTTTACGAAAATTGATTCATCGGTTCAAGCAGAGAAAGCTGTCGCCACCCGATTGATTGAAGGGGAGGAGCGCTTAATGGCTTGGGCGAACAGTAAAGGTATTGAGTGGGCGATTCTTCGGCCGACATTGATCTACGGTTTGGGGTTGGATAAAAACATTGCCGAGATTGCCCGTTTCATTAAACGCTTCCGATTCTTTCCGCTATTCGGCGAAGCAAAGGGTTTACGTCAGCCGATCCATGCCGAGGATGTTGCTGTTGCCTGTATCTCCGCCTTGAAATCACCGGCGGCTACGAACCGCGCCTACAATATTTCCGGCGGCGAAGGTCTGACATACCGGGAAATGGTGAGCCGGGTGTTTACCGCTATGAATCGGCCGGTACGGCTGTTTAAGATCCCTCTAGCCGCTTTTCGTGTTTCAGTTGCATGTCTGCGGGTGTTGCCGCGATTCCGCCGCTTGTCTGTTGCCATGGCTGAACGGATGAATCGCGATCTGGATTTTGATCATTCCGAGGCGGTGGCTGATCTGGGTTTCTCTCCTCGGCCATTCCGGCTCCGGCCGGAAGATTTACCGTAAGTGTTTTGGGAAGGCCGGTTTTGAGCGGTCCCTGGTTTTTCGCCTTGGTAAGATGCTTGATTTATAATATAGCGATTGCTGATCTTAAAAGTTCATTTTTAAATTGTTGTAGAAGGCTAAACACACCGGTCCGTCCGTTGCCCGTTCCGGAAAATTTATTAGGGGCTTAGGAAGCAAATTAAGAAATCGGGTTATTTTAGGCCTACAGAAGTTGAAACCCTTCTTGGCGATCCCGGCAAAGCCAAGAAAAAACTTGGATGGGTCCCTAAGATAACCTTTCAGGAACTTGTTTCCGAGATGGTTCGAGAAGATTTGAAGACCGCAGAGGGTGATGAATTGATCAAACGTAAAGGGTATCAGGTCTTTAATCATCACGAATAGATTCGCAAATGATCCAAAAAAATTCCAGAATATATGTATCCAGCCATCGTTGGCTGGTCGGCGGGGCCTTGGCAAAGTCTACAGGACAAGAGATATTGTAATATTGTTATAATGACCTATTCTGAGCTTGATCTTCCCGATCAATCTGCAGTCCGGTTTTTTTCTCTGAGCAGAAACTTGAATATGTCTTCTTTGTAGCGGCCAAGGTGGTGGGGAGCAAACAATACGGTCATACCAACCAATCTATATGGTCTCGGCGACAACTATGACCTGTAAATTCTCATGTTCTTCCGGCCCTGATTCGTAAGATGCATGAAGCTAAACAACGCGACGAAGTGGAAGTGAGTGTCTGGGCACCGGTAACCCCTAGGCGTGAATTTCTTTACAGTTACTACATGGCGGATGCCACAGCTTTTCTGGTTGAACTGCCGGATGAAAATTGTTCTTCTCTTTCTAACGATTTGCATCCTTCCTTGATAAATATCGGCCTTGGCGAAGATTTGACCATCAAGGAGTTGATGAAACTCGTCAAAGAGGTTGTGGGATTCCAAGGGGGACTCTTTTTTGATGAAAGTAAACCAGATGGAACCGCTTTGAAGCTTATGGCAGTAGAAAAAATAAATAAGCTTGGCTGGAAAGCTCAAACTATTCTTGAAAAGGGTGCAAAACAAGCTTGTCGAGATTATTTGAACGCTAGATCAAGTAGCTATTCTTACTAAGAAACAGTTTTTAAGAGAAAAGGACACCTTTGCTCCCTCTTTTACCATTTTCTAAAAAATTTGGAGTACATGCAAATGAAAGTAGTTGTGTTAGGTGGTGATGGTTTTTGCGGTTGGCCTACTGCTTTACACCTATCTAATCTTGGTCATGATGTAATAATCGTAGATAATCTTTCTCGTAGGAAAATAGATATAGACTTGGAAGTCGATTCTTTAACTCCTATAGCTCCAATAAACGCACGTCTTGAGGCTTGGAGGGAAGTATCCGGGAAAGAAATTAAATTCGCCAAGATCAATGTTGCGCAACAGTATCAGAGAATGCTCGATTTGTTTGTGCAGGAGCAAGTAGAGGTCGTCATTCATTTTGCTGAACAGCGGTCGGCCCCTTACTCTATGAAAGGGCCGCGTGAAAAAATGTATACTGTCGAAAATAATCTGAACGCAACCCATAATGTTCTTTGCGCTATCGTTGAGTCCGGGTTGGATATTCATTTGGTTCATTTGGGCACAATGGGTGTTTACGGTTATGGAACTGCAGGGATGAAAATTCCCGAGGGTTATCTTAATGTACAGGTGGTTACTGACAGCGGAGAAATTGTCGAAAAAGAAATACTATATCCGGCAAGACCAGGTAGTATTTACCATATGACTAAGACCCAGGATCAATTGTTTTTCAACTTCTATAACAACAATGATGGTGTCAGAGTTACTGATCTTCATCAAGGTATAGTCTGGGGCACAAATACCAAAGAAACAAGCATTGATGAACAGCTTGTTAATCGCTTTG
>Ga0102953_1000488_pt1 | contig 27404 bp, 19 predicted proteins | sample SalPon2A_C_D2_MG_FD_78509 | JGI IMG/M metagenome (GOLD analysis project Ga0102953, IMG submission 78509) | Soil microbial communities from South San Francisco under conditions of wetland restoration - Salt Pond MetaG R2A_C_D2_MG | ecosystem: Environmental > Terrestrial > Soil > Wetlands | place... | reverse complement strand
GGCATATCGCTTGCCATTAGTCCCTGCCGCCAGCAAGACCGCACCCATACTTGCAGCCTGTCCCATACAAAGAGTGGCAATATCACATTTAACATAATTCATTGTGTCGTAAATGGCCAGCCCCGCAGTCACAACTCCACCTGGGGAATTTACATAAAAAGTGATGTCCTTATCAGGATCTTCAGCCTCTAAAAATAGCAGCTGCGCAATGATGAGATTAGCAACGTCATCATTCACTGCTGTCCCCAAAAAGATTATACGTTCTTTCAGCAGGCGTGAAAAAATATCATAGGCCCGCTCTCCCCTGGGACTTTGTTCTACAACCATAGGTATCAGATTCATTATTGATCTCCACCAACCTCTTTTTCAACACTTTTTTCAGCCAATTGGTCAGCCGGTACAAATTTGATTGTTGCCTCTCCACGCACAAAATTTAGAACTTTTTCACTTAATAGTTCATTCATAAAAGGCAACATGTTATTTCGTCCCCTGAAATACTCCTGTACCTCAGGAACAGACATATTGTACTGCTGGGCAATCCGAGCATATCCTTTCTGGATATCCCCATCAGCGAGTTTAATATTTTCAACCTCAGCTATTTTTTTAAGGATGAAATCACCTTTGACACGTTTTTCGGCCATCTCTTTGTAATGCTTTGCCATATCATCACGGTTCATCCCTGCAGCTTCCAGGGAAAGTCCTTGATTCTGCAGGTTATTTTCAATTTCCTTAACCGACTCGTTGATCTCATAAGCGACCAAGCGCGCTGGCAGATCAAAATCATGGGCATTGATGAGTTTTTCAACAACTTTATCCATGATATCACCTTCCGCTCTCTTCTCTTTATCTTTACGGATTTTCTCGTTAATACTTGACTTCAAATCATCCAATGACTTGAAATCCTCACTAACATCTTTTGCAAAATCATCATCAAGATCTGCCAGGACTCTCTCCTTAATATCCTTTACCGTGATATCAAATTCAATAGTCTTTCCTGCAAGAACAGGATTAGCATTATCTGCTGGAAAATCAACCGAACGCTTAACCTGCTCACCTTTTTTCAAACCAATCAACAGATCCTCAAATTCTTTTCCGTTGCGCCCAGAACCGATATCAACCGGATATTCAAGGCCTGCGACCTGTTTCATGGCTTCGCCATTATGAAATCCCTGAAAGTCGATAATCACAAGATCATTCTCTTTCGCGGGAGCATCGTCTACCACCTTCAACGGCGCCATCTCGCGCTGGGTCAATAAAAGGGCCTGTTCAACCTCCTCATCTGTCACAGTGATTTCCGCGTGCTCTACTTCAATACCCTTGTACTGCCCGAGCTCAAACTCAGGTTTAACTTCAATTTCTGCCTCATAGGCAAAACCACCCTCATCAGTAAAATCGAATGTTTTGATATCAGGATGAACAACTGCGTCCAATTTCACCTGGGCAAGGGCGTCAAAATATGTCTCCTGAATAAGTTGTTCAGAAAGGTCGGCCTTAACCCGATCCCCGTATATTCTTTCCAAAACATTCTGGGGCACTTTCCCCTTACGAAAACCTTTGATTGAAGCTTCATTTTTTATTTTGTTAAAGGCAGCTTCTTTTTTCTGAGAAACATAGTCTTTTGCCAGAACAATTTTCATTGATTTTCTCAGAGCACCAATATTTTCTACTGCAACATCCATCTTAATTTATCCTCATTTTAATTTAGTAACGTAAACTGACCTTGTCGACCGAGAACCGACGCAATTAATATTATAGCTTCCATATTAAACAAAAATAGCCTATCTAGTGTTAGATAGGCGCATTGACTCACCACCGCACTGTTATTAAACATGGTGCGAGAGGGGGGAGTCGAACCCCCACGCCATAGGCACTAGTTCCTAAGACTAGCGTGTATACCAATTTCACCACTCTCGCGAACCACGGTAAAATAATCAACTTTACCTGCACAGTCAAGGCGGCATTACTAAATAAATAAATTGACATCATCCATTTTAGTTGATAGCTAATGAACGATTATTGCTCAGACACAAAACTGTATTTTATGATAGTGCCAATCATCGTATACATTCGTTATTGTTTAGTAGTTAACGTACTGCAGCTCCCCAAGCCTAGATAATAAACCTTGCATATCAATTCAGTACATTAGGAAATATTATGTCTTCACCCAGCAACAGCCACTTTCAGCCAGCCGGTCTTGCAACCTTAATTGGGAGTCTACCTGTAGATACCTACGATAAGGCCTTGGAATGGATTACAACCTACACGCCTCAAATCCCCCTCTGGCCCCAACTGCCTTCCAACCCATTGGAAGGCATGATGAATCAATTTGTCGAAGGTCTGCCTGGGATTATTGAATCCGGCGGCAGTACTATTTTTAATCTTGAAACCGATACTTTTGAAGCAGAACAACTTTCTTTCTGGGAAGAGTATCTCATTACAGCCGAAGATCCATCATCAACTCTTACATCACGATTTGCCGTCAGCAACCAGCGCGCCAACGGCATCTATCAATTAAAAAAGTTGCTGCAAGAAAACTCCAGCACACCCTCTGCGGTCAAGGGCCAGATCACCGGCCCATTCACCTTATTGACGGGTATTACAGACCACAACAAACGCCTGGGGTACTATGAACCTACCTTTCGCGAAATGGCTGTTAAAGCACTGGCCATGAAAGGCGCCTGGCAGGTCGAGTTTTTTAAGGAACTAAATCTGCCTATCATTATTTTCATCGACGAACCTGCCTTGGCAGGTCTTGGCTCATCCGCTTTTATCAGTATCGACAAAGATGACATTGCCCAGGATTTATCCGAAGTTGTCGACGCTATTAAATCTTCCGGCGGTCTTGCCGGCATCCATGTATGTGCCAATACGGATTGGACCTTTCTCCTTTCCTTGGAACTGGATGTCTTAAGTTTTGACGCCCATGGTTTTTTTGACAAACTTATTACCTGTAAAAAGCTTGTACATGCATTCTTGGAACGTGGCGGCATCATTGCTTGGGGGATTGTGCCAACTGCCAATGCCGAAGTCATCAATAAGGAATCCGTTGAGTCACTTGTTGCCCTCTGGGAGCACCAGGCAGAACAGCTTGTTGGGGGAAAATGGACCATGAGAACCATACTCACCCAAACCCTTATTACGCCAAGTTGCGGCACAGGCGCTATCACACAGGACGCAGCCCTAAAGGTCCTCGAACTGACCCATGGCGTGTCGGAAACACTCCGCAGCAAATACCTTTAAATGATTCTATTACGGAACCATTCCAGATGACACCATCACCCCTTTCGAAATGTGCCTGACCAAAGCGCAGTTTCACAGCATGAAGGGTAGATACTTTATATTTAAACAAGCTCAAATGAACACAGGACGCAAATGGAAGAGTTAAACCAGGTATTACAACAAAGACGACAAAAGGCTCAAGAACTTGAGGAGTTGGGCGCATCTTTATACGCTAATGACTTTCAACCGATCCATAAAGTTGCCGAAGTCCTTGAAAAAGAGGATGACGTCAGGAATGCGTCTGAAGGGTACAAAGGCCCTGAGTGGACCATCGCCGGACGCATTATGTCAATGCGAAAATTTGGCAAGGCTGCTTTTTTACATATTCAAGACGCTTCCGGCAGACTACAGATTTATGTCAAAAAAGATCAAATTGGTGAACAATCCTTTACTGTTTTTAAGAAATTAGATATTGGCGACATTGCGGGTTTCAAAGGAACACTTTTCATTACAAAAACAGGTGAATTGTCCTTGATGGCAACCCTTGTCAAGCCAATTTCAAAATCGCTGCGCCCTCTTCCAGAAAAGTTTCATGGTCTGACTGATGTTGAGACACGCTACAGACAGCGCTACGTTGATCTTATTGTAAACCCGGAAGTTAAAGAAACATTCAGAAAACGGGTCGAAATTATTCGTCTGGTCAGAGATTTTCTGAACAACAGAGGCTTTATGGAAGTAGAAACACCTATGATGCACCCAATTTCAGGTGGAGCCACAGCCCGGCCTTTTAAAACACATCATAATGCCCTGGACATGAACCTCTATTTAAGGGTCGCACCTGAGCTGTATCTCAAACGTTTGTTGGTTGGTGGCTTCGAACGTGTCTTTGAGATAAACAGAAACTTCCGGAATGAAGGTCTTTCAACCCGGCACAACCCGGAATTTACTATGCTTGAGTTTTATCAGGCTTATTCCACATACCATGAGTTAATGGATTTAACTGAAGAAATGATCTCCTGGGTAGCCGCCGAAGTTACAGGGGCCATGCTGATCCAATACCAAGGCAAAGAAGTTGATCTTTCTCCTCCCTGGCGACGCCTTACAATGGATGAAGCACTTTCTGAGGTTGGGGGACTCCCAAAAGATATTTTACAAAATGATGAAAAAGTTTTTGAGAAAACAAAAGAACTTGGCATAATGCTTGACGACCACGCAGGTATCGGTAAAGCCAAAACCGAACTTTTTGAGCTTTTGGTCGAAGAAAAACTCATTGACCCCACTTTTATTACGGCATACCCGACGGAGGTTTCTCCGCTGGCCCGCCGTAATGACGAAGATCCAACTGTCACTGACAGGTTTGAGCTCTTCATTACCGGCCGCGAAATTGCCAACGCCTTCAGCGAACTAAACGACCCTATCGATCAACGTAAACGCATGGAAAAACAAATTGCCGAACGAGGAGATGATCAGGAAATCTCTCCCGAATTGGACAATGACTTTCTGAGAGCGCTGGAGTATGGCATGCCACCAGCAGCAGGAGAGGGCATCGGCATTGATCGTTTAGTCATGCTTTTAACAGACTCAGCGTCAATTCGGGACGTCATTCTGTTTCCGCATCTGCGTCCGGAAAAATCCAGTATTGATTAACTGATCACGTATCAGATAGGAGATTTTTTTTGCAATTCGAATGGTTTGTCAGCTTACGCTACCTGAAGGCGAAACGTAAGCAAAGCTTCATTTCTCTTATTACCGTAATCTCTATTGCCGGCGTTGCCCTTGGAGTTATGGCCCTCATTGTTGTCCTGTCCGTGATGACAGGATTTACAGATGAGTTACGGGACAAAATACTCGGCATCAACTCTCACATCATTATTCAGAAAATTGGTTCCGAAATTAAGTCCCCTGAAGAAATACAGAAAAAACTTTCGCAACTTCCGGAAATTATTGCAACAACACCCTATATATACTCTCAAACTATGATCACCAGTGATCGCGGCGGAACCGGTGCTATTGTGAGAGGTCTTGCCCCCCAATCAGTCAATGCGGTTCTCGATCTCGGCAAATACCTTAAGGGTTGCACAATCGCAGACCTGGAACAGCCACAGAGTTCCCAGAGGACCTTACCCCAAATTATCCTGGGCAACGAACTGGCCAAACAACTTCGTGTCTATAAAGGTGAACGGGTCAGGCTTATCTCTACTAATGGACCGCTGACACCGGTCGGTATCATCCCTAAGGTAAAAACGTATGAGGTGGCAGGCACTTTCAAGTCTGAAATGTACGAGTACGACTCCGCACTGGCGTACGTTTCCCTAACATCTGCTCAGGATTTTATGGAGCTTGATCACTCCGTGCATGGCATTGAGGTTAAATTGGCCGACATTGACCAGGCATGGCAAGTGGCCCAAAAAATTGAGACCCTTCTGGGACCAGGTTTTATTGCCAAAGATTGGATCAAGATGAACAAAAATCTCTTTTCAGCTCTTCAACTCGAGAAAACAGCTCTGTTTATTATTGTAACACTTGTTGTCATTGTCGCTGCTTTTAATATTGTCAGCACCCTGACCATGATGGTCATGGAAAAAAATAAAGATATCGCCATCCTGAAGTCAATGGGGGCAACATCACGGCAAATAATGAACATTTTTATTTATGATGGCTTTATCATCGGGATGTCTGGCACTTTTCTCGGCTTATTGGGCGGTCTATCTGCCTGCAAACTGTTAAGCCATTATCAGTTTATAAAACTTCCCGATGTTTATCCCATCACGACCCTTCCCGTTAAAATTTTGCTCAGCGATGTCTGTATCATATCACTCAGTGCCATAATCATCTCCCTGGCTGCAACTGTTTATCCTTCCTGGCAGGCATCAAGAGTCGATCCAGCTACTGCGTTACGCTATGAATAATAATTGTGTTATGCACATCCCAAGCTTAGAGTTAATTCATGAATACTTTGTGCAACTATAAGGCAATCCATTGACAACCGCACAACCCTTACTCAGGGCCAACAAGGTCTCAATGCGCTTTAACAATAAAGCCCCTCTGGAGATTCTTAAAGACTTGGACTTTTCTCTAGACCAAGGAGAAACGGTGGCTATTGTCGGAAGCTCCGGCATAGGAAAGACCACCCTATTAAATATTTTAGGCACGCTGGAAAAGCCATCTGCCGGTGAGCTCTTTTTCAAAGATGACAATATCTTGACCCTCAATGAAACTACATTGGCAAGCTTTCGAAACAGGACCATTGGCTTTGTTTTTCAATTTCATCACCTTTTGTCTGAGTTCTCAGCCCTTGAAAACATTATCATTCCAGGACTTATCGCCGGTGCTGCGAAAGAGCAGCTTATTGAAGACGCTCTTGAACTTCTTTCCAGAATCGGGCTTGCCAACAGAAGCTCACATCAAGTGGGAGAACTGTCAGGCGGGGAACAACAGCGTGTTTCTCTAGCCAGAGCCCTTATCATGAAGCCCTCTATTCTGCTTGCTGATGAACCAACAGGAAATCTTGACCCCAAAACCGGCGAGCAAGTATTTGATCTAATCATTGAAATGAACGAGTTATATGCACTCTCAACGATCATGGTTACACATAACATGGTGCTTGCCAAAAAACTCAACTCCTGTTTGACCCTGGACAATGGAAAACTCCATAAAACTTTCTAATCTGCAAAGATTGAAATTAGTTTCTGAATACGGTAAAAGGGGTAAGTTTTTAAAAATTGACCTTTACAACTATATTAATCCATAACGACAAAAGGCCCGCAGCTCCTCAAAATGATCCGCCTTTTTAACATCATTTCCAAATACCCATATTCTTTTTTTTCTGCCTTTTCTTCTTTTTTTAGGCCGTTATGTGCATTTTTAATCTGTATTGGGACTTTAATCGTTCTGTTTAGTCCTGCATCACTCCTTGCCGCCAACCTCAGTAAAACAGTTTTTATCCCGCTTAAAATAAATGCAGATTCCGACATATCCGCTCTTGCCCTCAGGACCGACAGCCTACTCAGTGAATCTGTTTCGAAACACGGATCTTCATATTTGTCCCGTGATCTTGTCTCTAGGACAGTCAATTACAATACCAACTGGCCACCTGCCTTTTCTCAATTACAGACTATCATCCCAACAGACACAGATTATACCGTCGTTGGCAGTTTAACCAAAACCGGGGATTTAGTAAGCCTTGACATGTCTGTTTTTGACATGCTGGACAAAAGTCAGGCCAAATATTACTTTGAAGAAGGCAGCCTTACAGACCTCTCAAGAATAATTGACCTCATAACCAGTAGCATATTTTCCTTCACCAACCGTCACCAAATCATTTCCAGCATTTCAATCACAGGAAATAAAAAGATTGATTCCGGCGCAATTGTTCAGAAAGTACCCTTTTCCGGTGGTTCAATCTACGATGCCGCGACAGTTCGCCAGGGCGTAAAGAATATCTATGCCATGGGCTACTTTGAAGACATCTCTGTTCAGGTAAATGAAACAGAAACTGGTCGTGAGCTTGTTTTTGAGGTTACAGAAAAACCGGTTATTGATTCGATACATCTCTCAGGTCAAAAGGAACTTAAAGAAGATGATTTACTTGAGGTCATAGTGCTTGTCCCTCATAACATCATCAGCACCCGAGATGTTCAGGATTCAGTTGAAAGTCTAAAAGCGCTCTACAGAGAAAAAGGCTATTACAACACTACAATTTCCACTGAAATTTCTGATACTGCTTCGGGAAAGGTTTCTGTGGAGTTTAAGATCAATGAGGGAGAGAAGGTCTTTATTAAAGATATCGTGATTACAGGCAACAATGCCTTTAAAGCGAGAGTCCTGAAAAAGGTCCTGCAAACTTCCACCAGGGGCTGGTTTTCCTGGTTCACCGACTCTGGCTTATTGAACCATGACATTGTTGAACAGGACGCTTCGAGGCTTGCCGCCTACTATCACAATAACGGCTACATTGAAGCAGTCGTAGGCTCACCGGAAATCGTCCAGGATGGCAAATGGATCACAGTTACCTTTAACATTGAAGAAGGTGAGAGATACCGTGTTGGAACCGTTACACTTACAGGTGACTTAATTGAAGACAAAGCCCTGCTCTTAAAACGCCTTAATATCATCAAAGAGGAATATTTCAGCCGAAAAACACTGAGGGACGATGTACTGACTCTTACCGACCGCTACGCTGAAAAAGGGTACGCTTTTGCCCAGGCAAACCCGACAACAGAAAAAGACCAGGAAAATAAGCGAGTTAACATTACAATTGACCTAGTAAAACAAGACTTGGTTTATATCAACAGAATTATTGTTAAAGGAAATTCACGTACCCGTGACAAAGTTATTCGTCGGCAGATGCTAGTCAAAGAAACAGGTATCTTTAACGCAGTAGCTCTGAAAAAAAGCCATAGTAATTTACAACGCCTTGATTTTTTTGAGACCGTTGAAATCAACCCTGTGCCCACCATTGATGATACACTCATGGACGTTGTCGTTAAAGTTGAAGAAAAAGCCACAGGTAACTTCAGCATTGGTGCAGGATACAGTTCAATTGACAGTTTTATGTTCATGGGTGAAATCAGCCAGAATAATTTCTTGGGAAAAGGCCAACATATGGCTTTGCAGGCCAATATAAGCGGAACTAGCACCCAGTATAACCTGCGGTTTACCGAACCTCACCTTGCAGACAGCAAGCTTTTATTCGGGCTGGACCTCTACAACATGACCCGTGAATACGATGACTACACCAAAGACTCCCAGGGTTTTGGCGTGCGATTCGGCTACCCCATATTTAAACAATGGCGACTATCAACGGGGTACTCTTTTGACGATTCCTCACTTTCTGATGTTAATGAGCTAACCGCTTCTCGAATCGTCTTGGACTCAAGGAATATCAATGTAACCAGCGCAGTAAATTTAGGACTCTACCAGGACTTGCGCAACCGTGGTACCGATCCAAGTGAAGGCCATACATACTCATTAATAACGAAATATGCCGGTGGTATTTTGGGTGGCGATAGTGCTTTCACAAAAATGGAAGGAACTACAAACTGGTATTATCCAGTCACAAAAGAAACCGTTGTTCATTGGAAGCTTTCAGCCGGCTTGGCTTTTGCCAATTCAGGAAACAAACTGCCGGTTTTTGAAAAGTTCTACCTGGGCGGCATTAACTCTATTCGAGGGTTTAAAGCAGCAAGTATCAGCCCAAGAGACCCACCTATTACAGGCGACAAAGTCGGTGGCGGCAAGATGTGGTTTTACAATCTTGAATGGCTATTCCCCCTGGTTAAGGATGCCGGACTGAAGGGTCTGGTCTTTTTTGATGCAGGAAATGTTTACAGCGAAGATGACAACTGGGATTTCAGTGACATTAAAAAAAGCGTTGGATTCGGCTTCCGTTGGCTCTCCCCGATGGGGCCGTTACGATTGGAGTGGGGATACAACCTCAACCCAACAGAGTATGAAGAACAGGACAACTGGGACTTCAATATCGGCGGCGCTTTCTAAATCCTTTTCAGATGCCTGGATTTGAGGAGTATAGTCGAACGGTTACACCCCATAATCCATCATTAACCGTCTAAGCTAACACACTGTTCTCCAAATGCTTTTCCGACTTTAAGTACATACTCCTTCACACTGGATGAACACGTTAATTTCCTGAAATTCAAGCTCCCTAATCACTACATTGCAGTCAATTCATCAGCTAATACAATATATTTTAGAAAACACCACGACAACGGCATCCGTTTCCGGTCTGCAGTCCGGAGCCAAAGCTTTTTTTGCCGCACAACTCCTGGAACAATCAAAAAATCCGATATTCTGTATTCTTCCCAGTGAATCTTTAGCTGAGCAGTTCTGCCAGGACCTTTCTTTTTTTACACCGAGTCCTCCCCTGCACTACCCAGGCTACGAAATTCCGCCCTATACCCCGCTTTCACCAGATCCACAAACAACTGCCCATCGCCTCTCCACCCTCTATACTATTCAGACAACCAATGTTCCGTTTGCAGTTGTCGCTTCAATGGAAGCCCTGCTGAGAAAAATCATGCCGGCAGAAGTTCTTACCCACTTGGCAGAACTGGTAATGACAGGTGAGGAAACGGATCAGCAAGAGTTGATAACAAGCCTGATAGCCTCGGGATACGAACAGATGAATCTCGTCCAAAACCCCGGTGAATTTTCGCATCGAGGAGGAATACTTGACATTTTTCCTCCTGGTTTCAACTCCCCGATTCGCCTGGATTTTTTCGGCGATTTCATTGAATCTATTCGTACATTTGACCCAATTACCCAACGTTCAATTGAACAGATCGACGAAGCTGAAATTATTCCTGTCCACGATGTCCTGTTCCCGCCCTTTAATTCCCAGGCTCATGCCCAATTAAGGAAAAGGCTTAACAAATTCAGCTGTGAACTCGACTGGAACGAAGATGAACTGCAGGTCCTTTTTGAAAAAATCGACAACAATCTGACATTTCCTGGAATAGAGTTTTTTCTCCCCGCCTTTTACCAAAAACTTATCAGTCCCTTGTCCTATGTACCAAGAGACAGCCGCATCCTCATTATTGATCCTCCGGCCATCAATCAATCCACAGAACTCATTAGAGAGCGCATAGCGGCAAACTACAACGAGGCCTGCCAACACCAGACGGCTGTCTTCCCTCCGGACATGCTTTTTGTTGATGACCAGACGATGAGCAGCGAAATCAATGACCGGCAGTATATTAATTTCGTAGATTTTGAAAATATTGATATAAGTGCCATTGAGGTCAGTGACAATGAAAAGTCCCAAGCTGACCACAATACAGGACCACTACCTGATTCAACCAGTCCAACATCCCGCAATTTTTCGTTTAATTGCAGCAACCACAAGCTGATACGCCAACATATCGACTTACAGCGCAAAAAGCTTGGATTGCTGACGCCGCTTGTTTCATATTTACGTTCATGGCACAACAAGAACGATTCAATTCATATTGCCTGCCGATCTCATCGACATGCTGCGCAACTGCTCTCAATGCTTGAAAATCATGGTTTGCCTCTCGTATTAGTAGACGGACCTTTCAATAGCAGCCGCTCAGTAGATAACCCGATTTCAGTCTATCCATCCCCATTGTCTGAGGGCTTTGATCTGCTCGATGAAAAAATTCATTTCTTATCAGAACAAGAGTTATTTGGCGAAAAACGTCTTTCTTCGAAAAAACGTTCCAAACCCTCCAGCTCCGAACCCTCGGTCAATTTTGAAGAATTGAAAATCGGCGATATTGTTGTTAACAATACCCACGGTCTTGGCATTTACGATGGTATCGTCAATATGGCCATTGGTGCCATAGCCAACGACTTTCTGGTAATTTCCTATAAGGGTAATGACAAACTTTACATTCCTGTGGACCGGATACATTCGGTAAGCAAATACAATGGCCTTTCTGACAAAGCCCCGGTCATCTCGCAACTTGGCAGTAAAAAATGGGCCACTGCAAAAAAGAAAGTTCAGGAAGCGGTTTGGAAAGTAGCACAAAGTCTGTTGAATCTTTACGCCAGAAGAAAACTGGTCACTGGTATTACGTTTTCCCGTCCAGACAACCTCTATACCGAACTGGAAGAGTCCTTTCCATACGATGAGACCTCTGGCCAGCTCAAAGCAATTAATGATGTGCTTGAAGATTTGACCAGAGAGCAGTGCATGGACCGTCTCGTCTGCGGGGATGTGGGCTTTGGAAAAACAGAAGTAGCTATTCGAGCTGCCTTCAAGGTTGTTACTGATGGCTACCAGGTGGCGATACTCGTCCCAACAACTGTTCTGGCAGAACAACATGCTCAAACCTTCAAAGAACGCCTGGAAGGGTTTCCCGTAATGATTGAATGTCTGAATCGATTCAGGACACCGGCTCAACAACGTAAAATTATAGCAGATATAAAAGAAGGGAAAGTTGACATCGTTGTCGGTACCCACAGGATACTCTCAAACGACGTCACCTTTAAAAGAATTGGACTTCTTATCATTGACGAAGAGCATCGTTTTGGCGTTTCCCATAAAGAGAAACTAAAAATGCTTAAAACAGGTATTGATGTTTTAACATTAACCGCCACACCAATCCCAAGGACATTGCAAATGTCCCTGCTTGGCGTTCGTGATCTGTCTGTCATTTCTTCCCCGCCACAAAGCCGCCGCTCGGTAAAAACCTTCATCGCCAACTATTCAGATCTTGTGGTAAAAGAGGCAATCATACGCGAGCTGCAGAGGGGTGGTCAAGTGTTCTTTGTCCACAACCGCGTGCGATCAATACACGATTTTGCCTTTAAGATACAAAAACTTGTGCCAGAGGCCAGAATTGCCGTGGCACATGGCCAAATGCCCCCTAAAAATCTGGAAGAAATCATGGTCAGTTTTGTTCACCATGAAATTAATGTGCTTATCTGCACAACCATCATTGAATCAGGCCTGGATATCCCGACGGCAAACACTATCATCATTAACCGGGCAGAACGAATGGGCTTGGCAGAGATTTACCAACTGCGCGGCCGTGTGGGCAGAAGTACGGAACAGGCCTATGCCTATCTCCTGGTTCCTTCTCTTGAACATTTACCCAAAGACGCCAAGCAGCGTCTTAAAGCCCTGATGGAATATAATGAACTTGGGGGCGGCTTCAAACTGGCGCTCAGTGATCTACAAATTCGTGGCGGCGGCAATATACTTGGCGAATCCCAAAGCGGCAATATTTCTGCTGTTGGTTATGACCTGTATCTGGATCTGCTTCAAAAAACTGTTGAAGATCTCAAACGAAAACAAGAATCAGGCGAAGATACTGAGTCTGTTCCAGAAATCGAGCCTGAAATTAATTTATTAATATCCGCCTATATCCCTGAAACATATATTCCAGACCCAGACCAGCGCTATATTGCCTACCGGAGGCTTTCAAGCCTCAGCAGTGACCAGGCGCTTGATGATCTTGCCGATGAATTCATCGACAGATATGGAACCTTGCCAGAACAGACTATTAATTTATTCTCAATTATCCGGCTCAAATCATTACTTAAACAGCTGCGAGTAACAAAACTTGAAAAGGCTCCCGACTCTCTTGTTTTTTCTTTTGCAGACAATACACCTGTGACCCCCCATGATATCCTACTCTATATCGAAAACAGTAAGGGTAAGGTCCGATTAACACCTGATGGTCGGCTGATTGTGCCAATTCCTGCAGAGCTGGGCATTTCAATATTTGAGGTTGTCAAAAATATATTGCGTTCAATCAGGTAGCGGAGTAATTAAATTGGTATAAGATTCTCAACACATCAATTAAATAAAGAAGTCAGCGAAGTCAATTGCCATATATCCATAAAATACGTTTTGGTAATTTGATATTCCACGAGCGTCGATACTCATAAAACGGTATGACTAATTCAAGAAAACCATTCTCTTTTCACTAAATTTCATGCGACCTCTATTAACCATACTATTATTTATTCTTTGCCTTTTTTCATTCCCTACTTTTTCACAAGCAGAACTAGCCGACAGGATTGTTGCTATTGTCGGTGAAGACGTTATCACCCTTTCCGAACTTAACGAAGAAGGACATCCGTATTTTCAAGCAATTATGCAAAATGTGCCGACTCAAAACCTCGATGTGGAAATGCAAAAGGCGCGGCAGGAAGTTCTCAACCAACTCATTGAACGGCTCTTAATTCAGCAACAGGCCGACAAATTCGGTATTACCATAAGCCCTGAGGAAGTTGACATGGCAATGGCGTCCATCCTCCAGGAGAACAATATTTCAGCTGCCGATTTCAAGCGTGATCTGGAAAAGAGAGGTACTACGGAGGAGTTCTACAAAAACAAGATCCAGAGTCAGATGTTGCGGTCACGTCTGGTTAATTTCCTCATTCGTTCTAAAATTGTTATTTCCGACGATAAAATAAACGATTATTACAATTCATATTATGCAACAAAACACACAACATCTGGATTTCATATTGCCCAAATGGGTTTCCTTTGGGGTGACAAATTCAAGGCTAAAACCAGCGAAGAAGCCCTCCAGAAAGCTAAATACGTCCGGGAACAACTCCTTGAGGGTGAAGATTTTGGCCTACTGGCTCGTAACTACTCAGACCTTCCTTCGGCAGAGGACGGTGGAGACATTGGTACCTTTAAAGAAGACGAGCTTGCATCGTATATGCGCGAGACTATCCTGTCTTTAAAACCAGGCGAAACAACTCAAATTATGGAAACACCAATTGGCTTCCAGATTCTTAAACTACTATCTGCCCAAACTTCAGATTCTCAACCCCCTGCATTAACTGAGGTACAAGAAGAAATAAAATCCATTCTCTTCAAGCAGGAATTGGAAAAAGGTTACCAAAACTGGATCAGTGAAATTCGTGAACAGACGTATATAAAACAAAACCTGTAACCCGGACAAGTCAAGAATGCAGGATCTCCAAGCAGTTAACTATCTAGGGATAATATATTAATATGCAGACAAATAGCCCGCAGGATACAACCGTTGAAACAAAACAAACGCTTGGGAATCTTATTCAAAAAAACAGAAAATCCAGCGGCAAAACTCTTGAAGATATTTCCAAGTCCACAGGTATTAGCATCAGTAGTCTGCAAGCCTTAGAGGATGGCGACAGAAAAGCGCTCCCAGCTGATGTGTTTGTCCGTGGATTCATACGTATGTACTCCTCAGAAATTGGACTTGATTCTCAAGTTGCGCTCAATATGTTTGAACAGGAATGGGGCGGAGAAAGATCACATATCATTGACGAGAGACATCCGCTCCAACCAGAAGCGTATGCAAAATCATCCATTATTATGAGGCGATGGCCGGCATTTGCTACAATCACAATATGTTGCATTATTATCTATTTCTCCGCTAAGTTTTTCTTTCCAGCTTTATTTGTCGTACCGACAAAACAAATTGGAGAAATTCTGAGTAATAAACTCCCAGAAATCGAAATAATCAACAAAACAGCCAACCACGCAAACCCACTTTCCTCTAGCGAAGAACCAAATACTACGGAACAAAATTCGATCCCTGAAGCAGAAAACCTCGCCCCCAAAGTTGCATCAACTCTCAATGAGACCAAAGAAACTGATCTTGAAATACAGGAACCGGTCATAAACTCCCAAAATCAAATTGGAGAGCAACCTGGCACCCTGCCTTCAACTGGAGATTTTCTCTCTGATGGCCCTCGGCAGAACGCTGAAGTTTCAAATCTTAATGCGCTACAAGAGGTAGACCATTATACACTTCATATACAATTTACAGAACGTACCTGGATAAAAATTTCTCTTGATGGGCAAGACCCACAGGAGGAAATTTTCAAACGAGGCTCAGAACAAACTTGGGATGCCGATAAATCCATAGATCTATATTTGGGAAATGCCGGTGGGGTAAGAGTCTCCCTCAACGGTGAACCTATATCGCTCAAACAGGAATCCGGCCAAACTGTGAGGCTTCAATTTCCTTAAGGCTACCTTGAAAAATCAGGATTTTGGTGTGACCGAATACCGTCTGAAAGGGCTTTTTTCAGCAACCGCTCCTATCACTCATATTTTTTATTCCAACAATAAGTAACCCTCTGATACACACAAAAAAGTCGTTTTTGTTTTTCTAAAATAATCAATGCCAATCCAGCACATTACTGCAATAGTTATTCATGTAGCCGATCAGGGCGAATCTGACAAACTTGTCACCTTCTACACACCTCAGCTTGGGAAATTGACGGCAATAGCCAAAGGTGCTAAACGCAGCATAAAACGCTTTATCAACAAACTGGAGCTATTCTCTTTATTGTCTATTACTTATCACGACCAATATACAATTCCAATAATCAGCGAAGCAGATTTAATTAACAGCCACCTTACAATACGTCACACATATTCGTCCTATGTTCAGGGAATTCTTATGTGCGAACTTATCCGAAATTGGACCCACGAAAACGATACCGACGAAACTCTTTTTCAATATGTTATGTGGTTTCTCTCTCACTTGAATCGAGCACACAAGGGAATCAATTATTTATTGCTCTTCCTCGCTAAATTTTACAACCAGCTTGGTTTTCAGCCATCTATTTCCGGCTGTAGCTCTTGCGGCAGATTAGACCCTATGTTAGGCCCGTTCAGCTTTAATCCTTCCACTGGTGGAATTATTTGTCAAAAATGCTCTTCTGATGCCCAGCCTTTAATTCCGCTATCAATAAGCACAGTGAAACTCTTACAAAAAGCATTTGAACTTCCAATTAACAAGCTGAGTCGCCTTCACTTCATGGCAAAATCAAGCTCAGAGGCGCTGCATCTTTTTAAACGCTATGACCGCTTTCTTCTTGACCGGGAATTGCAGTCCTGGGCTTTTATCATTTAAAATTGCGGTTCCATGGTTTTACCTCGCCCTTAAAAATAATCATCACTGCTGATTATTTTTTTCTGAATGATCTCTCTAAAAAAACTCCTCACGAGTAAAGCGCGATCTACACAAAATCTGTTTGGTATCATAATTGCATAAGCTGAGGGTGTTTCCTATAGATACAGGAAGTAACAAATGAACAATCTGGCACCTTATTTTTCTAGAATAATTTTTACGATTCACCAACAGTATACACCATAAAGCAAAATGGACCGTTACCCCTAAAAGCCAAATAAAAGCCAGAAAAACTACATAAATGATCACAACCAAAAGGAGGAAACAGCATGAGGAGGCGGTTACGAAAAAATGTACGTTACACTTTTTGGATTATTGCTGCGGGGAGTTTATTGATCTATGCCCAACCAGGCTGGAGCTTTGATCCGGCAGACGCTCCGGAAACTGTGACCATTGATGGTCTGTCTGAGCTTTATGAACCGGTAGAATTTAATCATGCTCAACACATTGAAATGGCAGCCTGTTCAGACTGCCATCATCACACAGTTGGAACAGTGTCGACTCGGTGGAACTGTATAAAATGCCACAACAATCCACAAGAAAGTGACAGTATCAGCTGTTCCGATTGTCACACCAAGGATCGCTTTGGTTCAAGCTATCTCGCAACCCTTGACGATCCAGAACTTTTTCATAAAGAGAAACCAGGCCTAAAGGGCGCTTTTCACCTTAACTGTATCGGTTGCCACCAGGATACTGGCGGTCCCACTGGCTGTGAGGATTGTCATATCATGAACGAGGCAGGAAGAAAAAGGTTTAATGTCGGAGAATATGCACCCAACCGTCAATAAACCTGCTCGTACTCGGAAACGAATTGTAGCCGAGTTATTTCCTGAAACAACAATGACAGATTCGAAGGAGTAAAGATGAAAAAAAATATGATTAACCGTAGAAGTTTTATAAAAGGGGGTTTTGCCGGGGCCGCCGCTGCATCAGCACTTAAAAACAAAGAATCCAAGGCTGCCGGAGATTTTGACCATTATCCCAACAGTATGGGAGTGTTAGTCGATGTAAATCGCTGCGTTGGATGCCGAAGTTGTGAGGCCGCCTGCAATAAAGAACAAAACCTGCCGGAACCGGAAAAACCATTTAACGACTACTCAGTTTTCGAAGAGGATGTTCATCACGATGATAATAAACACGAGGGTGGGCATCATGGGGGGCCTAGACGAAGAACAGATGAAACTCGCTACACAGTTGTCAATAAATATGAAGTGCCTGAAATTGATCACCCGCTTTTCAGAAAAAATCAATGCAATCACTGCCTTGAACCTGCCTGCCTTACCTCCTGTTTTGTCAAGGCATACACGAAGACGCCTGAAGGAGCTGTTGTCTATAACCCGGATGTCTGCGTGGGATGCCGGACCTGCATGATAGCCTGCCCATTTTACATCCCCACCTTTAAATACTCGAGCGCTTTCGAACCACGAATCATGAAGTGCATTTTCTGCTATGACACCAGACTGAAAGAAGGCAGACCACCCGCCTGTGTCGAGGCCTGCCCCCAAGAGGCCTTACACTTTGGTAAACGCCTTGACCTGCTAGACATAGGAAGAAAACGAATCAGAAATAATCCGGGAAAATACGTCGATCATATTTATGGTGAACATGAAGCCGGCGGCACAAATTGGTTATACCTTTCGCCTGTCAGCTTCGATAAAGTGGGCTTTGATGTTCATGTCCCCCACGAGCCAATAATTAACTTTGTCAGAGATTTCCTGTCAATTGTCCCCATGGTTCTTGTTATCTGGCCGGCGCTCTTTGCTGGTTTTCATTTGTTGGCCAACAAAAAAAATGCTAACCAACACGACCAAAATGAAAAGGAGGCATAGACAATGAAATTCTTCGCTAAAAACAAACAAGAATTGCCAATAGCCGATCATTTTAAAACAGATGGCTCCCAATGGACCCTTAAGGAAAAACTGCTCCTGGGACTAAGTTTTACCGATTACCGAAAACAGTTTTTCAGAAATCCGTTCAACTGGCTGATTATCGCAATCTTTGCCGTCGGCATTCCGATTACCCTGCAGCGTTTCATTTTCGGACTGGGAACAGTCACCCATGCCTCAAACGATTACCCATGGGGTTTATTCCTTGCCTTCGGACTTTTCACCATGGTTCCCTTATCAGCGTCCGGGTTTATGCTTGGCACCACGGTTGAACTTTTCGGCCGCAAAGATTTTCATCCGGTGGAACGTCTTGCTTTGCTTAACGGTTTGCTTGGTTACTTTTTTGCTGTGGTCTTTCTGCAAGTAGATCTGGGAATGCCCTGGCGTCTGCCCTACCCGATGTTTGTCTCTCTGGGACCGGCAGCCGTACTCTTTCTTGTCGCCTGGCATGTCGCAACCTACCTGTCTGTGCAAATCGCTGAAGTACTACCTTCCTTTTTTGAATGGATCGGCTGGCTGAAGGCTAAGCGGTTTATTAGAAGCATGGTGCTGGGCCTCACCGTAGCCGGCATTATACTTTCTACTCTCCACCAGGGGGCATTGGGCGCTCTGTTTACCTATGCTCCCGGCAAACTGCACCCACTGTGGATGTCCGCAAATTTCCAGTGGCTGCATTTCCTCTGTTCTGCTGTGTTTGGTGGGCTTTCCATGTTGATTGTCGTTAGTACATTAAGTAAAAAATTTCTTACATGGCGCTGCGACAAGCATTTTCTTGACTCTTTGGACACACTGACCCTTGGCTTGGGCAAAGGCGCATCATTCGCCATGATAACCTATATCGCCATAAAGTTTATTGCCATTGCCCACGACAAAGAATGGGTCTACCTCTTTACCGGCTGGGGACAATATTACCTGTTGGAATTATCAGTAGGCGTTTTTCTCCCGATGATGCTCTTTGCCTTTGCTTACAAGAATGGTCAACCTGGACTGGCCCGTTTAGCCGCCTTTATTACGGTGTTCGGTATAGGATGGAACCGTATTAACACCGCGATTATCAGTTATAACTGGAACTTGTATCAGGAAATCCCGCATTGGAAAGAGGTCGCGATAACCGTTATGATTTATACCCTCTATATAGTCACTTATCGTTTTATCCTCTACCGCCTGCCGATTTTGTATGAATGGAAAGGCGACAAATGACCATAACGAACTGTCTGCCGACAGCATGGCATATCTTGCTGTTGCTTCCGGAGATGAGCAGGCACATCGAGCTGTTTATGGCAAATTGTATAACGTAATTATTCAACAGAATAGAGGAGCATATCATGCAGCATAAAACCAGCAATCAATCGAGTTCAGTTAATTTGATTCTCCTTATCCAAATTAGTGTGGCTTTCACTCTGCTGCTGCTCGGCTTTATCTTTCAGGCTGATTGGGCAAAGACATTTATGATAGGCATGGGCATGATCAAACCGATGCATACCCAGGTTGACTATTATACCTATATCAAAGGTATCGAATACCTGTTATGCGTTTACTACCTGTTCATCTTCCCGGTATTCTTCATATTCATTAACGATACCAAAAAAAAATAGTAGACAACAGGGAGTTATCGAGTAACTGCAGCTGCATTTCGCAGACATGTAACGATTTAACTTAAAATTTATTTCTCAAACTTTAAAGTACCTATCTGCATACAATACAACCAGACCACGACACACATACCTACATCCTTAATCAATAGGTATGTGTGTCGGTCTCATTGCTTTTCTTTTAGACTACGTTCATTATTTTCAGCAAACGAACCACACGTTAAACAGCTGGATTCCACTTATTGACCAACGCTGCAACAATACGAAGAGCCCTACACTCCGTTCACTATAAACCTATAGACTGTGACTGCTTGTGCACAGCAACAGCGAATAATAAAAAATAGGCATATAGCTCGTACACCCATTTTAGCCGCGAGTGCATGCAGTTGCATACGTTTAGCAAATACTGAAGACAACCTCAGGTGGCATTAAAGAAACTCAAGGGAAGAAAGGTAAACTGCACGATTGAATTAATCTTGACCTGGCAGTTAATTGACCGTAGATAGCCACTGCCAGGTCAACCGTTGGATGATATTCATAGTTTTCAGATTATGCTCCTTGCATTTCAAGCAGGGAGATAAGTTGGCCTGTTGATAAATAATTTCTTTTTACTGCAATCTCACCAAACTTGCTGCCTTGATCAACCCCTTGACAAAAGAGAATTTGCTTAATCTCTTTAGGATGCAGCCAATTATTCTGAAGGGCCAGTTCGCCAATTCTAGCTCTCTTAACAATGACATTAGAGGCTTCCACTGCGACCTCTTCAGCGTCTGCAGAGGTAAAAAATTGTCTTTTAGAGTTAATAATCCACGCCGGAATTGAAATAGCAAACAAAACCAACCCGGCGACCAGAGCTCTCTGGACCACGTAGCCATCTGGGGTGACACCGAAAGGATAGGCAAGCATAACAATATAAAAAGTAGACAATGCCATGCAAGTTGAAACTTTCAGGTTCGGTCCTCCCAATTTTATCTCTTTTGCTGTTTTCATGATTCCCCTCCTTTTTCTGTTTTCCTTTTAGAAATGCAACAGTTACTAATATGATCGAGCAATTATGATGCCAGCTTATTAAGCTTATCTGTAAACCAATGCCTTGCAAAATTAAAATTCTTCCCTCAATCCTACGCTGGCAAGTACCACAAACTTCCGTTAATCGGACAAAAATTCCCTGCTTTCTCTCTTGTTATTGCATTGCAACATTGCAACCTTGCAATGCAATAACGTGCAAATGTGCAAGATACTAAAACATTTTGTCGGAGCAGACTGCTCCGGTGGTCACGCATTAAATAAATGAGAGAAGTTTTTTTTGAGAGTTACAAATAAAATTACAGGGGGGAAATAAGGAATAAATTATTACACGACACGAAAAGTTGGGTGCAACTTAGTTGTTGCTATTTTTATCGGCAGGGAAATAAATTCCATATTTTTTCATTTTGCGCCAAAGAGTTGTTTTCTCGATGCCTAAATACTCTGCTGTAACTCTACGGCACCCGTTAAATTTTTCTAAGGCATCCTCTATCACAGCAACTTCGGCCCCGGACAAAGATGCTTTTTTAGGGACCAGCTTTTCATCTATATTCTCTCTGGAACATTCGAGGAATTCAGTCGGCAGATGGTGTTCTTCAATAACCTTCCCATGACATAAAACAAAACAATATTCGATGATATTTTCCAATTCTCTGATGTTTCCGGGATAATCATACTTCATCAAATAATTAAGCACCGTTGGGGAACAGCGGTCAACAGACTTCCCTTTCAGATCATTAAACTTATTGATAAAATGATCTATCAGTAGAGGAATGTCTTCCTTGTGCTTATAGAGCGGCGGCAAGGTTATTTTGATGACATTGAGGCGGAAAAACAGATCATCGCGAAAGTGACCGCAATGGACCAGTTCTCGTAAATGTTTATTGGTGGCGGCAACGACCCGCACATTTGATTTAACTGTCGCAGTTCCACCTAGAGGCTCATATTCTTTTTCCTGCAGGACTCTCAACAGCCTTAGCTGAAGCGCGGGGGAGACATCACCTATCTCATCGAGGAACATAGTTCCTTTCTCAGCCAGGGCAAAGCGACCGGGTTTGTCCTTTTTGGCCCCTGTGAAGGCCCCCTTTTTATACCCAAAAAGCTCAGACTCAAGCAATGAATCTGGCAAAGCTGCACAATTCAGCGCTACAAACTCACCTTTTCTGCCGCTCAAATTATGGATGGCTCTGGCAAAAAGTTCTTTACCGGATCCGCTCGGACCTTCAATTAAAACCGTTGAATCACTCTCAGCAATATCCGGCATTGTTGCCAGGATTTGATGTATTTTATGGTTCTTACTGACAATATCTTCAAAAATATATTGTTTGGAAATTTCCTTTCTCAGCGTCTCAAGTGCAGAAATATCTCTAAAGGTCGACACACCTCCGATAATGTTATTATCTTGATCACGAAGCACCGACGTGCTGACAGTTATAGGTACTTTTAATGCCTTGGAATTTAAGATATTGACATTAAGATTTACGACATCGTTACCGGTTTGAATGGACTGCTTAAGGGCGCATTTTGTTTCACAAGTGTCGGCACGAAATATTTCAAAGCACTTCCTGCCAATTGCTTCCGTACTTGAAATACCTGTTATGTTTTCGGCTGCGCGGTTAAAGGAGGTAACAGTAAGCTGGTTGTCTACAGTGAAAACGCCATCGGCTATGGAATCAAGAATCCACAAACCGACACCATCAAATGAATATTTGTCTTTGTCAAAATCCATCATGAGCACTACTCCATGTTAAGGAGGTTAGAGGAACGCAAACTTCTACATTTATTCCCCTATTAAAGTCTCATCGGCAATTAATATTGTTTCATAATGAAACTATGCTCTAAATCGTAAATAATTGCAATAAAATAATAGGTTACAAATAGTCAGTACCATTTTCAACCCCTTCTCTTTTTCCTCACATCGTATATATTAAACATATACACCTTGCAACTATGCCCCTTTCCTCACCAACATAATGTTTAAGTTTAACGCATATAAAAAACTCGATGAACCAGGAGCAAATACAAAATAAATCAAAGTCTGACGCTCTTCATCCGGATGAGGCAATGTTTCCCGAATGTTTTGCGCCAGTTGAAAAACACTCCGTCGCCTACGTTGAATACCAAAGCAGCGCCTCGTGTTCCGGCTATTGCAGAAAGTGTGATACTGTCCACCATTTTCCGCTCGGCCATGCACCTTTTTTTTGCCAGGAAATCATGACGGAACTTGACAATAAAAAGCGTGTTGACTATGAGGATATCATTGCTAACCCCGAATTTTCTACCGACTATTTATTTGGCCCTGCCAGAGGACAGATGTTTGGAGTCCTGGTCTGTCAACATTCAAATGGAACCCTCGGTACATTAAAAGCATTTTCCGGACAGTATGACGGCAAATGGCTTGCCAAAGGTTGGGTTCCGCCTCTGTTTAATGTAAGAGAAATGAAATCACTTTGTGTGAGCGTCGAAACAGAAATCAAACAACTCGGTCGTGATATTGAAAGCAGCGCACCAGGCACATCTCAGCAACAGCAACTGATTAAAACCCGCCGCTGCCTCTCTCAAAACCTCATGCGCAAAATACACGACCTTTACATGCTGACAAACTTCAAAGGGCAGTCCGCACCTTTAGTTAGAGTCTTTCAAGGTACTAACAAAGGAATACCAACAGGAACAGGTGATTGCTGCGCTCCAAAATTACTTGACTATGCTGCCAGGCATCACCTCACCCCCCTTGGCCTTGCCGAGTTTTTCTGGGGCAGAGAAAACCAGTCACAAACCAGGCAGCATAAAAAGTTTTATCCTGGCTGCCAGGAAAAATGCGCCCCAATTCTGGGCTTTATGCTCTGTGGACTTAACAACTGAAACAAAAGGACCGACATTGAAATGGAAATCATCCATCAGGACCCCGAATTTATTGTTATCAATAAACCATCGGGCCTACTTGCCGTACCAGGCCGAGGCCCTGACAAAACAGACAGCGTCTCATTCAGGATCAAGAAGCAATTTCCCTTCTGCATCGATCAACCTGCCGTCCACCGTTTAGACATGGACACCTCAGGTCTGATGGTCCTTGCCTTAACCCAGAAGTCACACCGCCTGCTTTCACAACAGTTTGCCCAGCAAAAGGTCAGAAAACGCTACATTGCCCTTCTGGAAAAAGAACCGACCACAACTCATGGGAAAATTGAACTACCATTCCGGCTCGATACAGATAACCGTCCCTATCAAATATACGACAATGTTCACGGTAAAGTGGGGATTACTCTCTGGAAAAAACTTGCCTTCCAACCTCCATATACACGAATCGAGTTTACGCCGCTCACCGGCCGCACCCACCAACTTCGTCTGCACGCCTCTCACAAACTCGGTTTGGGAGCTCCAATAGTAGATGACCCTTTATACGGCAACGGAAAGTCCCACGGCGAAATGAAGCTTCATGCCTCATATCTGGCTTTTTACCATCCGAGCAGCAAGGCTCTGCTCGAATTTTCTTCGACTCCGCCATTTTAAGGAGCTAACTCGCTCAGACATTTCTTAACTGGCAATACTATGTTAGCGGATTCTACGAAGACTATAACAGGTAAAAAATGCCAAAGACCACAAGCCCAAAAAGCCCGATACCGATCACAAAAGGTCGGACTGCATACCATATAGTTTTTATCTCACCAGGAGATAATACTTTTGATTGACTTCAGCTGCTCATCTTCTCTTCAACTCCTTTACACCTGGTTCACCGCTGAGACAAGGCCTTTCATGTTAAATAATCAATATCATCTGTCCGGTTTTCCAAGAGGTAAACAAAAAATTACACAGGAAATAGTTAGCCGGAAGCAACAGTTAAAGATTTTGCTGCCCAGCAAGACATGATTGAGGAAAAGCAAGGCAAGGGTCAAAGTGGAACTTGCCCGCTGCATCCCCCAGGGTGCAGTGAAAAAGTGCCACTGATGTCATAAAAACAAAGGGACCTTAATCCTTGGCACCGAACGCTATATCCGTGCGCACGGGGACCGTTGCTCATCTCAGTGGCCGCAGGGTAGTAGATCGACAGAAAGCGGGCGTAGTCACCATTAACTGTACTGCCCCAGTATAAACCGATAATGCCTACTGCTCCGGTGCCAGTAGTTCCATTTAAATACGTGTATCGATAGCCTGCCGCAACAAGCTTCAGAGGTGATGCAAACGCACCGGCAGTATCGTTACTTCCCCAGGCAGCTCTTTCCGTCTCAAGTTCCGTCTCGGTTGGCAATCTGAATCCAGCAGGACACGGATTATTGGTTCCAGATCCCCCTTGCCATAAACTATCCTCTTGCGGAACTCGCCAATCGTAGGGAGAAGTATTCACATTCATGATAAAATTACCATGCCTAGGAACATCAGTGGAACTGGGCGTTAAGGTTGTACCACTGGTGCGTAATTGATGCCCATCAGCCCCCCTTTCCCATTGATACAGGTCACCATAAGCCGCTGAATCTGTCGAACTGGTAGCGACCCGGGATGCACCAAGGTTACGGTCCATCCATACCTGTCCTGCTGATATAACTGTTTCTGACTCCTTTACGCCAAGACAAGTATTGTCACTCCACCAAAAGCCACCAGCTCCTGTGCATGTGCTTTCCGTTGTACATAATTCTAATTGACTGTTGGCGCAGACAAGACATGCGAGGTCACTTCCATCACAGTCTTGATCTATACCGTCTTCACATATTTCTGCTGCACCGGGGTGAATACTGTTAACAGTGTCATCACAATCACCTTGGTTTCTGTATATCCGTCAGCATCATTATCAAGATCATCACATACAACGCTGACCGGATCATCAGGACGGGCGTCACAGATATTTCCTATTCCGTCATTATCGTTGTCATCCTGGTCAGGGTTCGACACCACGGGACAATTGTCAATGGCATCATCTAATCCGTCTCCATCGACGTCACTGTCAGAGCACTCTACCTCTTTCATAAAGTGGAAAAAAACCGTATTGTGGTCACCCATGGTATAAATCCCGTCATCAAGAGGGCTTAATTCCAGATCTTCTATGCCATTATTGTAAATATTGTCCTCAAGAAACTGCTTTTTACGAAGAACTTTAAGGTCTGTGTCAAGACTGAGAAGGTATGCATTCAATCGACCATCAGTTGGCGCAAAGAAATCATTCCATGTCTTTCCGGCAGCATAGACTCTCGATCCGGTTGAATCTGCGACAAGTCCTCCACTGTACTGAGAACCTGACCCTCCAATTTGATTGGTTAACACATGCAATCCATCCGATTTATTCAATTTTAAGAAAAACAGATCATCACCACCATTACTTATGAAACCGGGAAAGGACCCTGAGGTCGATCCTGAAACATAGATATAATTGGTGGTCACGGCGATGTTGATATCTTTTTCCTGGCCGGATGTTCCTGCTTGAGCGAACCAGCCTTCATTGCCGGCAGTATCAAATTGTTTCACAAATGCATTATCGTCAAACTGCCCTCCGACATATATCTCAGAGCCGTCTACAACTACCGATGAAACCTGCTGGCAGCTTGCCGTCCAGGTTGTATCCCAAAGCTCATTGCCATCAGGATCATATTTATAAAAAATACAACCACTCGATCCCAATTGCCCTCCAACATACAGATTACCCGATGCATCTACATCGATAGAGTGACCATATTCGTATGATAGTGCACCTATGCTTATCTGTTTAGCCCAGACCATATTCAGGGACATATCAAGTTTTGCAAGAACAATATCACGACTTCCCTGGAAGATATAACCTGGAAGTGAGCCCCCCGTATAACCAGTCACATAAATAAAATTATTGATCGGATCAATGAGGGTTCCTTGGTAAACATGGCACGTTAGGCAGCTGGAGCGATGCAGGGCATAGACGTCCGCACCGGTTTCCAGGGTTCCGCTGCCAGGTTGGCCCAAGACGGTCGTGTCGCTGGTGTGGCAGTTTCCGCACAGGCCGTCGATCAAGCGATGCTGGTGCGCCGAATCTATGGCATGCACCTCGGCACGGGTTTCGTGGCAGGTATCACAGGTCTCGTTTGGATAGACAGCATTTATTTTTGCCCAGACAATATTAGCACCGTCTATAGCAAATCCTGTATACTCTTCATCATGCCAGTCATGACACGAGGTGCAGCTGATTAGCATACCGGCGATCATATTGTTGCCGGCAGTCCTCACCGTCTGACCATAATGGCCGCTCAAAAAATTATCCACTCGTCCCGAGTGGCAAGCTTCACAGGTGTCATCCGGAGTTGTGATATGTC
>Ga0102953_1000487_pt1 | contig 27408 bp, 19 predicted proteins | sample SalPon2A_C_D2_MG_FD_78509 | JGI IMG/M metagenome (GOLD analysis project Ga0102953, IMG submission 78509) | Soil microbial communities from South San Francisco under conditions of wetland restoration - Salt Pond MetaG R2A_C_D2_MG | ecosystem: Environmental > Terrestrial > Soil > Wetlands | place... | reverse complement strand
TTCGGGATCTCGATGTCCTTGAAGATAACATCCCATACCGGGGAATTATCCATACCCGATTCCCAGGGATGTCTGATGTACACCAATCCTTCATCATCCGGATCTCTATCCCTGTGCAGATAATCATGCCAGGCACACAGTTTCGGGAAAAGCTCTTTCAGGAAATCTTTGGCTCCTTTTTTATCCCTCGCCCTCTCGTAGATTAGTCTGGCTGCGGTGGCATGCACCGGCGGTTGTACTCCACCGGAAGTCATTACCCCTTTAGGTGCATTCGGACTCCGTTCTGTCTTCCAGAATTCCGGCCCGGGAAAATAATCCTTCACATCCGGATTAAAAATCATGTGCGGCAGCATTCCGTTGGACCATTGCCCGGTAAACAGATGGCGCAACTCCTGTCCCGCTCTTTCCTGGTTGAAATGCGCATAGCCGACTGAAATTAATGCGGCATCCCACGACCATTGATGCGGGTAGAGCTTTGCAGCCGGAATCGTAAACTCGCCGGTCCAGTTTTTTTGCAGAACCGCCTTAGCCTTCTCTATAAGGTCGAAATATGCACTATCCATAACGGGTATTACCTATTAACCAGATCATCCTCCATGTTCAAAACTCGGGTATAGGATCATCCCTCCATCGACAAAAAGCGATGAGCCGGTCACATACGAAGCTTCGTCGCTTACCAGGAATACGACGGCCCGCGCAATGTCATCGGCTTCTCCCAAACGATTGAAAGGAATTTTATTTAAAAGGTCCTTCCTTTTTCCCGGGTCGGTCCACACCGGTTTGTTGATGGCCGTTTTTACTGCACCTGGCGCTACTGCCATTACACGAACTCCATAAGGACCAGCTTCCTGGGCCATGGTTTCGGTCAGCATAGACAGCCCGGCTTTACTCGATGTGTAATGGGAATACCCATTCCATGGAATGCGTTCATGTACGGATGTTACATTCAGAATGGCACCCGACTTTTGCTTGATCATCCCCTGCAATGCTTTGCGGGCGCAATAGAACGGTCCGAACAGGTTTATGTTCAATACTTTTTGCCAGTTTCCGATCTCCATCTCCCAGGCAACAGCCCGGTCACCGTCAATGCCTGCATTGTTGACCAAAATATCCAGTCCGTTCCACTCGGCATTAATCGTGTCAAACATGGATTCCACTTGCTGCGGATCAGATATGTCTGCTTTGATAGCCAGACTCTTGCCTCCTTTTGACCGGATTGTATCGGTTACCTTTTGTGCCTCATCCGGATTTGCGATATAGTTGATCGCAACATTGGCACCGGCGTCTGCCAGGGCCAGTGCAATTGCTTTGCCTATCCCGCTGTTGGCACCTGTTACCAGTGCCCGTTTGCCGTCTAATCGAATATCCATAATAGTGTAGTCTGTTCGTTAAGATTCCACCTATATAATGGATAAAAGACGCTAAACGTTCTGTTACAACAGATTAGATGTCTGTTTGTGGTTAACCTCTTACTTCTTTTACTCGTATTTATAGCCACTAGCCACGTCAGGTGAAGCCTGAATTAAAAGATGGGATTACTTTATACGATCGACCTCTTTTAAAGCCTGCAAGAGGGCTTCATATTCTTCCCGGCAAACCTTGCAGTGATCCAGGTGGTACCGGAGAAGCGGCATTGCCTCTTCTGCAGATTTTCCATCTAATTTCAGTTCGGCAAAAGAGTCCAGTTCCCGGAAGCATTGCTCACAGCCAATCTCATCGGACCGGGTGTCTGCAATCACCCGGATCAGCCTTTTTAGTATGTTTTTATTTAGTTTCATATTCCAATCTCTATAAGTATGACGAGCTGTATAAACAAATCCTTACACCTCATCCAGGAAATCTTCCAGCGATATTCCCTTTTTCTCGAACTCGCTCTTTATTTTTATACGGGCATCGTGGATCAACTTATACATATTGTTGCGGTTGGTTTCCATGAGCTCTGCCACCTGGTCGATCGGCAAACCTTTCAGCATCACAGATGTTATCGCCATTCGTTGCTTATCGGTAAGCGACTCGTTAATCACATGCTGAAGTTCCTGTGTTACCATATGAATCTCCGCCTCCTGGTCCGGACTCATATCATTATTCGGGAAAATTTCCAATGCCGGATAAGAGCCATCCTCATCTTTTAAATCATCGAACGATACGTCCTGCCAATGTTTACGACGTAATTCCGATAGTGCCTCATAAACAGCTATTTTCATTGCCCATGTGGTGAAACGGGCCTCTCCCCGATATGTTTCTATCTTATCGAGAATCTTTAGCAAGGCATCCTGTGTGAAGTCCTCAACCACCTGTTCCCTGTCCCGTTTTATCCGGCTGGATAGTGCCGACATCAGCCCTCTTCTGAGAATTTCACGCAAAACGGCCAGTGCCTCCTCATCGGGAGGACGCCTGAGCAGCATGACCCACTCGGCATCCGAGTAGCGCCCCGGCGAATATGATTGTGTCTTTTTTTTGAACCAGTTTAACATCGTGATCTGTACCTAACGCGACTTTTTCAACTATCTACAAGAATAACAAGATTTCATATTAACTGCCCGGCATTTCTTGCCATACAAGCAAATGCAATGCTATGGATAAATTGACACCATCATCGCTATTTTTCTGACGGCATAAAAATATTGTGATAAAAGACTATTTATAGCAATCTTAGGTATTACATTCATCATACAAGTGGTAAAGCATCTCCAATAATTTTTCGAAATCTTTTATATTCAACCATCCCCTCAGTCGGAACGATGTAACGATGCCCCCAAAAAGAACGATCTATCTACTTATCTGTGTGTCTTTTTTTGTTGTGTTAGCAGCAGGCTGCGCGACAACAAAAACAGTCAATAGCAGAGGAGAAAAACTCATTGGACGTGGCGTCGCCAGCTGGTATGGCCCAAATTTTAATGGCAAATATACGGCCAATGGCGAGCGCTATAATCAATATGCAATGACAGCCGCTCACAAAACGCTTCCTTTCGATACCTACGTGCGGGTTGTAGATGCTGACAACGGGAGATCTTGTATTGTAAGGATCAATGACAGGGGACCATATGCCAAGGGAAGGATTATCGATCTTTCAAAAAGAGCCGCACAAAAACTCGGGATGATCGGGCCCGGGACAGCTCATGTATTACTCTATTTGGTCCGGGGTAATCCGCAGAATGTATATGCAAGCCAGCAAGCCAACTCGGGATCCGAACTCTACACCGTTCAAATTGCCTCGTTCCAGAGCAAGGCCGATGCCCAGGAAAAAGCCAGCCATTTCCGGGCATCCTGGATCAATGAAGCGACCGTCAATGGAAAGAAGGTGTACCGGGTCTTTCTGGATCATTTTAAAAGCAAGGCCGAGGCTGAACGTGCCTTACAGGAAATGGAGACTGAGAATATCCACGGATTTGTAAAAGAGGTGCAAAATTAACGGCCGATTATTTTTATTTTTGCTAAACTAATGTAGTTATAATGATTCAAGAGAAATTGGTATTACAGTATGAGACGCTGCGCTGCTACATTATCCATATGTTTTATCCTGATTCTCATCGGCCCTAATCGGGTAGTTGGCCAATATTATCAACCACCCCGAAAACTCAGTAAAAATGTACAGACCGTATATTTTGAACTGTTCGGCAATGGGATTTTCTTTTCTTTGAACTATGATGTCGTATTTAGAAGTCATTTTGGCACCCGGTTCGGTGCCGGGTTCGATTTATCGGGGATACCTGATAATAACTCGTGGTTTAACTCGGATCCCAATTACGATCCTTTTAAAAGCGTCACCGTAGTCATTATGGAAAACTATTACGCGGGAAAAGGCAGAGCTCGCCTGGAACTTGGTCTAGGGGGCGTATTGGGACATGTGGGCAGCGACATTACAACCAGCAAGGATATTGCCCGTCCCCCTGGCCTGACTTTCACAACAGGCCTCCGCATTCTGCCTTCCGAATCCAAACACTTTTCTTTCAAGATAGCTTTTACCCCGATCATCGCTAAGGGGCGTTTTTTTCCGTATGGAGGGATTAGTTTCGGATGGGGAGTGAATACTTTGTTTTAGGTTGTTGTCCGTTGTCCGTTGTCTGTTGTCCGTTGTTGGTTGTTGGTTGTTGGTTGTTTTTGGTACTATCCTTTAATGATGATCATGGCCGGGAACCGAACGCCGCGCTCATACCGCGTGTTTCATCACTTAAAAATTCATGGAAAAGAAAGAAAAATATCCCATACAGAAGTCCGAAGAGGACTGGAAAAAGGAACTTACGCCGGAGCAGTACCATATTTTGAGGGAAAAAGGAACCGAAAGGCCAGGGACCGGGAGTTACTATCACACAAAGAGTGAGGGTGTATATATTTGTGCTGCATGCGGCAATGAACTTTTTTCTTCAGATACGAAATATGAGTCCGGATCCGGCTGGCCCAGTTTTTACAAACCGTTGGATGAAGATCACGTCGAAGAAGCAGCCGATAACAGCTTATTTATGCGCCGGACTGAAATCAAATGCGCACGCTGCGGTTCTCATTTGGGACATGTTTTTGAAGATGGTCCAAAGCCAACCGGATTGCGTTACTGTGTCAATTCGGCATCATTAAAATTAAAGGAAGATAAAGGGTAAGCGCCGCACCACTTCACTGCCGATGCCTTTGCACCAGGAATGTCATTCTGATGTTGGTCCGACATTCGGACCAACGTAGAATCTCGTTAACATCCTGAAACGATTGCTAAACTTGCCAGGCGCGGCACCAAATGCTAACGGGATCCTACGTTATTTTACAAGCAAAATAACATCAGAGGATGACATTCTTGTATTAAGACGGGAAATTTCATGCCCCCTGGCACGCTACTCCATGCCAGGGCATCAGCTCTTCCCTATTGACTCCTGGAGCTTATCCCAGTCAGCCAGAAAACGCTCCAGACCGATATCCGTAAGCGGATGCTTGATCAGGTTCGTAATCACCTTGAAGGGCATGGTTACAACGTCCGCACCAATTTTAGCAGCTTCTACCACATGCATCGGATGGCGAATGCTGGCAGCCAGCACTTCCGTTTCATAACCATAATTTTCGTAAATCATGACAATTTCAGCGATCAACTGCATACCATCGGTAGAAATATCATCCAGCCGGCCGAGGAATGGAGATATGTAAGTAGCCCCGGCTTTGGCGGCCACGAGTGCCTGGGTTGGAGAGAAACACAGGGTACAGTTGGTCTTAATTCCTTCAGATGAAAGAGTCTTAATAGCTTTGATTCCTTCCTTGATAAGAGGAATTTTTACTACCACATTATCTGCTATTTTGGCTACGTGGTGAGCCTCTTCCATCATCCCTTTATAATCTGTGGCAACAACTTCGGCAGATACATCACCATCTACGATTTCGCATATCCTGGCAATGTGAGCATCAAAATCTGTAACTCCGACTCTGGAGATTAGTGTTGGATTGGTCGTGACCCCATCCAAGACCCCCATGTCGTTGGCTTCACGTATTTCGTCAAGATCGGCTGTATCAATAAAAAATTTCATGATTGATTCTTTTGTTGAACGTAATAGCTTTCTACCTGAATATCCTCAACTTAAAGGAAAGTTGACCTAAAGTAGTGAATGTTTATTACAATTACAGCGTTTTCTCTGTGGTTTCCATCAAGAATGGATTTTCAGTAATCGATTGTTTCTAAGAATTCTAAATCCAGGTTTTTATCATTCGACCTGCCCTTCTTACAAGCCCAATAGCATGTAAAATCTTAGCTATTATGTAATAACTCGTAAAAAACAGAGATAACACTAAACTTTTCTTTGTGAGGACCGTAACCTTACAATCTGTGTCATCAATTATTAAATAATTATCGATATCGTGCATAAAAGTATTTCTTTCATTGGAATTTCTCTTTCACTGATTGTGATGTACTCTTGCGGTGGAAGTACACCTAACCGCCGTCTCATGAGAGGCGGAGGGTTTAACCAGGCAACGAGTGTGGAAGTAGCGCAAGTGAGTGATAGTTCTATCTCAAGACAAGTAGTCAACTACGGTACCATAAAATCGAGTGACGTCGTTAACGTAACACCGCAGGTCAGCAACAGGATCACCCATATTTATGCACATATCGGGGATACTGTGAAGACCGGTGAAGTGCTTGCTAAAATCTACGACAAGACATACCGGGATCAGCTGACACAGAATAAGGCGCAACTGGCCCAGGCAAGATCAAATTTATATCGTGATAGCCTGCAATATGGCCGTGAACAGAAGTTGTATAAGAAAAGCCTGGTTAGTGATTCTGAATTTGAAAGTACCCGTGCAACTTTTTTAAATGACAAAGCTCAATATGCATCGGCACAAGCAGCTTACGAACAGAGCAAGCAAAATCTGGACTACACCGATATCCGTTCTCCGGTATTCGGAGTTGTGACACAGCGAAATATTGCCGTTGGCAATGTGGTAACACAGAACGAGACCGTGTATCAAATCAATAATCTGCTGGGGCTTGAATCTGATTTATATCTGCCACGTGATGATTGGCAACAGGTAAGAGTGGGACAAAAAGCCTCCTTCTTTATAAATGAAGGAAGCGAAAAGGTTGCCGAAGGCATCGTCACGCGCAAAAGTCCGCAGCTCGACCCAACCACGGGATTGGGTAAAGTAGTTGTAAGCCTGGATAAAGCGGGTAACAAAGTCAGTCCCGGTCTGTTATGCCGAACGGTGATAAATGTTGAAACCCATCACCATACGGTAGTCGTGCCGAATGATGCCCTGGTTGAAAACGTACAAACGTTTATTGATCCGGAATCCAACACGATACAACTTCATCGCACATATAATGCGTACGTCGTCAGACATGACACGCTTGCTCTTCGAAAACACGTTAAACTCGGAATACAAGAGGGGAATAGAGTCGAAGTTCTCTCCGGTCTTTCCGATGGTGACCAGCTGATCATTACCGGTCAAAATGGCCTGGAAGACAGTGCAAAAGTACGTATTGTCCATCCGGAGAATTTTGGCAATTCCAGCCCAAGACCGGGCCCGACCGCCGAAGATGGTTCATCGACATCAAACCGCAGTGATAAGTAATGAAGAAACTGGCTAAGTTTGCGGTTCAGCGTCCCATTACGACGATGATGATGGCTCTTATTGTCATCGGTTTTGGAATCTACGGCCTGATGCACCTGAGGCTAAACCTGTATCCGGACGTTTCTTTCCCGACGATTACCATTTATACGACCTATCAGGGCGTGGCACCCGAGGACATCGAAACGCTCATCACCCGTCCTATCGAAGAACAGGTTGGCAGCATCAGTGGAATCAAACGTGTTCGTTCCCTGTCGAGCCAGGGGGCATCAGTTGTTAAATTGTATTTCAAGTGGGGGACAGATCTTTATATCGCAGAGTCGAATGTTCGGAAGAAACTGGAATTTGTCCGGAACACGCTTCCACGAGATGCGGATCAACCTATTGTCTATGAATACGATCCCAACCAGGAACCGGTCGTTATCCTCACCCTGACCTCAAAGACGAGGAGTCTCAGGGAACTGCGCACGATATCAACCCAACAACTGGAACAACGATTCGAGCGTCTTACCGGTATCGCCTCAGCAGAGACATCGGGCGGACTTGAACGGCAGATCAACATCTGGCTCAGCAATGAGGACATGCGTTCGTATAATATCGACTTGTCCACCGTTGCCAACAAACTGAGGCAGGAGAACATCCAGGTCCCTGCCGGCGAGTTGATTGAATCGCGGAAAGTTTACTCGTTGCGAACGATCGGAGAGTTTAAGAACGTGAACCAGATCCGCAACACCGTCATTGCGATGGTGAATGGCAAGCCGGTCCGTTTAAAAGATATAGCGAAGGTACAAGACGGCATCGCCCAGCCGATCGGTGGTGTCCATGTGCAGGGTACCCCGGGGGTCATCATCAATCTCTACAAGCAGAGTGACGCCAACGTGGTCACGGCATCCAATAATGTGATCAACAGCCTCGATCAAATCCGCAAAACACTTCCCAAGGATGTCAAACTCAAAGTACTGCTCAACAAGTCGGATTTTATCAAAGAGTCGTTGACGAACCTTTACGGCACAGGTATCCAGGCGATTGTTCTCGTTGTGCTGATCCTCCTGTTCTTCCTAAACAGTGGCCGCTCGTCGTTTATCATAGCTGTTTCCATTCCGATATCGATTATCGCGACCTTCGCCATCATGCAGTACTTCAATGTCAGCCTGAATGTAATCTCGTTATCCGGGCTGACTCTTGCCGTTGGGATGGTTGTGGATGATGCTGTCGTCGTGCTTGAGAATATCTTCCACTTCAGGGAGGATGGATACAAGGGAAAACAGGCGGCCGTCTACGGTGCTGAAGAGGTGGCTGTGCCTGTGGTCGTTTCCACATTGACAACTCTGGTTGTGTTCATCCCAATCCTTTTTGTACCGGGTATTGCCGGTTTCCTTTTCCGGGATCTGGCTCTTACGATCTCTTTCGCACTTGCTGTCTCTTCATTCGTGGCACTCAGTATCATACCCGTTCTGAGCTCCAAGCTTTTTGCAGCAGAAGATACACAGGATAAAGAATTCAGGCACGACGAGAAGCATAAGAATCATTTTCAGCGCCTTTTTGCATGGAGTAAAGAAAGCGTATGGAAGCGATTGGTACTAGTGCCGGCCTTCATAGGACTGATCCTCATTTATCCTTTCATCTGGCTGTATACGATTATTGGAAAGTTACTGGGTCCCATTGTCAATAGGCTGCTTGAATCGATGGACAAAGGCTATCACCGGTGGCTTGAAAAAGCGGTCGAACACAGCGGACTGACAATCACGGCTGCCACAGTTTTCTTCCTGCTAACCCTCCCCATTTTTACCCAGTTGGGCGGGGACTTTTTCCCGCCGGTGGATCAGAATGAGATCATTTTGCAAGTCGAACGTAAGCCGGGGGTGAACCTTTTTGAATTGGAACATACTTTTTCACAAGTTGAAGATATCATAAAAAGAAACGTTCCTGAAGCCAGACTTGTAGTTTCGGATTATGGTGACAAAACCGGTATTCAGGGTACGGATAATCCCGGTGGCTACGAAGGGAAAGTGCGTATTGAACTGGTGCCCTCCAAGCAAAGGAAACGTACACAATTCCAGATCACCGCCAGTTTGTTGAAAAAACTTGAGGTTGTACCTGGAGCTCAAATTAAGGAGGTCCGTGAAGATCCACTCAATCCCGAAGGCAATACGGGTCTGATAGTGGATGTTTACGGCTATGATCAGCACCAGCGAGAGATCCTCTCCGACAAGGTAAAAGCTGCCATGCAGAGTGTTCCGGGCGTGATCAATGCCTATAGTACGGCGGATCAGGGTCGGCCTGAATTACTCGTTTCGATGGACCGTGAGCGCATCTCTCGAGTCGGCCTGACCACTTCGGATGTTGCCACGGACCTTGGAAATGCTGTCAAAGGCGATTTAGCCACAACGTATCTGAATAAGAGCAACCAATATAACGTGTTGGTTCAGCTGGCTCCCAGAGAGAAATCGAGTGTGCAGGCACTTAAACGTCTTCAGATCAAGACGGCATCCGGCACATGGATGCCTTTGAGCAGCCTGGCCGATATCCAGCGATACCGGGGACCGACCAACATCATGCGGATCAACCAGGAACGGGCAACCGAGATCAAAGCCGACTTGCAGGGGGTTGATTTAAAGACTGCCACCCGTGAAGTGCGTGCGAAGTTGCAACAGATGAACTGGCCCATCGGGTATCGTTATGAGATTGCCGGCACCGCCCAGGATCAGGCACAATCATTCAATTTCCTCATGATTGCATTCATGATCGCCGCCGTGCTGACCTATATGGTGATGGCCTCGCAGTTTGAAAGCCTGATCGAACCTTTTATCATCTTCTTTACCATCCCGCTGGCTCTGTCAGGAGTGCTAATCATTCTCTGGCTGACACACACTTCGATCAGTGTCACTTCAATGGTTGGTCTTATTCTCCTGGCAGGTATTGTTGTGAATAACGGTATCGTAATGATCGATTATATCAAGATTCTACAGGCTCGCGGTGTACCACGCCAGAAGGCTATTGTTGATGGTGCCAGCAGGCGACTGCGGCCCATTTTGATGACAGCAGGCACCACTATCCTGTCCATGGTACCTCTAGCCATCGAACTGGGATCCGGTTCGGAGACCTGGAGTCCAATGGCAAGAACCGTAATCGGCGGGCTGACGATGTCAACCCTGTTGATGCTGTTTGTTGTGCCCTGCATATACAATGTGATAAACACCATGGTTGAGCGCATGGGCTTTGATCCAATTCATAAGCTTGATCCGCTGGAAGAAGAGTTGAAGTTGCAAAATGAAAGTTGAACCCAAAGGTCGTTTTACCGAGAACGTACTCCGGCGCCCGATAACGGTGATCATGATCACTCTGATGATTATCGGGTTCGGTATCTTTTCGCTAAGCCGTCTCAAGGTGACCATGAGGCCGGAGTTTAATATTCCGGTTATTGCCATTTCAACCAACTACTCGGATGTGTCGCCTGTCGACATGACGCGGTTGATCGTGGAACCGATCGAAAATGCGGTATCGACGGTTGAAGGCATCCAGACGATCGAATCGCACGTACACAAAGGGGGAGCCTTTATCATTCTCCGCCTTAATAACGGAGTGGATGTCAAGAAAGTCGAACTCAATGTCCGGGAAGCAATCGACAGGATACGGTCTAATCTTCCCCGACAGGCCAATGAACCCGTTCTCTTTCAGTTCGATCCCAACTCGCGGCCCATTATGAGGTTGAGCGTGGAGGCCAAAAACCGTGGGCTTGATGTGCTCCGCCGGTATGCAACCGAGAAGATCGAACCCCAGCTCGAACGTATCGATGGCGTGGCCTCTGCCGATACAAGAGGAGGCCTTCAACGCACGGTGTATGTGGACATGAACCTTCGTAAGCTGGCACAGTATCACCTCATGCCGTCGCAGGTTCAAAATGCCATTTCACAAAATAACCAACAGGTTCCGGTCGGGCAGATCAATACGCCTCATCAAACTTATAGCGTTCGGGCACAGTCGATCTATCAGAATATCGATCAAATTAAACAGACGGTCATAAAAACGGATTCGTCAGGTTATACTATCCATGTTGCGGATGTGGCCGACGTTAAAAATACGTTTCAACAACTTTCCACGCTGGTTGAAGTGAATGGCAAGAATAGCGTATCTGTGGAAATCCAAAAGCAATCGGATGCTAATACACTCGATGTTGCTCAGAAAGTTATTGCTGCCATACCCGCAATTAAGGCACAGTTGCCAAATGATGTTTCGATCAATGTCCTACAGAATGAAGGGACTTCTATCCAGAACTCCATCAGCAACCTGACCGAGTCGGCGTTGATGGCTCTCGCTGGAGTTATTATCATCCTCTTTATTTTCATGGGAGGATGGCGCAGCGCCCTTGTAGTGGCAATGAGTATTCCCATATCCATTACCAGCACATTTGCCGGGATGTACTTCTTCCATATTACCCTTAACATCATCTCGATCACCGGACTGGCACTGGCTGTAGGCCTGCTTGTTGACAACTCCATTGTCGTCACGGAAAACATAGCAATTAAGATGGAAGAAGGGGAGTCGCGGGTCATGGCTACCCTTCACGGCACGATGGAAGTTACCGGTGCCATTACCGGATCTACCCTCACCACGCTCGGTGTCTTCGTACCCATTTTAGGCATAGCCGGTTTCGTTGGGATGATAGCCAAGGATCTGGCCCTCACGATCTGTATTGCGATCAGCATTTCCTACTTCTCCGCAATTATCCTGATACCCGTTCTCTCCTCTTTGTTACTTCGATCCGAGGAATTTGAACGGGAGAGTCTGGCATTCCGGCTTATTGACAAACTAAAAGTATATTATGAACGCGCTCTCAAATGGCTTTCCGGCCATAAGTATTATGTAATCCTGTTTGTAGCACTATTGATCGTCGGGACCTATATGTTCTTCAAGACGATCCCCGGTGAATTCTTCCCACAAACTGATACCGGCGAGATGGATGTGAACATCGAGCTTCCGACCGGAACCAAACTGGTCACTACGGCTGCTGTTCTCCGGAAATTTACAAATGAGATACGACACAACGTCAAGCAGGTCAAAACGGTGGTCACCCAAATCGGGGAACGCGGCTTCACCAGCGAAACGAATCTCGGGCAAATAAGCATCACACTGACTCCCGCTGACAAGCGAAAGGTATCGACTAACGACGTCGCAATTCGACTCAGACACATGCTGTCATCACCAGGGGTGAAGGTTACTATCCAGACCGGAGGCGGGGGATTTGGCCGGTTTAACGGTTCGGGCATACAACTGAGCCTTATTGGTCCCGATATAAGCGTACTGCAGGCGATCTCAAATAAGATACAGCAAAACCTGATGCAAGATCCCAACGTCATTTCCGTTGATAACGGACGATCCGATCCGACACCGGAGTTGCATTTCATTGCCAACCGCCGCCGAATCAACAGGCTCGGCACCAGCCTTCAGAATGTAGCCCAGACTTTCATGACAGACACCCGCGGCGTAAGAGTCGGATACTACCGTGATGAAGGCCGGCAGATCCCTATCATACTGCGTGCACAAGAGTCGGATCGGAGCAGTCTTTCTGATCTTGAAAACCTGGTTCTGGCTCAACCCGATAGTAATCAAAGCGTTCCACTCAGAGCCATTGGATATTTTCAATCGACAGAAGGTTACACGCAAATCACCCGGCGCGACCGGGAAAATGTTTTGGACATCAATATCAATGTGAAGGGTAATTACCAGGTTTATGAGAAAAAAATTACTCACTATCTGAAAAACAATGTGGCCCTGCCTGACGGATATCGTTTTGATTTCTCCGGCAACACCAGAAACTTTGGGAATAGTGTAGTTCAACTATACCTGGCCCTTTTGTTTGCTTTGGCCCTGGTTTATATGATTATGGCCTCGCAGTTTGAGAACCTTCGGGATCCGTTGGTTGTGATGTTTACCATACCGCTTGCCTTTTTCGGATCGCTATTCCTGCTCTACGTTACGGGTACCAGTCTCAGCATTCCCGCCGATATAGGAGTCTTGATTCTCATCGGAATCGTTGTGAATAACGGGATCGTACTGGTGGATTATATCCATCGCTACACCCGTGAGTTTGAAGATGAAGACACCTATCTCAATAATCTCATTAAAGCAGCCTCAAGACGGATGCGTCCCATTCTCCTGACAGCGATGACAACCATATTTTCTATGATCCCTCTTGCACTTGCTATAGGATCCGGATCTGAAATCTGGAGTCCCTTAGCCCGTTCGGTGATTGGTGGTTTGATCTTTTCAACAATTCTGACACTGTTTGTGATCCCCATCCTGGTCATCCTTGTTTCTAAAGATCGCAGACGGATTGTCGCCCAAAATATTGAAGACGAAAAAAACTCTGGCGATAATCATAGCTGACATTCTTGAGTCAGACTGCTATATTTTCAGTGACAGTGTATGCTTAAATAGGTTTCATAATCTCTGAACGATTGTTCAGAATCTCATGTAACCTATAAAGAAAGCGAATTTTTTTATTCACACATTTTTAGCAATTTAGCATAAAAGCTTCGAAAAAGGGAGATATTATGAATAAGTACATTAAAGGATTTTCGTTTGGACTGTTTTCCGGAGCTCTGTTGGGATCTGTTTTTGCACTCCTTTATGCGCCCGACAAAGGCAGCACGACACGCGACCGTCTTTCCTACAGGTTGAGCCATTATATGGAAGATCTGAACCGGCTTATTGAACAGCTTCGTAAGGAAAAAGAAGGTATCGTGTCCGATGCAAAAATGAAGGGCGATCAGGTCGTTGAAGAGGCACAAAGAAAAGCCGAGGATCTGATTTCTGAAGCAGAAGAACTGCTAAACACGATACGTGCCACAAAGCAGGAAGCCGAAAAAACACTTGAGAAAGAAGATGCCTGATCGGTTCAATACCGAATATTCCGCCCATCTGTAAAAAGGATTCTTCCTGAATTAAGTTTCGTGCTCAAAAGCGCGTATTGACGGTATTGTTGTAGATAGAGCCGAATGTGTATCGAAGTCCCACAGAAGCTCTGTATGAATATGAGGTAGCTTGCTGTTGGAGATTCAGTAAAACAGCTTCATTTGAGGCAGTCCCGTTGGCAAGTGATAGCTGATCATTTATGAGAGAGTAGTGTCCCCAGAAATGAACGGAGAGCCCGCGGAAAATCTGGATATCAAGTGATGTGTTAAAATCGACCCTGTTTTTAGTAAAGTCACTAACCAGGTTTGATCCCTGGATGTTACTGTTTATCTCTCCCCACGGTTCCGTAAGGTTAAAATTGATGAACAACTGCTCTTTAACCAGGGTTTGATAATTCTTCAGATATATCGTTTGGTGGATATAGTTTGCATAGTATGGGGTAATGGTATAGCGGAAGCTGAGTTCGTGGCGGGTGTACTCAGAATAAGGAAAGATATTATACTCTATTGCGGGACTCGCCCCGGCTGATACTTTTATGTTATCATACGTTGATCCATACGCATTCGAAAATAGCCCCAGCGACCAACGCGGAGAAAGGCTCTTTGCAATCAAACCATTATAATATTCTCCATTCTGCAATGCCGTTGTGGAAGTTCCATCTGAGAAGAAGTATTTATTGTGGTCATAATTCCCATGAAAATGAAAACGAATTTTCCATCTATCGGTAATACGCTCTGCGGACACGGAGCCATTTAGAGAATACCCCTTTTGCGTCTTCTCCCCGTTGACATTGCCACCGGCATCGATCCGAAATACCCAGTGGTCCCACCGGTCTCTTTTCTCTGCAGGAGACTGGCTCTGCGTATTGCCTGTGTAACTGATTTTTAAATCTTTTGCCAACCTTGACTTCATGACATAGGGAATCAATCCTAATTTGATCTCCCGAACCAAACCCCGCCGCTCCGTATCCCAGGTATCTGTACTATTCGATGTATAGGTGAGTGTATCATTCTGCCCGAGAAACCTATTTCTTCCAAGAAACTTAAGCGTGTATTGATGACCACCGCTAGCCGTAGAAAAGCGTCTGATCATTAAATCTACATCAGCATCCGACATATCCCGAACATAATCTATGAACCGGATATTATTCTTGGTATATCCGATGTCGCAATGATTACAATCAATATATACTTTTGGGCGAGCGATATTACTTAAAGACGATCGCGTGGAATCCCCTGATTGGGTACAAGCATATGTGAGTGATGGGACAAATGTGCAAAAGAGGGTTATAGCAACGAGGTATTTATATAACACTTTGTAAATGTTGTGCTTAGTTAAATAGTAGCATTCGTTGGGTTGACAACAACTTATAAAATAGCTATATCCATTTTTTTCATGAAAAACAAAACGTGTTTTTTCATGAAATTTAGCAACTATTTACAGCCCAACATATATATCAACTGAGGCGGGTGATCGTCTGTTCCATATTCTCATCTACAAGCAACATTAAAATCAGACGAAACAAAAAAGGCCCGCTATCACTAACGGGCCTTTCATACAACGATAACTGTAATTACTGCTCGTCCTGATCTTCAGCACCGAGGGCTTCGAAGACACGGCTTGCAGCTTCGACGTCTTCCATTTCTGTGCGGGCACCGACGATAAGATCCCGGTACCTGCGAAGACCTGTACCGGCCGGCACTTTCTGTCCGACCACAACATTTTCTTTCAGACCCATCAGGTAATCTTCACGGGCTTCAATTGAGGCTTGTGAAAGTACCTTGGTCGTTTCCTGGAAGGAAGCAGCCGACAACCAGCTGTCCGTCGACAGAGCGGCACGGGTGATACCCAACAGGATTGGTTTCGAGATAGCCGGTTTGGCTTCGCGTACCTGCATTTCCTGTTTGTTGTCGCGAATCAGGCGTGAATTAGCGTCCCGAACCTCACGACGATCAAGAATTGCACCTACAGGCAGGTCGCCTTCTCCCGGATCGGTGACCACATATTTACCAATGAGCTGGTCATTCGTCTTGTTTACCTCGAAGCGATCGACTTTGTCACCTTCCAGGTACATGGTGTCACCAGAGTCGGTGATTTCAACCTTCTGCATCATGGTACGAACGATGACCTCAATATGCTTGTCATTGATCTTCACACCCTGCATCCGGTACACTTCCTGAATTTCATTCACCAGATACGACTGTACCGCGAATGGTCCAAGAATGCTCAGGATATCCTGCGGCATGATCGATCCATCAGAGAGTGGCTGACCGGCCTGCACAAAGTCATTTTCCTGAACAAGAATGTGTTTCGAGAGTGATACAAGGTATGTCTTTGCTTCGGTTCCGTCCTTGCTTTCGACGATTACTTCCTGGGAACCACGTTTCCGTGAACCCATCTTCACGATGCCGTCGATTTCAGAAACAACAGCCGGATCGTTGGGCGGACGTGCCTCAAACAGCTCGGTTACCCGTGGCAGACCAGCCGTGATATCTTTCGATTTGCTGGACGCACGAGGAATCTTGGCAAGCGGCTGACCGGCCTGTACGGGATCACCATCCAGACAGACGACGTGTGCCCCTACAGGCAGCGTGAGTTCCTTCACACGGTTACCATCGCCTTTTACAATCAACGTCGGAACCAGCGAACGATCACGGGAATCGATGATCACTTTTTCTTTGTGACCGGTCTGCGTATCCGTCTCTTCGTTGTAAGTGACGTTTTCGATAATATCCTTGTATCCGACCTTACCGTTCATCTCGGAGATAATAAGGGCATTGTACGGATCCCATTTACAGAGAATCGCCCCCTTCGGAACCATGTCGCCTTCTTCAATATGGATTTCAGAACCGTATGGCGCATTGTAGTTGGCGAGCACTTTTTCAGATTCGTCCACAATCTTGATTTCACCTACACGGCTCAATACCACATTGTGAATTTCTTCGCCATCATCATACTCAACAACACGCATGTTATCGAATACAACTTTGCCGGCAAATTTTGCTTTGTGTTGTGATTCCTGCTCCAGGCGGGAAGCTGTACCACCAACGTGGAATGTACGCAACGTAAGCTGTGTTCCCGGCTCACCGATAGATTGAGCAGCGATAACACCCACTGCCTCACCACGTTGAACGGCCTTGCCCCGTGCGAGGTCGCGCCCGTAACACTTGGCACAAACGCCCCGTTCTGCTTCACATGTGAGCACGGAACGGATCTCAACTTCTTCGATAGACGTTTCCGCGATCTTCTTGGCAATCCTCTCGTCGATCAGGTCATTAGCCGGTACGATGAGTTCGTCAGTAAGCGGATCGTATACATCATGAAGCGATACACGACCAACGATACGTTCTTCCAGACTTTCAACGACATCTTCGTTGTCCTTCAGAGCACGCATCCGGATACCGCGCAAGGTACCGCAATCCTCTTCAGTGATGATGACATCCTGAGAGACGTCAACGAGTCGACGTGTCAGGTAGCCGGCATCAGCTGTCTTCAGAGCCGTATCGGCCAGACCTTTACGTGCACCGTGCGTTGAGATGAAGTACTCAAGAACGGTCAGACCTTCCTTGAAACTGGAAAGGATTGGCGTTTCGATAACTTCACTGCCCGTGTTGATTGAGCTCTTTTGCGGTTTGGCCATCAGACCACGCATACCGCCAAGCTGACGAATCTGCTCTTTGGAACCCCGGGCGCCGGAATCGGCCATCATATAAACAGGATTAAAGCCATCCTGATCATTCTGCAGGGCTTTGAACAGGGTCTCGGCCACGCGGTTGGTGACGCTTGTCCACTTGTCAATGACCTGGTTATAACGCTCATTATCTGTGATGAAGCCGTTTTCATAACGTTCCTGAATATCGGCTACTTCATCCTGAGCACTTTCAATCAGTTCGGCTTTTTCCTTAGGGATGATAATGTCTTCCAGATTGAACGACAGGCCACCACGTGTTGCCGTTTCAAAACCAAAGGACTTCATATCATCAAGGAACTTGGCTGTTATGGCTGTTCCACATTCAGCAAATACTTCTGCGATAAGAGAACGCAGCTCCTTCTTGCCGAAGGTCTGATTCTTGAACACGATCTTTTCCGGAATGATCTTATTGAACAGGACACGACCGGTAGTCGTCTTGATCATTTCGTATTTCTTCTCTCCGTCTTCGCCGCCAGCGACAGGGATTCGTACATTGATCTTGGCGTGCATATCGACCTTACCCTGATCATAAGCGATCACTACCTCGTCAAAGGAACCGAATGTCTTGCCTTCGCCCTTACGTTCGTTCGCCATCTTGGTCAGATAATAGATACCCAAGACCATGTCTTGTGAAGGAACGGCGATAGGTCCACCGTGAGCCGGGCTCATAATGTTGTGTGAACCCAACATCAGGATGGATGCCTCGAGAATGGCGTCATGGCTTAATGGAAGGTGGACGGCCATCTGGTCACCGTCGAAGTCAGCATTAAAAGCCGTACATGACAGCGGGTGCAGACGGATAGCCTTTTCTTCGATAAGGACAGGCTGGTAAGCCTGGATACCCAGACGGTGCAGCGTCGGAGCACGGTTGAGCATTATGGGATGTCCGTCAATAACATTCTCCAGCACGTCCCAGACCACCTGATCACGGCGGTCAACAACCTTCTTGGCACTCTTAACCGTCTTCACATAACCGCGCTCAATAAGCCGGCGAATGATAAATGGCTTGTAGAGTTCAACGGCCATTTCTTTCGGCAAACCGCACTGATTCATATTCAGCTCAGGTCCTACGACAATAACGGAACGACCCGAGTAGTCAACACGCTTGCCAAGCAGGTTTTGACGGAAACGGCCGGTCTTCCCTTTCAGCATGTCGCTGAGGGATTTGAGAGGGCGATTGTTGCTGCGTACGGCGTTTGACTTACGGGAGTTATCGAACAGTGAATCAACAGCTTCCTGCAACATGCGTTTTTCATTACGCAGGATAACATCCGGAGCCTTGATATCAATCAGCCGCTTCAGCCGGTTGTTACGAATGATAACGCGACGATAAAGATCGTTAAGATCGGATGTAGCAAAGCGACCTCCTTCCAGAGGTACCAGCGGGCGTAATTCCGGCGGAATGACCGGGACGACTCGCATGACCATCCATTCCGGATGATTTTCAGCCCGCTTTTTAGCAGCACGGAAGGATTCGATAACCTGCAGACGTTTCAGATGTTTTTTCTTACGCATCATGGAGGTCTCGTTCTTCACGAGTTCCCGATATTTATAAGCATCTTTGTCAAGGTCGATATTTTTAAGAAGTGCCTCAATAGCTTCGGCACCCATTTTTACAACAAATTTATCAGGATCATCATCATCCAGTTCGTATTGATCATCCTGAAGCTGATCCATGATGCTGTGATATTCTTCCTCGGTCAGCATGTCACCAACCTTGTAACCAAGATCTCTTGCCAGACCGGGCTGAATTACTACAAAACTTTCGTAATAAACGATCTTTTCCAAACTCTTTGCCGACAAACCCATCAGGTTGGCAATCTTACTTGGAAGAGATTTGAAATACCAAATATGAACTACAGGAACGGAAAGGGTGATGTGCCCCATGCGTTCCCGGCGAACGGCCTTCCGGGTAACTTCCACGCCACAACGGTCGCAGATAATACCCTTGTAACGAATTCGCTTATACTTGCCGCAGTGGCATTCCCAGTCTTTGACGGGTCCGAAGATCTTCTCACAAAAGAGACCGTCTTTCTCGGGCTTGAACGTCCGGTAGTTGATGGTTTCCGGAGTCAGGACCTCGCCATGCGACCGTGAGAGAATTGCTTCGGGTGAGGATAGCGAAATTCGAATCTTGTTGATTTCTTTAGCCATAATGAACGATTGTAAGCTATGATAAAAAAAGTTATTGCGGTCGTTTAACGGCAGGGAGAATCATCTCTCCCTGCCATCAAGAATTAACCCAGATCGACCTCGAGGCCGAGACCTTGCAATTCACGAACGAGCACGTTGAACGACTCGGGTGTTCCGCCTTCGGGCAGGTTTTCACCTTTGACGATGGCTTCATAAACCTTAGAACGACCCTTGACGTCATCGCTCTTCACAGTCAGCATTTCCTGCAGGATATTAGCCGCACCGTAAGCATACAGTGCCCAGACTTCCATCTCTCCAAGTCGCTGGCCGCCAAATTGAGCCTTACCACCCAACGGTTGTTGCGTAATAAGTGAATAAGGCCCGATAGAACGCGCGTGCATCTTATCCTGCACGAGGTGGTTCAGCTTGAGCATGTAAATGTAACCGACTGTGGTCTTTTGAGCAAAACGTTCACCGCCTCGCCCGTCATACAGGTATACCCGTCCGTCATCAGGGAGGCCCGCTTCCTGAAGCCATCCCTTGACATCGTCAAAATGAGCACCGTCAAAAATTGGCGTTGCAAACTTGATGTTAAGCTTCTTACCGGCCCATCCGAGGATGGTTTCGTAAATTTGTCCCAGGTTCATACGGGACGGCACGCCCAGCGGATTGAGCACAATGTCAACCGGTGTTCCATCTTCCATAAACGGCATGTCTTCAATAGGAACGACCTTGGCAACAACACCTTTGTTACCGTGACGACCGGCCATCTTGTCACCCACCTGAAGCTTGCGTTTCTTTGCAACATAAACTTTAGCTTTTTGGATGATTCCCGGTGGCAGCTCGTCTCCAACCTGAATCTGATACTTCATCCGCTTGAGTTCAGTCTCATAGTCGCGGAATTTCTGATAATAGTTCAGGCAGAGGGTACGAACGAGCTGGTTGATACGATCGTCATCGGTCCATTTCAATCTCATAATGAGACGTTTAGGCTCGAGATTCTCGAAAACCTTCTTGCTGTACTTCACGCCTTCAGGAACGATCACTTCATCAGACTTGGTGATAACTCCCGGTGACTTTCTGTCTTTGAGCAGTTCGGCCATCCGGTCGGCCCACTCATTGTTCAGAGTCGACAGGCGGTTTTTGAATTTTTCTTCTTCTTGTTCGACAAGAGCCTTTTCCTCCTTGCGTGAATATTGTTCTTCACGTTTCCGGCTGAACAGTTTGGTACCGATTATCGTACCACTCACGCCCGGAGGGGTCTTCAGAGAAGCGTCTTTCACATCGCCGGCTTTATCACCAAAGATCGCACGAAGCAGTTTTTCTTCCGGTGTCGGATCCGTCTCACCTTTTGGAGTGATTTTACCGATCAGGATATCGCCGGGTTCCACTTTTGCACCGACACGGATAATACCGCGTTCATTCAGGTTGCGCGTGGCTTCTTCACTGACATTTGGTATTTCACGGGTCAGTTCCTCTTCGCCGCGTTTGGTATCACGAACCTGCATTTCAAATTCCTGAACGTGCAGGGAGGTGTAGATGTCGTCACGCACGACGCGCTCGCTGATGACGATAGCATCCTCAAAGTTGTATCCGCGCCATGGCATGAAGGCTACCAGAATGTTACGCCCCAAAGCCAGTTCCCCGTTTTCAGTGGCACATCCATCGGCGATAGGCGTATGCAGATCGACTTTATCGCCAACTTTGACCAACGGCCTTTGATTAGCCGTGGTATCCTGGTTGGTACGTTCGAACTTCCGCAGCTTATAGGTTGCGATATTGTCATCGAAATATGCCAGTGCTTCCTGTTCATCACGGTCGTACTTGATGCGAATCTCGGTCGAGTCGACGTAAACAACCGTTCCTTTTCCTTCTGCGGATATGATGGCTCGGGAGTCGCGCGCTGCCCGGTGTTCCATTCCGGTACCAACAAGTGGTGCTTCCGGGCGAACAAGCGGTACGCCCTGGCGCTGCATGTTAGATCCCATCAAAGCGCGGTTAGCGTCATCGTGCTCGATGAACGGGATCATGGATGCGGCAACAGATGTGATCTGATTCGGCGCAATGTCCATGAATTCTATTTGGTCCGGACGGGCCAAGGCCACGTTGCCATCACGCAAACGGGAGAAAATCAGATCATTTGTGAACTTGCCTTTATCATCAAGAGGTGCATTAGCCTGTGCGATAACGGTCTCGTCTTCTTGTTCAGCTGTCAGATATTCGACTTTATCGGAAACAGATCCCTTATCAACTCTGCGATAAGGTGTTTCGATGAAACCGAAGTCGTTAATCTTGGCATGAACACAAAGAGACGAAATAAGACCGATATTCGGACCTTCAGGTGTTTCAATCGGACATAAGCGACCGTAGTGCGTGTAGTGAACGTCGCGAACTTCGAAACCGGCACGCTCGCGGGTAAGACCACCAGGACCGAGTGCCGACATACGACGCTTGTGCGTCAGTTCGGCCAGCGGGTTGGTTTGGTCCATGAACTGAGACAGCTGGTTAGTTCCAAAGAACGTGTTGATGACGCTTGATATCGTACGCGCATTCACGAGATCCTGTGGAGTGAACTGTTCGGCATCACGTGAGTTCATACGTTCGCGTATCGTCCGGGCCATTCGGGCCAGACCTATCGCAAACTGCTGACCGAGCTGTTCACCTACCGTCCGTACACGACGGTTACTCAGGTGGTCGATGTCGTCAACCTGTGATTTCAGGTTTTTCAGACGAATCACCTCTTTGGTGATATTGACAACATCCTGTTTGGTCAATACCGTAGTCTCAAGATCTATATCCTGACGGAGCCGTTTGTTGAGACGGTAGCGGCCCACTTCGCCCAGGTCATATTTCTTATCGGAGAAAAAGAGCCGTTCAAGAACGGCACGAGCAGTATCAGGATCCGGCATTTCACCACCGCGTATTTGACGATAGACCTCTGCGAGTGCAGATTCATCATCATATGTACTGTCCTTACGCAGGGTATTCAGGATCACCGACCGGTCGGCGTCTTCAGGAGAAATCTTAAGAACAAGAACGGACTTAACCTTGGCATCCTTCAAAAGGCCGTAATCATCTTCGGTAAGTTCATGATCTCTTGAAAGGATGATCTGGCGCTTAACAGCTTCCTTCAACTCACCGGTTTCTTCGTCAACCACTTCTTCATTGACCATTTCAACGATGTCGGTAGCCAGACGTTTCCCCACCAGATCCTTCTTATATTCGCTCTTGTTGCCAAACGAAACATCTTCGGAAAGGTCAAAGATGCGAAGGATGTCGTAGTCTGTTGAATATCCCAGGGCACGCAAAAGGGTAGAGACAGGGATCTTCTTTTTTCTGTCTATGTATGCCCATAACACATCCCGGATATCAGTGGTCAATTCGATCCATGATCCTTTAAACGGGATAACGCGTGCTGAATACAGTTGGGTACCATTCGGGTGCACAGATTGTCCGAAAAATACACCCGGCGACCGGTGCAACTGCGATACGATGACACGCTCAGCACCATTGACTATAAATGTTCCCCTGTTTGTCATCCATGGCAAATCGCCCAGGAACACTTCCTGCTCGATGGTCTCGGAGGTTTCGTCGGAACTATCAACAGACGACAGGCGCAAACGTGCTTTTAAGGGAACGGCAAATGTCAGGCCGCGCTCCTGACACTCTTCAATCGTATATTTAGGTGTATCAATATCGAAACTCAGGAACTCCAGCATATGTTGTTCTCTGGAATCCTGAATCGGAAAATTCTCCATAAAAATTCGCTGCAACCCGAATTCCTCCCTATCTTCAGGAGCAATATCCCATTGTGTGAAACGCCGAAACGATTCCATTTGGATATCGAGAAAATCGGGGTAATCAAGGACTGTTTTAGTGCGAGCGAAAGAGATGCGGTTCGTTATAGGTAAGGTTTCGTACTTGGAACTCAAGGATAACCTCGCTTTTAGTTATTAGAAATGGATTATCAGCAGTGAACCCGCACTGCCATCGGGACTGCCCAATTTCCATGCTGAAAAACACACAGCCACAGACAGCGATAGCCAATACCATTTACGGTATTGGCTATAAAATATTGTAAGCCAGTTAACGAATTACTTAAGTTCGACTTCGGCTCCGGCTTCTGTTAATTTTGCTTTGATTGATTCAGCTTCGTCTTTGCTGACTCCTTCTTTGACATTGTTAGGAGCACCGTCAACCAGATCTTTGGCTTCTTTCAAACCAAGACCAGTGATTGCACGTACTTCTTTGATGACAGCGATTTTGTTGCCACCAATAGCCTTCAGAACAACTGTAAATTCAGTTTGTTCTTCCTCGGCAGCCGCGCCACCTTCAGCAGGTCCACCGGCGACGGCGACAGCAGCAGCAGCAGGCTTAATTCCGTATTCTTCTTCCAGAACCTGAGCAAGTTCATTTGCCTCTTTTATGGTCAAATTGACCAACTGTTCTGCTAATTCTTTGACGTCAGCCATGATATATTATCTCCGATTAGTAGATTGTTGTTTACGAATTTCGTTGCAATATTATTGTTCTTTATCTGCAATTTCCTTGACGGCACCCAGAATATTAGACCCCTGGGCTTGCAAGCCGCTGATGACGTTTTGGATCGGTGATAGTAACAGACCCATAATATCGCCAATAATTTCATTCTTGGATTTAAGCGCAGCCAACTGATCGAGCTGATCACTCTCAAATACCTGGCCTTCAATAATTGCCAATTTGAATTCCGGCTTATTGTTCTCCTTAATATATTTTTTTAGGATTTTGGCCGGTTTCCCCAGATCTTCATCCGTGAAAATGAAGGCATTTTGTTCTTCAAGATGTTCAAAAGCTGAATCGTATCCGCCAACTTTCTTCATTGCACGTTCCATCAGGGTATTTTTGTAGACCTTGTAGGTGATTCCTTCTTCCCTGAATAACGCACGAAGTGCATTGACTTGTTCTACAGATATTCCGGAGTAATTGACCAGGTATACGGCATTTGCCCCCTGGAGATTACTCGTGATATCTTCAACGACCGCTTTTTTTTGTGCGAGTGTAGCCATGATGTTTTAGATCACTAAACTGTGTGTAATGTTTTCGCAGATGTTCTAGTGCGATGAAATGAGGCTGCTCCGATTGATCGGTATGCTTGGTCCCATCGTTGAGCTCATAAATACGCTTCGTACATATAACCCTTTAGCAGACGTCGGACGCATACGAATGACCGTATTCAAAAAAGCTTCAGCGTTTTCTTTGATTGCCTCGGCGCTGAAACTAACCTTTCCAATCGAAGTGTGGAGAATCCCGAATTTATCGACCCGGAAGTCAATTTTTCCGGCCTTTACCTGTTTAACGGCATCGGCAACGTCCATCGTTACCGTACCACTCTTTGGATTAGGCATCAGTCCGCGTGGACCCAGTACCCGCCCAAGCTTACCGATTTTCCCCATCACATCCGGAGTTGCAATGATGACATCAATATCCGTCCAGCCATTTTGAATCTGTTCCACATAGTCGTCAAGCCCGACATGATCAGCACCAGCCTCTTTTGCTTCTCCCTGTTTAGCAGGATTGGCCAGGACCAAGACTCTTACCGACTTACCCGTTCCGTTTGGAAGAGTTACCGTACCACGAACCATTTGATCAGCGTGACGTGGATCAACACCGAGACGCATATCTATGTCTACAGAAGCATCAAATTTAACTGAAGAGGTCTTTTTAACCAACTCAGACGCTTCCTCAAGGCTATATTCCTTATTTGCCTCGACAAGATTGACCGCTTCTATATACTTTTTGCCGTGTTTTGCCATGATATTTTAGTTTCCTATCGAACGATAAAATTATTTGTCATAATCGACACGAAGCCCCATACTCCGGGCAGTGCCTGCAATCATACGAGCAGCTGCATCAATATCTGTCGCATTCAAATCGGTTATTTTTTGCTGAGCAATATCACGGCATTGCGAGAATGTCACCTTACCAACTTTAACCCGGTTGGGCTCACCCGAACCTGATTTTACCTTTGCTGCCTGTTTCAGAAGCACTGCAGCCGGTGGCGTCTTTGTGACAAATGTAAACGACTTATCCGTATAAACCGTGATTTCCACAGGCACGACTGTGCCCACCTTATCCTGCGTCTTCGCATTAAAGGCCTTACAAAACTCCATGATATTCACACCAGCCTGTCCAAGTGCAGGTCCTACCGGTGGCGCGGGATTGGCTTGCCCGCCGATAATCTGGAGTTTTAACTTTTTTTCAACTTTCTTAGCCATGATCGTTCACTAACAATAAATGATTTATACGGGCTAAAAGCCCTTATCGCTATAAATTTAAATGATATCCGTTGTTACTCTTCCGGTTCAACCTGATTAACATCAACCTCTACCGGTGTTTTACGACCGAAGATACTTACAAGGACCCGCAGTTTAAGTTTGTCCGGATATACTTCTTCAACTGTTCCGTCAAATCCTTTGAATGGTCCGTCAACCACCCGCACGAGATCACCTTCGTTAAATGGAATCTCGACAAGACCACCCGAAGCCAGGATTTCCTGATTCTCTGTTACTCTTCCGAGGATCCTGTTGACTTCATCCGGACGCAACGGTGTCGGCCGCTTGCTGTCTTTGTCATTTTTCAAAAAACCAATAACCGAGGGTGCATTTTGAATAAGCTGATTCACATTGTCATCATAGTCAGCTTCGATCAGCATGTAACCGGGAAAAAAGTTTTTTTCCCGTGTCCGTTTTTTCCCCGAGCGTACTTCGATAACTGTCTCCGTCGGAATCAGAATTTCGGTAACTTTATCCTGCATGCCCTGCAGCTCTATTTCCCGCTCCAGATATTCTTTTACCTTTTTCTCATGCCCGGAAAAACACCGGATGACATACCAGTTTTTGTTTTCTTCAGCTGTCATCTGTAAATCATCGTTAGTACGGTACTATATAGCTGATCAACACCGAAGATGAACGCAGCCAGGATAAGCGAAAACACGATTACAACGGCCGTGTTGTCCACTAATTCTTTCTGTGACGGCCAGGTAACTTTTTTCATTTCCTTCCGAACACCTTCGATAAATTCTTTTATCTTATTCATATAAACCTCGATTCAGGCTATCTCTTTGGGTAAGAGAGGATAAACTCTACCTTCCGGATTTCACCTGTTGCAATTTCAAAAAGAACAACACTTATTTCAGTTTGCACGGGTGGAGGGACTCGAACCCCCATCCCGAACGCTTTCGGGATTTGGAGACCGCTACTCTACCCGTTGAGCTACATCTGCTACAATTTTAAAAAGAACAACGCTTGTTTTAAATGCACGGGTGGAGGGACTCGAACCCCCAACCGGCGGTTTTGGAGACCGCTACTCTACCAATTGAGCTACACCCGTTCGCTTAAAAGCGCTGAATGTATTATTCAATAATCTTGGCTACCACACCGGCACCGACCGTGCGTCCACCCTCACGGATGGCAAAGCGCAGCCCGTCTTCCATGGCCACCGGCTGTATCAGTTCCACCTGCAGGCTTACATTGTCCCCCGGCATGACCATCTCCACACCTTCGGGCAACTCCACCACTCCCGTCACATCCGTGGTCCGGAAGTAGAACTGCGGGCGATACCCCTTGAAGAACGGGGTATGACGTCCCCCC
>Ga0102953_1000486_pt1 | contig 27421 bp, 28 predicted proteins | sample SalPon2A_C_D2_MG_FD_78509 | JGI IMG/M metagenome (GOLD analysis project Ga0102953, IMG submission 78509) | Soil microbial communities from South San Francisco under conditions of wetland restoration - Salt Pond MetaG R2A_C_D2_MG | ecosystem: Environmental > Terrestrial > Soil > Wetlands | place... | reverse complement strand
TTTATGTAATAAAGGGCGAGTTCATAATTAATAAAATTAACAGCACTTTCTCGGTCAAATGAAATAATCTGCTTTGTTCCTAATTCAAATGTAGTTGAATTTATTGGTTCCAGCAGGGGATTTAACAAATAAACCGTGTCCTGTCCGTACGTGCCCGCAGGATCTGTTTCATTCCCAGCCGGGACTTCCACCCCACCACCAAGATTAGCATAAATGCTGTGGGTTGGAGAAAACAGGTACGTAATTCCGGCTTTAGGTGTAAATCTTTTAAATGATTTTTCCTGTAATCCAAACTGGGGTGTTAAATAATCTTCCGAATAATAAGTAACATTGTCGTAACGACCTCCAATTATTAAACTGAGTTTTTCGATAATGTTAATTTCATCCTGAACGAATGCACCTAAATTATTTGCACCTTCCCGTTTGTTATTTCTAAGACTATTTCCTCTGCCGTTTGTTGCAGAAAGAGAATAGAAAAGTACCGCGCCATCCTGATATGCTTCGTCCATCCCGGCAGTGAAAGTGTTTTTTACATCGTTACTGAAAGCAGAAATATTTTTATAAATAATATTTCCACCAAAATGATATCTTGTAAAATCTCTGAATGTATTTCTTTCCGATCTTTGTAAAAATTTTGGATTAACATATACCATTCCTGAAATTTCATTTGATGGGTTTATATTATGTTCGAGCGAAACGCCTATTCTACCGAGCCTGTTAAATCTTCTTTCATCCCTGGCAAGATAAATTGAATTTGCCTGCTTTGGGTCCGAGTTGTATTCCGGTAAACTAAGCGGTCCGGGAATGTGAAATACATTTGAAGATCCCACAATATAAACACCAAGCTTTGTAGCCTCACTTAACATTGAAATCATACCGAGATTTAAAACAGATCTTGAACTACCCGAATGTATTCTCCAGCCGTCAAATGTGCTGTTTGATAAACTTATAAATAATTTCCCGTTGCCAAGGTTTGTTCCTGACTGAAGAGAGTATCTTTTATATCCAAAAGTACCAAATCCGCTTCGAAGTGATAAAAATGGATTTTTAAAATCAGGAACGGAAGAGATATTGATTATTCCACCGGCAGCATTTCCCCAGAGCGCTGAGGCATTTGACCTGATAACTTCAATGTATCCCGCACCAGCCGGATCGATATTATCGAATGATGTTCTTCCGTCCGGCTCCGTTTCCGGAAATCCGTCAATCATAATTCTTATTCCTCTGCTTGTTCCGGAATTTGATCTGTCTCCTGCACCTCTGGCACCGAATCCGCGAATAACAATTCTTATATCCTGATTTCCTGAGCGGGATTGTGCTAACACTCCCGGAACCTTACTCAATATTTCATCCAATCCGTAACCACGGATCAAATCCAGTTCTTTAGCCGGAATAATTGAAACTGCGTACGGCACCTCCATAATTTTTTCCGGATATCTTGTCGCGCTAACTGTAATTTTATCAAGCTCATGTTTAAGCGTATCTGTTTGTGCATTAATTAAAAATAGAGATGATGAGAAAATCATCAACAATAAAATTCGTTTCATTTATAACTCCCTGTCTAATTTAGGTTGAATTAATAAATCACAGAATGATTCTTGAATAAATGATTAATTAAACAGAAAGTTGTATTGGCGGAAGTGTAGGAACTTCTAAATAATTGGTGTTACGGTTTTGATATAATTCGTTAAAATAATTGAGCCCTGAATAAAACTCTGGTGAAATGGTGTTGTTGACAATCAGGCATTCCAGCAAAAAACTCCCGGGCATATTTTGACACTGAGATTTCTTATCCTTTTTTTCGTTATTATCATGAAATGAAATGTTTAGTTCATCCTCATCGGCATCGGCAAGACAATAAAAATAAACGCTGTCATTTTTTTCTTCTTTTTTTATAACATCGTACATATTACCCTTGTAAGAAAATTCATTTTCATCATAAAATATTAATTCTGCTATTCCTTTTGATAATTCATTAATATCGAAAGATATAATGATACATCCAGAATTATGAATCCCTGAGCTTATTTTATCAAATGCTTTTTCCTTTAATTGAGACTGAAGAGCAATAAAAATGAGTAAATATCCCGAGGTATTAAACAGGAAGGAAATAATAAGAAATATGGAAAATGTTTTTTTCAAATCGAAAACAATCTTTTATTTGTCCGATAAATATAACATTTCCCAAATAAAAGATTCTAAAGGATTTGATAAAAATGGATTTAAATAATTAAGCCTCTGTGGACATTCAGATGCTTCCTAAAAGCTTTTAGCGTGAAGTGGAAATACTCCACGCCAATAGGAAAGTAGCAATAAATTAAGCTGTTTAAATTACAAATTAATTAATAAGACAAATCACTAACTTCAATAATTTCAGCATCTTTGTCGTGTTCTTTCAAAAAGCTAACAAGTTCCGGGTTAAAATATTTTTGATGCTTTTCTTCATATTCTTTTAACCACTGTTCAAGTTCAGGATGTGGAAGAGAACTTTTTAAGTAATTAAGTTTTTCCTGGTCGTCATAAATTCTGTAGTAATACAATTTTTTATCCTCCATTTTTTGTACCCCGTTTATTTTATGATAGAATTTTTTCTGCGTGTAAAATATCAGTAAACAGACCGTCTTTAATTGATTCTGAATTTTTTCTTGCGTTTGCCAAAGATGTTAGCACATAACGATTTGCAATGAAAACTTTCTTAGGATCTATTTCCGCCTGGTCAAGTAGCAGGTATCCAATTATCAAATAGGTATATAATTCTACAAGATCTTTTGCCGCTACATCCTGGAAAGCCGGATCTTTTTTCTCAACCACGTATTTCAGGCAGTCTTTAAAAATCTCCCTGATTTCAATTAAATGATTTACAAGAGAAGCTACTCCACCTTTATAATTCTTCTTTTCATGTTCATCAAATTTTTCCGCCAGTATATCATTAATAACTCCGCCATTTGCAGCAACAATCTGGAGCTGTGACGTTCCTTCATAAATATTTGTGATTCTTGCGTCTCGGGCAAGTCGCTCAACTTTAAATTCCCTCATATATCCGGTTCCGCCATGAATTTGAAGTGCATCATATGTAATCTTATTTGCTGCTTCTGTTAAGGTATATTTTGAAATTGGCGTCAAAAGGTTTGCTTCTTTAGTTACTTTCTTTAACTGAATATTATCTTCACTAAAGGGTTTTCCTTCTCTCTTTAATTTTTCAATCTTTTCTTCCAGCCTTTCTTTAATATCAACTGAATAAGCGGCATGGTAAAACAACGCACGGTTTGCCTCAAGCATAACGCGCATTTCAATTAACATATTTGCAATAACAGGAATATTATAAATTGATTTGCCAAACTGTTCTCGTGCTTTAGCATATTTTAATGCTTCATCAAATGCGGCTTGTGAAATTCCCAGTGCCTGGGCGGATACTCCCATCCTGGCGCGGAACATAAGATCCAAAACATATTTTATTAATCCGAATTTTCTCTGACCAACAAGTTCTGCAGGAGTATCGTTAAACTGAAGTTCACAGGTTGGTGAACCATGAATTCCAAGTTTATGTTCAATTCTTCTAACGACAACAGTTTTATCACTTTTGCAGACAAACATACTTAATCCGCGTCCATCCTTTGTTCCGGGTTCCGACCTTGCTAGGACAAGAAGTACGTCACCGTTCCCATTTGTAATAAATCTTTTTACACCTTTCAAAAACCATTTGCCTTTTTCATCTTGGTTAGCCCGCAGTTTTACTGCCTGAAGATCCGATCCGGCGTCAGGCTCTGTTAGTGCCATTGCACCGGTATATTCTCCTGTGCAAAAACCAGGAATATATTTTTCTCTTTGTTCCTCTGACCCAAATTTTTTAATTGTATCCCCGATATCCTGTAGTCCGAAAATATTCATTAATGATGCATCGGCACGAGAAACCATTTCAATTGCCATCATATAAAATGTGAAGGGAAAATTCAGTCCGCCGTATTGCCTCGGGAATATCATCCCGCGTAAATCTGCCTGAGTAAGCTGTTTCAGATTTTCCTGCGTACCTATTGCGTAGTAAACTTTACCGTCTTTAAGAATTGCACCATCTTCATCAACTCCGGCTGCCCGATCTACAATAAAATTTCCGGCAATATCTCCGACTATTTCAAGAACATTTTTATAGTTTTCAATAGCGTCTTCATAATTAACAGGAGCATAATTAAATTCTTTTGCCTGTTCGTAATTATCTTCAACAATTTTAACAACTTCTTTAAGGTCAAGGTTCTTGAAAATAAATTGCAGATCGCTATTATCGGTAAAATAATTAGGCATCGGTTTTCCTATTTCAATTTATGTTTATACACTTCGATGAATTGAGGAATTACGGTTGTCGCATCGCCAACTATTCCGTAATGAGCAACATCAAAAATAGGTGCATTGGGATCGTTATTTATTGCTATAATTTTATTTGATTCCTGCATCCCTGCTCTATGCTGAATTGCTCCGGAAATTCCAATTGCGATGTAAAGTTTTGGACGAACCGTTACTCCTGTTTGTCCTACCTGCCTGTCCGGTGCAACAAATCCTGCATCAACAGCAGCACGGCTTCCTGCAACTTCAGCACCAATTGTATGCGCAAGTTCTTCAATCATACGGAAGTTCTCTTTAGTACGAAGCCCGTATCCACCAGCAACAATAATCGGAGCCGCTTTTAAATTTACTTTGTTTTCTTCACGGTGTTGTTTAATAATTTGTACCAGCTCGTCAACAGGATCGGGTTGATATTCAAGTTTTGTGATCTTTTCTTTTTTCGGTTTATCCAATAGACAGAGTTCCATTACGCCTTCACGAACAGTCGCCATTTGTGTTGGTACATCGGGAGTAATAATTGTCGCAATTATATTTCCTCCAAAAGCCGGACGAATCTGCAGTAATAGTTTTGAATGATTTTGACTTAAATATTTTACATCGGATATTTGCAAATCTGTACAGTCTGCTGTCAAACCGCTTTTTGTGTGCGAAGCAACACGTGGCGCCAGATCTCTACCTATTATAGTTGCGCCAAATAATACGATTCTAGGAACATGTTCTTTAACAAGGTTCTGTAATATTCTTGCATAGGGAACGGTTCTGAAATTCTTTAGCGATGGATGATCAAACACAATTGCTTCTTCTGCTCCATATTTAAAAGTCAGTTTAGCAATTTCATCAGTATCCGAACCGATAACAAGAGCTTTTAAAATACCGCCCATGGTTTCGGCAAGTTTGCTTCCTTTGCAGAGAAGCTCAAAACTTACATCAGCCGGTTTACCGTCGCGCTGCTCAATAAAAACCCAAACTTCATTTTTAAAATCCATTTATTTTTCCTTTAACCGAAAATGTGATCATTCATTAATTGATCGACCAGTTCGCCAATCCCGTTCCGGGTAGCTTCAATTTTTTTATGTCCGCCGCTTGCAAGTATTACGGATTCAACTTTAAAAACTTTTGTTGGAGATCCCTTCAATCCGCACCGCGTGACATCAATATTCATATCATCAGTTGTAAGTGTGTTTATATAAAGTCCGCGCTCTTTGTATTCGTGTACAAGTTTATCTATATATAAAAGAGAATTTTCTTCAGTAAGTTTTTCAAGTTCTATTAATGATTTTGCACCCTTGTAAGCCATTACTCTTTTTGCGCTGAATGGACGGGGTGTTACAACATCTTTTAACACAGTAAGCAATACAGGAAGTTTACTTTCAACTATTTCATACCCGCCGTCAATTTTTCTTTTTATTTGAATTTTGTCGTCTTTAATATCAATAATTTCTTCTGTGTAAGTTATTTGAGGAATATTAAGTTTTTCAGCTGTCTGTGGTCCTACCTGGGCAGTGTCTCCATCAATAGCCTGGCGACCGGCAAAAATAAAATCGTATTCTCCAATTTGATTTACAGCTTCACTTAAAACATATGATGTTGCTAGTGTATCCGCTCCTGCAAATTTTCTATCGCTTATTAAATAAACTTCATCGGCACCCATAAAAAGGCATTCGCGTAAAATATCGGATGCTCGCGGCGGACCCATTGTAAGCGCAATAACTTTTCCGCCGTAACGTTCTTTTATCTGCAGCGCAAGTTCAAGCGATACTTTATCTTCGTAATTAAAAATAGCCGGTAGTTTGGATCGGTTAACAGTTCCGTCATCTTTCATTACCTTACCGGAAATATTTGCGGTATCAGGAACCTGCTTTACAAGGACAATTGAGTTGTACATATAGCCCCATATATTATTTTAACAGGGAGACAGGAGTAGGTTTTCCCTAAGTTCGAAATACAGAACAAAAAATATTCCATTAAAAGGCCTAGAGATAAATATTGCGAAATGCTTAATTTTTAAGCGCTTTTGAAGCTATCGTTCCAGAATGGAGAATCAACCCGTTGAGGTATTCTTATTAATGGGAAGCTATTTGACCGCAAATTCTAAATTACTGTTGTTACTTTCAATTCCATAACTTATCTTACTTTTAGTCCTTCGCCATCCTGAAAACCATATATTATTAATAAAGGCAATTTTTCTAAGTATGATTTTTATTTTACACAAGCCCGGAAAGCCTCTGGATAACCATATTGATAGTATTGTCTATTACGAAGGATACGCTTCCGATCATCTAAAAGACCGGCTTTTACCCAACGGGTCAATTGATTTAATTATTGATCTTGAGGATACTCCAAAGCGCGTCTACGATAATAATGACTTTAATAAAACTACCGCCTTTAAAAAATGCTGGCTTTCCGGAATGAGAAAAAAATATATTACAATTGATTCTACTCAACAATCAATGATTGTAATTTCATTTAAAGTGGGTGGAGCTTTTCCTTTCTTTAATTTTCCTCTTAATGAAATTAAAGATAAAATTTTCAATCTTGATGAAATCTGGGGAAGCAAATTTTTGGCGGTGAGAGAAAAAATTATCAATGTCCTGGAACCGGGAAAAAGAATAAAAGTAATAGAAAATTATTTAACACAGATTTTACTAAGTAAACCAGGAAGGGATGCATTTCTTGATTTTTATATTGATAAAATCTACTTAGCAGATAATACCTGCAGCATTAAAAACATGCAGAAAGACTCAGGCTACAGCCATAAACACTTTATCCATTTATTTAATAAGAAAGTAGGCGTTTCACCAAAATATCTTTATCGAATTATACGTTTTCAAAAAATTCTTCGGGCAATTGAATTAAAAAAAGAAATAAGCTGGACACAATTAATTTATGATTGTGGTTACTACGACCAACCGCATTTTATCAAAGAATTTAAAGACTTTTCCGGATTGAATCCTACTGATTATTTAAAGGCTCGCGGAAAATATTTGAACTATATCCCAATAGATTAGGTAAATTTTTTACAATTCATAAAAACAGCAAAACACTATATTCATTTATCAATTAATTAAGGAGGTTTTATGGATGATTTAATCATTAATCACTGGGCTGTTTTAGTAGCAGCAGTTTCTGATTTTGTTGTTGGTGCTCTCTGGTATTCGCCTATTCTTTTTTATAAAGGCTGGATGAAAGAAAATAAATTTTCTGATGAAGATATGAAAAAAGGAAATCCGGCTGTAACTTATTCTGTTACATTTATTCTCGCCTTAATAATTTCATATAACCTTGCCTTCTTTTTAGGCGATGCTAAAACAGACGCTATGTGGGGACTTCAGGCTGGCGTTTTAGCAGGATTGGGCTTTGCCGCAATGGCTTTTGCAATTGTAGCAATGTTTGAGAAAAAATCATTTAAATATATACTTATTAATGGCGGTTATATAACAGTTGCTTTTGCTCTGAAAGGTTTTATTATCGGAGCCTGGAGATAAAATGATTAAAAATAGGAGTCTGCTATTACCATTAATATTTTTATCCGTATTTATTTCTGTTAACTGCAATAATAATATACCGGATAAATACGAGCTGGCTTTTGTTTCTGACCGGGGAGGTAAGCTTGATATCTACCTGGTTAATTTAAATGAAAATGCTGAACCTGATTCTTCTTCATTAAAAAGAATTGCAGAGACAGATTACGATGAATACGGAATTGATTGGTATCCTGATGGGAAGAAAATTATTTTCAGCACAAAAATCGACAATAATTATGATGTATACACAATAGACCCTGATGGAAACAATCTTACAAGGATTACTGATCACCCGGCATATGACGGCGGCGCATCTTTTTCGCCGGATGGTAAAGAAATCGTTTTTACTTCTGAACGAGCGGATTCAAATGCAAATTATACGAAAAGAGAATTTTATAAAATGAATATCGATGGAAGTGATTTAACCAGACTCACCTTTAATGATAATTATGATTGTTGCACACATTTTTCTCCCGATGGAAAGAAGATTTTATTTGCCAGAATGGTCTCTGACGCAAAAGATACTTTCAACCCGGTAAACGGAGAAATTTTTGTAATGGATCCTGATGGTAAAAATGAAATTCAGTTGACTAATAAACCTAAATTCGATGCACTACCTTTCTGGTCTCCTGATGGAAAACAAATTGCATTTCATGGACAAACAGATTCTGTAACTCAGATTTTTGTTATGAATGCAGACGGAACAAACTTAAGAAATATTACAAATGATGAATTTGATAACCGCTGGCCAACTTGGTCACCCGACGGCAAGTGGATTGCTTATACTTCTGTAAGAGGTGATAACGAGACTAAAACAGATATTTTTGTTACAAACCCTGAAGGAAATATAAAGAAAGAAATCTTAGCACATCCTAAAAGGGATGAAATTGCCATTTGGAATCCTGTTAGATATTAATACCCTCTTTTTGATAACTAAACTGGTAAGTCATAATAATTTTATGAATTAACAACGGTTTTATTTTATTTGACTCCCTGGTCAATATTGATTGTTTAATTTATTCCTGCTAAATTTTTCCAAAAGTTTTAATTTAACAACAAATGACCTGCTAGTCAAAATATATTATAATAATTTGTTATATATTTAAGGTCTAATTGATTGAATTTTTATAGAGAAATAGACAAACTGAAGAATATTTATGATCGCACTAGTTGACTACGGTAATGAAAACATTGAAGAAATTGCTGAAGCTTTAAAAGCGATAAATGCAGATTTCAAAATTACCCATTCAGAATCAGAAATTATTAGTTCAAAAAAAGTGGTTTTTCCGGGTTACGGAGAAGCATCGCAAGCTGTTAAGAAACTACATCTCACTAATCTTTATTCTGTTTTAAGAATGTGTAAAAAGCCGATGCTTGGTATTTGTCTTGGTATGCAGTTGATGGCAGATATTTCAACCGAAGGTGGACAGATTCCCTGCCTTGGAATATTTCCCGTTGTTGCTGAAAAATTCAGTGATGAAAAAATGAAAATTCCCTTTAAAAGCTGGAGCGAAATAGAAATCTCAAAAGAAAGTAAATTATTTAATGGAATAAGTAATAAAGAAAAATTCTATTTCGGAAATTCTTATTTTCTGCCTATTAATGATTACACAACTTCAACTGCAAATAACGTAATTCAATTTTCAGCTTCTGTTGAAAAGGATAATTACTATGCAATACAGTTCTATCCCGAAAAATCAGAAGCAGCAGGTTTAAAGGTTCTTAATAACTTTATAGAATTGTGCTGATAAGGAAATAATTAATGTACTCTGTTTTTGAAACTGATATAAAAATAAGGCCGGATGATATTGACCTGAATAATCATGTTCACAACACAAAATATCTTGATTATGTACTTGCTGCCAGATACGAACAGATGATTAATAATTACAAGATGGCGATGGAGGAATTTCACAAACTGAATTATAACTGGGTGGTAAGCGCTACATATATTGAATACAAAAGATCTCTTTTACTGGGAGATAAAATTACAGTAAGAACCCAGGTTGATTCAGTAAATGGAGCACAAAGTAAGGTAAAGTTCTGGATAGTAAAAATGGAAAATGAAAAAATAGCTGCAGAAGGATATCTTTTATATACTATGATCTCATTGAAATCAGGGAGACCGATAAGAATTCCTGATGAGATAATAAAAAGATACTCCATATAAGATTAAATTCCTCTGTTTACTTCAAACTAATTATTTGATTGATAATTAGAACTTAAATTTTTTAATAATTTTGTTTTCGAACAAATGTTATTGCAAAAGGAATTGACATAATGGAACAGTTTTTAGATAAAGTTTACTTTGGAAATACCATTTTAGCCTACGCAACTGCGCTGGGACTTTTTATTCTTGGTGTATTAGTTGTTTATATATTTAAGAAAATAATACTTACCCGGCTTGAAAAATGGGTGCAAAAAACAGAAACCCGACTTGACGATCTTTTAATAAAAGGAATAGAGAAATCCATTATCCCTTTATTATACTTTGGTGTTTTTTATAGTGCTGCACAAACTCTAACCCTGGCACCAAAATTTGCAAAAGGCTTACAAATTGCATTTGAAATTCTATTAACTTTCTATTTTCTTAAATCTCTTTCCGCCGTTTTAAATCATGCTTTTTCATCCTACATAAGAAGAAAGGAACATGGAATAGAAAGAGAAAAACAGATGCGGGGAATAACGACTCTTGCAAATATCCTTATCTGGGTACTTGGTTTTTTGTTTCTTCTTGATAATCTCGGCTTCAAAATTTCAACAGTTATTGCAGGAATGGGAATTGGCGGAATTGCAATAGCTCTTGCTGCGCAGGCAGTTCTAGGTGATTTATTCAGCTATTTTGTGATCTTTTTTGATCGTCCATTTGAGGTCGGTGACTTCCTGGTAGTGGGGGATAAAGTTGGCACTGTAGAGTACATTGGAATAAAAACAACCAGGATCAGGGCCTTAGGGGGCGAGCAACTTGTCTTTCACAACACCGATTTAACCAATTCAAGAATACACAATTATAAAAAGATGGAAAAGAGGAGAGTGGTTTTTAAACTCGGTGTTACATATCAAACTCCTGCTGATAAACTAGAACAAATTCCGCAAATGGTAAAACAAATAATTGATGAACAGGAAGATGCGGCCTTTGACAGGGGACACTTTGCTGCCTATGGAGATTTTAGTTTAAACTTTGAATTCGTTTATTATGTTCTGGGGGCTGATTACATCCACTATATGGATATACAACAATCGATAAACTTAAGTACATACAGAGCTTTTGAAGAAAAAGGAATTGAGTTTGCTTACCCGACACAAACATTATTCTTGACAAAAGAGCAAAACGAAACCAAATCAGAGTAAATTTATTATTGTTTGTTGTGTTCTTCTAAAAGTTTTTTTGCCCTTGGAAGGTAAAGAAGATGGTAAATTACATCCAAGTATGCATTCATTTCTTCCATTTCTATATTTGTTGTATAACGCCAGAACCCATAAATCTTTGCAAGAGATAAAAGATCTTTTGAATAAAGCTCCCAGTTAAAAGCTGTATCAACTCTTTTAATCGCCTTGTCTGAAATTTTTTTCCAGTATTGTCTATCTTTTTTACATTTTTCAAAAAAACTCAGGATTTTTTCCTGACAGTCTTTTCCGTTTATCGGATCAATATGAAAACCTGAAACCTGATCCTGTATTATTTCCAGCGGACCGCCATACATTGTTGCAAAAACGGGTAGCCCGGACCTCATAGCTTCAAGAACAGTTAAGCCAAATCCTTCAAACAAAGCCGGCTGCACAAAAATTCCTTTATAATCAGCAATTACACGATAAACTTCACCTGTTTGGTCTTTTCTAAATAATTTCCCAATCCATCTGATTTTATTTTCAATTTTATTTTTTTGAATCAATTCATGCATTAACCTGATTTGTTCCTTTTCTTCATCATCATTTGATTTACTTTCATCTATATTACCCGCAACAATTATCAAATTTGCATCTTTTTGAATTTTGGGATTTTCTCCGAACCATCTAACAAGTGACGTGAGATTTTTAATTTTATCAAGCCGAGCTAAAGAAAATATTGGACGTAAATCAGGATTTTCAAGTTGTCCAAAAACATCTTCATCTTTTTTATTTTTAAATAAAAGCTCATGTAATTCCTTTTTAACTTCATCTAGTCTTTCTTCCATTTTGGTATATGGAAAATAAATTTTTGTGTTAACTCCTGGAGGTACAATGTTAAATTTTGGATGAAACAGATTTATTCCACCATCTACTCTATATAAAGAAGGCATTGTAAAGTTTAAATAGGATTCATATTGTCCTATGCTTTCCTCAGTACCGGCAATTTCCTGATATGTTGAAGTAATAATAAAATTTGCGGAATTCATAGCAATAAGATCTGCTGTAAACTGTGTTGAAAAATTATACTGCTTTTCCATGTGCTTCCAATAGAGAGCACTATACAGATATTTACTTTTTTCAAGCGCGTGGGCAATATTACACTGAGTAACTCCAAATTTCTTTGAAAGAATAGAAGCAACAAGATTTCCATCAGAATAATTTCCAATTATAAGATCAGGACGTTCACCCAATTCAGCTATTAATTCTCTATACGAATCATCAGCAAAATTCTCTAGGTAAGGCCAGATTTCAAATCGTGATATCCAGTTATCGGTAATTTTTTTATTGTGAGTCCTGAAAGGAACACGCAGTATCCAGCAATTTTTTGTATCATGAATTTTTTCTAATCTCTGATTTGACTTTGTGCCTTCCGCATTAGCTATTAGCCGGGTTAGTACAATAATTTTCGGGTTTGCATTAACACCCGATTTGTGCAGGGAACTTATCATTTCCTTTTCAAGTGCTTTTACCTGGTCAAGAATATATACAACCTGCCCTCCTGTATCAGGTTTACCAAGCACCCCTTCCTGACCAAAGTAACCATGTGGAGAAATTATTGCAATATTGAATAACATTGGAATATCTGAAAGAAAGTTTTTTAAATCCTGATGATCTGGTGAATGAAGGAGATTATCCAGTTGTTCAAGGCTTTCTGCAATACTACCCGCAGTATTCCCGAGCCCTTGTTCAAAACCCAGGTTCTGAAGATCATGTTTTATTTTTGAAAAAGGTTTGTCTTCATCTTCTTTTCTTAAAAATGAGAGGGCTTTATCAATATTTTTGCTTAAAACCTCGGTGCTTGTAATCCGGTCATTAAGTATTAACTGCTCATTCTTATGCTTATGTACAAAAAGAAATTCAAAAAGTGCGTTACGAAGTTTATCAGGTTCAGTAAACATTTTGCTAGAAAGGTACCTGTTTAAATACTCTACTCCTTTACCAATATTTTTAGATTCACGAACACTTGGAAACTTATCATAAAAAGTTCTAAAATTAAGTGAAGGGATATCATTGGTGCTTTCTGGATAAACTAGAAACTCTTTCGCTTTTAGAAATTCCAAGACAGAAATTTTTTCAAAACATTTATCTTCATTGCTGAATAAATAGAAATGTGAATCACCGATTTTTTCACGATTTTCTATATAGACATTACTACCGTGGCTAACAGATTCAGTTATAGACCGAACTGCTTCTTCAATTGCTTTGTGATTTCCCTTATCATCCTTCTTTTTAAATTCTTTTAGTAATTCTAGAAGCTGACCTTTTACAAGCATTTTGTTTTCATGTGTTGACACTTTATTAAAAAACCTGAAAAAATCATTTTTGTTTTCTTCAACAAGTTTATCTATGTTCCTCTTCACAAGTTTTCTCCGCTTTTATCAATTTTCTAAAAAATTATAATGATTTAAACCATCAATAACTCCGCCTGCAAAAGGCTCTCCGGCAAAATAAATTCTTTTGCTTCCCCTAAGTTTTTCAAGTTCCTTGCTGTAATTGGAAACAACAACCCCAAGCAATTCCCCTTTTAACATTTCTTCATCATTCCCTGAATCGCCTGCTACCAAGATATTTTCATAAGGAATATTCCATCTATAGGATAAATACCTGATCGCTTTACCCTTTGAAGCCCGGTAGGGTAAAATGTCAAGAAACTGTCCATGGCTGAAAATTATGTTTGCTTTAATGGATTCATTATAAAATAATTTACGAATCCTTTCTATGTTCTTTTTTCTTTCTTCCATATAATAGCTAACCTTAAATTTTTTCTGTGTTTCTTCTTCCTGGTATGTTAAAAAATCAAACCTAGCCAGGAGATTAACTATTTTTCTTCTATCCCACTGGTTGGAAATGTGGGCGTCCCAACCTTTTGAATATACAAGCCGCCCTTCACGGTTATAGTAAATTTCTGAACCAACAGATGAAATTATAATATCCGGATGAGGTACATTATTTTCATTTAATACTTCCATAGCGGAATCAACTGTTCTACCAGTGGCTACAGCAAAGCGTATTCTCTTGAGAGAGTTTTTTATTATTTCAGCAAGTTTGTTTTTCTGATTTTCATTGCCCAGTAATGTATTGTCAATATCTGTAACAATAAGTTTTTCAGCAAGAAACAATCTTTTGCCAACAGTTGAAAAAGTCTTCTCTTTGGAAAGATCCAAGGAAAGAAGTTTCTGTATTTCATTCAGGTAGGTATCCGTATGTGCTTCCCATGTATAAAACTTTTTAACATTATTAATTCCGTTTTGGGAAAACTCGTTCCAGATTTTCTTATTATCCAATACTTGTTTTATAGCTTTTGCAATGTTTTGGGGATCTGAAACATCTACCAGAATTCCGCTTTTGCAGTTTTTAATTATATCTCGTGGACCACCATCATCCGTTGCTATAACTGGAACTCCACATGCAGAGGCTTCAATAATAGTCAATCCAAATGGTTCAGTAAGAGCAGGATTAACAAAGACTCCCCCTGTTTCTGCTGCTATTCTATATAACTCTGGAACTTCGTAATGTGTCTCATGGCGTTTAGGTATAGCCATTTTTCCATAGAGATTATATTTGTCCATTAATAACAGAATCTCAGTCAAAACTTCTCTTTCATTATCCGGCATTTCTTGTATATCTTTTCTGATGCCGGCAAAAATTGCAAGATTTGCTTTTTCCTGCAGGCCTTTATTTTCACCATAAGCCGTTATAAGGCCTGAAATGTTTTTCCTTTTATCGGGCCGGCAAAGAGCAAGAATAAGTGGTTTATCAACGTCTATAAAAAACTTAAGAAGCTTTTCAGTGATCACCATTTTTAATCTTTTTACCTCCCGGCTTCTCAAATTTCCTTCAATAAATGGATGAAATTTATCCAGATCAACACCTGGTGGTATTACTCTGAATTTGTCTTCATTTGAATTCTTATAATCACCGTATTGTTTCATAATTTCCTGGCTTGTACTAGTTACTATAAGATCAGAATAATAAATTATATTTTCCTCAGTCTCAATCCTGTGATGTATTTTATATTTTTTATCAATTTCCTCCATTGACATTCCTTGAGAAAGTAGCTTCCTCAATTTATCTTTACCAAGGGAATGCCCCGTGTGGACAAATGTGATTCCAAAAAATTTTGTTAATTCAGTGCAGACATAGCCTGCATCAGCGTAATGACTATGAATAACATCAGGAAGGCGCCCAACAGTTTTTATATGTTTTATACTCTTATCAACAAACTCTTCGAGATGATTCCAAAGAAGTTCTTTTCGAATATATTTCCCACCACCACATCTTATCCTAACAATATCCAGTTTATCATTTATTTCTTCAATAGATTCCGAATAATCGCTGGAAACGGATTTGTCTCTTATTTTTCGAGTTATCAATTCAACTTTATCTACACGTTGGTCTTTACTTAGAGTTTTTGCCAGTTCAAGTACATATTTTATTTGTCCCCCTGTATCGGCATCCTTGCCAAGCTCAAGGTCATGCCCTCTTATTAGCCCATGAATGCTATATAATTGTATATATAATCTTTTATCTTTTTCTTTATTCGTCATTTTCTTCAAGTAATTTTATAAACCTATCATAAATATTATCATCAGTTGGTAAGGCGCCTTCAACTTTAACAATTTCATTAGCAAACTGAGACGCAATCCGATTAATTTTTTTAATACTAAAGCCCTTGAGATAGCCCAGACACAAAACTGAGGCATAAGCATCACCCGCACCCACAGTATCAATTACATTTTCATTTTTTATTTTAACGTAGTTATCTTCATTTCCCTTAAACAAAACAGATCCTTTACTTCCCCTGGTAACACAGAGAAGATCGAGACTGAATTTATCTAAAATTTCTTTAGCAGTATTTTCCAAATCATAACTATTTTTAAGGACTAAAATATTCACCAGTTTAAGCTCGTCTTCATTCAATTTCAAAACGTTAGCAACATTAATTGATTTTTCAATTACATCCTTTGAATAAAATTTTTGCCTGATGTTGAGATCACAAAAATATTTTGTTGTTTTGTTAAATAAAGATTGTATAGCGTTTCTTGATACCTCGTTTCTTTGAGCTAAAGTGCCAAAGTAAAGACAATCAGTTTCCTGTTGAATAAGTTTACTTAGATCATCTGTTTGATTAATAAAATCGTAAGCACAATTTTCTTCTATTACAAAATCGGGCACTTTGTCATCATTAAGATTTGTTCTTGCGATTCCTGTTTTATGTGTTTTATCTATTTGTAGAAACCTATCGGAAATGTTTTTCTCTTTTAAAATATTTTTCATTCTCTCACCGCGCTCATCAGCACCAACACGGCTCACGAAAGTACCCTGACCGGTCAGTTTGATAATGTGATAAATAAAATTGAAGGGGGCTCCGCCCGGTTTTTCCCGGCTTCCGTAAACATCAAATAATATTTCGCCGATAGAGGTTATCTTTTTCATTGAATTGGCCATAAAAACCTATAATGTTACAAATTATCATTTTTTACCATAATTACAAGTAATAAAAAGAGTTGCAAATCATATTATTGGTATAAGGTGCCCTGATATTGCAGAGGGAAGTACGATGTTTGTGCGGGCTGAAAAAATTCCCCTCCTTAATTAGTAGAGGGAGTATCAAATACTTTATTGCTCCATCTGAGCCCAGGGATTTAAATCCGTATTCCACATGTCCGCCTTTATTTTCCAGCTCCCGTCTTTTTGTTTCTCATATATAGTTATGTATTTGCCGTTGTCATTCAATGGTTTTGGAGCACCGGGTACTATCATCGAAAAATAATAATTACCAACTTCACAAAGCAGGTTCCCGCTCATCCAGATATCTTTGGTGTTCAACTTAAAATAATTAAACTTTGTTCCGGAGGTATCGCCAACCATCGAAGCCCTGATCTCAACCTTACCGATCATCATCGGACTGTAGCTTGGTAATGAATATGCATCATCAGCATAAAAAGATAAAATGGTTTTGTTATCGCCCGCTGCCATTGCTGCGCTGAATGTTTTATTCCATTCTTCAATTTTCTTCATCATTACTTCTTTTTCACTCTGCCCAAATAAGTTGGTCGATATAAAAACCAGACAAATTGTAAATACGATTTTGAAATAATTATTATTCATAGTACCTCTTGTAATCCTTTTCTTAATTTCCATTTTATTTTTGAAAAACTCCATAGCCTTGCTGCAAAAATCATTAACAGCCCAATCCCGAGTGTCATTAACAAACATTCAATTATACCAAAACGGTGATTAATTACTAAATATAAACTTTTACCTGACCAAAACACACCGTATATAATCATAAGGTGCAGCCAGTAAACCAGGAGCGATTCCTTGCCAACATCAGTTACAAAAGATTTTTCCGGGTTCCTGATTTTTTCATAATACCAGCAGGCGACAAGCAAAACAAAAACATAACCTAATCGTAAAATAAAAAATAATGGGCTGGGATTTAAACCCGTATAATTTTTTATAAATAATTTCAATTGGAAAAAATAACCTATAAGGATAAAAACTACACCGGTAATTAGTACAAAGTTAAAGTATGTCTTCTCATTGTTTTTACCCAGGTAGAGTATAAAATTCCTACAGGCGACTGCGCCCATAAACATAAAGCCCAGCCACGGGAAAAGCGGAAACAATGATCCGGTTTTATCATTGAAATATGAAGCAAAAAAAGGGTGAAGTAAATTTGCAAAATCTATATACCATATAACTGGAGAAAGAAAAATAACAGCTAAGCCAAAGACCAGGACAAATAGATCATATATTTTATCTTTCTTGAAAATTAATCTTGCAAGGAAGAGAATAAATAACCCAACGGCTATACATTGAAGAATATCAACATTAAAAAAAGGCTGCCAGTTTATATTTGAAAGACTATGTCCTTGCGCAAAAACCGATCGAAATGGAAAGTGTAGCGAGTAACCAACCAACAAAATCATTAATATGCGAAAAATCTTTTTACGAAATGCTTTTCCGAAAGTTCTGAGCTCATCAAGTTTCCTGTTAGATGATATTTGAAATGCGAAACCGGAAATAAAAAGAAATGAAGGAGCAACAAGTCCGTTTATAAAAGTTAAAATATGAAACCAACTTTCTGTTTTAAAAGTTGGATTAAGCATCGAATTGAAAACGTGAACTTCTATCATTACAAGCAAAGCCCAGCCGCGGAGGTAATCAACAAATTTAAATCTTGGTTTTTCTTTCAATTAAGCACCAAAATAAATGGTGATTCAAATTTACATTATTATTTCTTAATAGAAATAAAAAAGCCCGTTCAAACGGGCTTAATAAAAACAACTTTCTTTTTTAATGCTGGTGTCCGCCCGGACCATGAACGTGTCCATGCTCTAATTCTTCTTTAGTAGCATCCCGCATGTTCAATAATTCAACTTCAAAGTGAAGTGCTTTACCTGCAAGTGGATGATTGAAATCCACAACAACATTTTCACCATCAATATTTTTTATAAAAAACTGCATATGTTTCCCATCAGGTGCTGTTGCCATAAATCCCTGTCCGACTTCAATTGGAGTATCTGCAGGAAATTCACTTTTATTAACAGTTTTAACAGATTCTGCCTGGTAAGCTCCGTATCCTTCTTCAGCGGAAAGGTCCACATTTTTCTTTGAACCTATCAACATTTTTCCAATTTCTTCTTCCAGCCTGGGGAGAATTTGTTTGGCTCCGCTGATAAATGAAAATGGTTCCTGCTCAGCAGTCGTATCCATAACTTTTCCATCATCATCTTTTAGAATAAAATTCATTGTAACGACCTGGTTTTCTTTAAAAGGCATCTTATTTCCTTATTTTTGTAGAATATTATTTGATTTCCGGCACAAAAGTAACTAAAGCTGGCTCCAAATAAAAACTAACCTTGTTTTTGTGGTGTTTTGTCGATATTTGTTGGTTTAAATGAATCCTTTTAGCATAAAATGAATCAAATAACTTTGAATAAGAAAAAAAATGACAGTAACACAGGTAATATTGACCGTAATGGCAGCGATTATTTTAATCAATTGGGCAAGAAAATTTGCAATTAGCAGAAAACTGACTCATTATTCAGCAAAAGAAGCCAAAGAAAAATCGAAAAATCCAAATGTTATGCTGCTCGACGTAAGAACTGCAGCGGAGCGAAACAGGGCATCGATTAAAGGATCAATTCACATCCCGGTAAATCAATTAAAAAGCAGGGTCGATGAATTGAAAAAATATAAAAGCAAAGAAATAATTTGTTACTGCCAGACCGGTTCAAGAAGTTTAACGGCTGCTTCAATTTTATATAAAGCAGGATTTAAAAGCGCCAATATGAAAGACGGAATTAGAACATGGAATTTTTAAACTTAATAATAATAGAAACAGGAGAATAAAATGACTGAACACTTAAACAAATCAACTTTTTTAGAAAAAATTTTTAACTACGAACAAAACAAAGAATGGAAGTTTGAAGGCGATCTGCCATGTGTAATTGATTTCTGGGCTCCATGGTGCGGACCCTGTAAAGCGGTTGGTCCCGTGATTGACGAACTTTCTGAAGAATATAAGGGAAAAGTTAATTTTTACAAAGTTAATACTGATGAAGAACAGGAACTCGGTTCTGCATTTGGAATCAGAAGTATTCCTTCAATATTATTTGTTCCAAAAGAAGGACAACCGAAAATGGCAGTTGGCGCTTTGCCAAAACCTTCTTTAAAAGAAGCAATCGATAAAGAACTACTTACACAGGTTGCTTAAAAATAAACTTTGTTTACAGGACAGGTTTCAAATCTGTCCTGTAAATCATATTCTCATCACATCAAATTTTTCTTGCATCTATTGCTTTCTTCAATTAGTTTGAACAAACACGAACATTTCATTTCTTTAATATTCACTAAATATTTTCGAGGTTTAAATGTCATCCCGCCGAAACTTTCTAAGAAACATCGCTGGCAGCAGTGCTGCATTATTTATGCTTTCAAACGGAACATTTGCAAATGCACTCGATGCAATTTCAAAAATTCCCCCGGGAACCTCACCTGAAAAGCTCTCATCAGACGAAGCGTTCTGGGGAAGAATTCAATCTTCCTTTGATCTTGACAGGGCGGTTATAAATTTTAACAATGGCGGTTGTTCACCCAGTCCCGGAAAAGTTCAGTTGGCATTAAAAAGATATTTGGATTACTCCAACCAGGCTCCTTCATATTATATGTGGCGCCACCTAGAACCAAACGTTGAAAGAGTAAGAGAAATAATTGCCAGTAATTTTGGTTGTGATAAAGAAGAAATTGCAATAACAAGAAATGCCAGTGAATCATTGTTAATTGTACAACTCGGGTTAAATCTAAAAGCTGGAGATGAAATTCTTACAACAATTTATGATTACCCGAGAATGCTAACAACATGGGATCAGAGAGCCCGGCGGGACGGAATTGTTGTGAAGAAAGTTAAATACCCCGTGCCTTTAATGGATCCAAAAGATTATATAAAAATTATTGAAAATGCCATTACCCCGAAAACAAAAGTTATATTATTGAGTCACGTTGTGTTTTTAACGGGACAGATTCTGCCGATAAAAGAAATTGCAAAAATAGCTCACGACCGCGGAATTTATTTTATTTGCGACGGTGCACACTCCTTTAACCATTTTCCCTATACATTAAAAGATCTTGATTGTGATTTTTTCGGTACAAGTCTGCATAAATGGACTTACGCACCAATTGGAACGGGATTTTTATATGTAAAAAAAGATCTGATCCCGAAAGTGTGGCCAATGATGGCAGCTCCCGAGTCTATGGACGACAACATCAGGAAGTTTGAGGAAATCGGTACACATCCCGCTGCAAATCATAATGCAACCTCGGAAGCGTTTTCGTTTAACGAAGGACTTCGAATTGAAAGGAAGGCTGCAAGACTAAGATATCTTCAAAAGAGATGGATAAATCGTTTAAGAAAGTTTCCAAATGTAAAATTTATGACAAACATTGATGACGAATCTCAATGGTGTGGAATTGTAAATGTTAATATTGAAGGAACTGATATTCGTAAACTTTCCGGCTATCTGATGAGCAAACATAAAATTTATCAAATTGCGATTGTAATGGATGATTTCCACGGATTAAGGATTTCCCCGAATGTTTATACAAATCTTTCCGAAATTGATTTGTTTGCAGACGTTATGACGGAGGTTGCTGAAGGAAAAATAAAAGAAGTAATGGCTGAATAGTTAATTATAAATATGAAAAGTTTAATTCAAATATTATTAATTTCATTTCTGTTGTTAATCCCAAGTTCAATCGCACAAAATGAAAGCAAAAAAGAAAATTTATCTACCAATAACGAAACAATTAATAGTTTTCAAAGAGAAATTCCATTTTTTATAATTAATAATTCCTTTAGAATAAGTCCTGAGCTTTTTCTAACAAAAATAAATCCACTTGCCATTGATGATTCAGCCACAATTCAGTTAAGAACAAAACTTGCAATAATGAATGGCTCACTTCCGTTTAATAACGGAAACAATAACACAACAGATTTCCTGCGCCCATATTATTTGATCTATAAACAAAACAAGAGTGTTTCGTTTCTCTATAAAGTTTTAGGACTAGCACAAATTGGCGCCGCTGGATATCTGGCATACAAGCATATTAATAAGTACGGACTATTTCATTAACGATTTAATCATTTTAAATAAAATCCTGCCGCCGCATATCCAACCCAATGCTTTAATGAAAAGGGAGCTGTTAATCCCATATTTGTATGATAAACAGGGATCACTCCTTCAGTCCAGCTATTTGAATAACCAAGAAACTTTCCTATAATCTTTTTACCTGAGATCTCATTTACTACATTAATTGTTGTCATCAAACCAAACGGAATCGGGTATCTTCCGCACCAGAGTGGGCAAATTTTATTTGCTTTTCTTTCCGGCCAAAAATCATCAGCCAGCTCTTTTACTTTTTCTTTAGTTAATTCCCCGTTAAAAATTTTATTACCGATTTCCTTATCTCTGTCTGTTGCTTTTTTATGTGCTGCCTCATCTTCACCGTAAGGCGCATTATTAAAATCTTTTCCATAATGATTTGCATCTGTAGAAATTAAAAAGAAAATATCTTTTCCTAACTGTAATTTGTTTTCTTTAATATATTCAGAAATAATTCCGGAAAGCTCTTTGCTTATTTTTTCCATTCTTTCGTACGGCATTCCGGTTACCATAATGGGAGTTATCTTTACATCGCGATTATAATATTGCAAAAATGGAACGAGTGCTTCAATTGAATGTTCTATATTCTGTGCCTCGTCACTAACTAACTGGTAATCTCTATTTAATTTATTTTTTATAAATTCTCTTAGCGGAGAAACTTTTACATTACCATAAGGCCCTTGCCATTCATCATAATCATCAAATATCAGTATGTCTCTCGGATCATTCATAGCTTTTCGCACAGTTCCATGAGTAACGCCAAATATTACAACTTCTTTCGTTTTGATGTGAGGATAAAGTGTATAGTAAATATTACCTGCATATAAATAATCATCGTGTGGTGAAATAGCGGCAATAAGATTATTTGAAGATATCTCTGTAATTTTGTTAATATCCGATAAATAATTCATCAATTGATTCATTTCATCGGCTTTCCAGCAAAAGCCGATATCATCACGAATTGGTCTTATTGTTTGGGCCATCGTTACACCTGAAATAAATATTAGTAAAAATAAAAGATGTTTTATGTTTTTCATTTTATCGCAACTCCATAATAAACTGTAAATCATTTTTTCTTTTTAAACTTTTCTTTGAATTTTATTAAAAGATTTTTCGCCCAAACGAACTCCGTTGCAAGAATTGCAAGCCCTGCAGGAATTACTATAAGGGCCGGACCGGGAGTAACAATAAGGATTACGCCAATAAACAGGACTGTAAACCCAACCACACCAACTATTATTTTTCTTATTCCTTTAAGTGTTCTTATCATAACTACGATTTTAAATTAACGAGAATTTACCAGGTAAACTCCGAACATAATTATCAACCCGCTTATTAATATCATTGTTGTAATATTTTCATTTAATAAAACCCAGGCGGAAATTACGGTGACAAAAGGTTCAAAATATAGAAAAGCGCCTGTCTTTGTTGCTTCCATTTCGCTGAGAGCCTGTGACCAAAGAACATAAGAAATACCGGAACAAAAAATGCCGAGAAATAAAACTGCGCCCCATCCTGAAAAAGACAAATGAGCAACCGCCTGAATATATTGATTGTTAATTGTAAATGGTCCGATAATTAAAGCCATCATTAAAAAGAGAAAAAGGATTGTCATCAACGGCGAATAATTTATTGTGATCTTTTTATTTACCATTGAATAAACACTCCAGGTAAACGCGCTTGCAAGAATTAAAAAATCTCCTTTGTGAGATAGAAAATCCAGTTTTGAAATATCGCCGTTTGTCATCAATAATAACAGCCCAGCAAATGCAATTACTATTCCTGAAATTTTTAGTGGGGTAAGTCTTTCCTTAAAAAATATAAATCCGAGAATTGCCATAAAGACCGGCGCAGTACCGATTATCCAGCCGGTGTTGGTTGCCGTGGTATATTGGAGACCTGTAACCTGAATCCATAAATGAAAAGATGCAATTAAAGCCAGCAAAATTATCCACCCGTGACTCTTCAGTTTAACGGAAAAATTTCTTTTAGTAGAAACAGCAATTATTGTAAGCAGGGTAATTGCAAAAACAAGCCTGAAAAAAATTATCATCAAAGGTGTTAATTCTTCCAGAGCAACCTTTGTTGCAATAAATGAAGTTCCCCAAAAAATCATTGCAAGAAGTGGTTTCCAGTAAAGAAAAAACTTTGTTTTCATCTGGATTTTTTAGTCTTTCTTGCAGAAGAATAATTTTTCAAATCATAATTTATTTTTGTCTCAGGCATTTTAAGTTTTACAATTTCCACATTGCTGTTTGTATAAAATTCTGTCGCAAGAGTATCGTGAAAATTAGAAAAAACAATTATTCTTTTAATCCCGGCAGCAATCATTGCTTTTGCACAGGTTGTGCAGGACATGTTTGTTATATATGCATCAGCTCCTTTAATAGAAATTCCATGAACAGCTGCCTGAACCAAAGCATTAATTTCAGCGTGATTTGTTCTTGCACAATGGTTGTCAACAACAAGACAGCCAACATCTTCGCAATGAGGTTGCCCGGGAACCGATCCGTTGTAACCCGTTGCCAGCACGAACCTGTCTTTTACCAGCACACAGCCACAGTGCATTCTCGGGCAGGTAGCTCTTTCTGATGCCAGCATTGCAAGTTTTAAAAAATATTCATCCCAGGTGGGTCGTTTTGTTTTCTTTTTCATAATCAATGCGGTTTGTTTTTGATAAATATAATTAGTGAATGTTACAATAACCAAAAAGAAATTAACGGGGAAATACCTTATTGAACTATACTGAAAAATATCAATTATTAAAGAACGCTTATAAAAGTAACGATGCTGAAATAAGGATACCTGAACTCAAAATAAAGATAAGCAGAATCTAAAAAAAGATGAAATATTGAGAGATTATTTTAGCAAACATCTGGAAGACGTTAATTATCTCGGTTCATTTTTAAACTTTTGCAAAATTCAAAAACAAAGTGTCACTGATCAGGATCTTAGATTTCAAACATAAGTACAAGTACAGTCATAAAAATCCATTCCCGGTTCCAGAAAAAGAAAAAGGTTTTATTGATTTCAGTTTTAAGAATACATTTAAGCTTGCGGGAAGCTTTTTTCCTGAATCAACTGATTAGCCTTCTGTGGTAATTAATCTGTCCGAGATGATAATTCAGATGTCCTGTTAAATGAATTAGAAAATACTGAACTTTCATTTTCCCTTTATTCCTAAAAACCTCAATCGGATAATCCTTTTGCATTTCTTCATCCATAATACCAGCAAGCACAAATTTAATCATATCAATCGCTTTATTAATTTCTTTCAGAATTTCATTTCTAGAAATATTTTTATTTGAAAATTCTTCTTCTCTTTTCCTGATGTAACCTGTTTTTCCAAGAATAGCACCAACAAAATGGTTTATGTTTCCGAGAAGATGCAATGCAAGATTCCCGGCGGAATTTTTTATCCCATTTTCAATTACCCAGAGTTTCTCTTCATTCTCATATAAATCAATTTCTTCTTTTAACCTGTTGAGATCTCTTTCAAACAATTCAATTAAAACGTGCTGAAGCATAACATTTTCCAGAAAGTTAATTTATATGCAAAATTGTACTTTTTAACAAAAGATTCAATTATTTGGTCACATATTTTTTGATTGCTGTGAAACCAAATCAATAATATCTTTGTTCTGAATATCCACGAGGGAACTAATGAAATCGTATTTCTTAAATCTATTTAAATACCATGAGTGGGCAAACAAAAAAGTCATTAAGGGATTGAGAGAAAGCGAAATATCGGATGAACATATTATTAACATCTTATCTCACTTGTTGCTTGCAGAGATTACCTGGCTGCTACGTTTGAAATCGGCAAAATATGATAATAACTTTTGGATTGAGTTAAATCTCACAGAATGTGAAAACCTTTCAATAAAAAATGCAAAGCAAATTAATGAATATTTAAATTCATTGTCTGAAAATGATTTTAATAATAAAGTGACATATACAAACAGCAAAGAAATAGAATACACAAATACTATTACAGAAATTTTAACTCATTTGTCCCACCATTCCTCTTACCATCGTGGACAAATAGCCCGTGAAGTTAGAAAGCTTGGGAAAGAACCTGCTTACACGGACTATATAGCCTTTTTGAGATGAAAAGAACACAAATAAGTATGATGGATAAAAATATAGACATTGAAAATGTAAAATTACACGGTAATTACTCCGGTTATTTTAACAAAATATTTAGTAAGCGTAAAAGGAAAAACTATGAACGTGTTTTCCAGAAACATAATATTCAGGACAAAAGGCCATTGTTGTGGATTAATAACCCGCAGTATTATTTTTCAAAATCAGAATTAAATGAAGACGATAGGATAAACTCTAAAAACATTAATGTTTTTGTGAGCGGGTGTAGTACGGATTTTGCAAAAATTTTTTCTGAAAATAATTTTAAAACTTACAAAGCTTCAAAAGAAGCAGTATTATATTCAAAGACAAAACACTTTGAAAAGAAGTCCATTAAAGAATTAATAAGATACGGCAGAAGAAATGGATATGTAATTGAATTGCCATATTCAATTGAAAACAAAGTGAAACTGGAATTATTCAAACCGGAATGTGCCCACGGAAAAGAACCACAGCTAAAATACTTTTTTAATGATCAGTTCATTCCCGGCACAAGGTTATTTGTATTTATCGAAAGTTCCGGAGATTGGGCTGGTGCTATTTTAACAGCCAAAATTGATCACGCTCATGTTAGAACCGACCTGCTGCTCAGGCGAAAAGATGCACCTAAAGGAGTAATGGAATTACTTATTTATTTAATTTTCAATAAACTTAAATCTGAAGGAATGAAGAGCTGGAGCCTTGGTGATGTACCGTATATAGTTTATAACAGCAGAATTTTTTCCAAAGAATTTTTTATTAATTTCACCGGAAGAAAATTACGCTTTGCCTATAATTACCTGGGGTTGTATAATTTTAAAAATAAATTTAACCCCACCTGGTATGATTCTTACATCTGTATTAATTCTAAATTTACAATTATTACTCTGCTAAAAATTTCATATATCAGCAACCTGGTTGACCTTATTTTTTTCAAGATAAAAAAACTTCTTTTTATTCAACGTAATTAAAACTCACTTTTTTATTTTGCAGGAAACGTACCAATCACTTTTCCATGGTCATCTAAAAAGGAAAGGCTTGGAGAACCATCAGATGTTACCTGCATTAAAATGCGTTTTCTACCTTCAGCATCCATCAGGGCTATAGAGGCTGTTCCGTCATCACCTCTTCCTACCCAAACACGCCTTCTGTTATCGTTACCGGAGGGACTGTCCATTATCATTAATCCTGCAAGCCGGTCTTCGCTATCATCTACTCCGAGCAACTGTACTATCTGATTTGCCCCATATTTATCAAATGACAAACTCCCACCTGAATTTACAATTTCACCTTTCTCGTTTTTGCGTCCGCCGAATATCAATCCGCCATTTTCCGAGCCTTCGCCATTATAGAATATCATTCCGGCCTGCGGCCTGT
>Ga0102953_1000485_pt1 | contig 27437 bp, 25 predicted proteins | sample SalPon2A_C_D2_MG_FD_78509 | JGI IMG/M metagenome (GOLD analysis project Ga0102953, IMG submission 78509) | Soil microbial communities from South San Francisco under conditions of wetland restoration - Salt Pond MetaG R2A_C_D2_MG | ecosystem: Environmental > Terrestrial > Soil > Wetlands | place... | reverse complement strand
TGGAGGCTGAATATGGGCAATCGACTCGGTGAAGAAGGAATGGATCTGCTGTTCCGCAAGGCGCATACCCATGGTAACTGGCTGGACAAGCCGGTATCCGACGACACCTTGCGCGAACTGTATGAACTGATGAAATGGGGGCCGACCAGTGCCAACTGCAGTCCGGCGCGCATCCTGTTCCTGCGTACGCAGGAAGCCAAGGAAAGGCTCAAGCCCGCATTGGCGCCGGGCAATGTGGAAAAGACCATGGCGGCGCCGGTGGTGGCCGTCATCGGCTACGACATGAAATTTTACGACTACCTGCCCAAACTGTTCCCGCACACCAATGCGCGTGCATGGTTCGCCGACACGCCGGAACTGGCGGTGATCACCGCGCAGCGCAACAGCTCGCTGCAGGGTGCCTATTTCATCATGGCGGCCAGGGCGCTGGGGCTGGATTGCGGCCCGATGTCCGGTTTCGACCAGAACATGGTGGACCATGAGTTCTTCCCGGCAGGCAAAGATATAAAGCCGCCAAAGAGCGAACAGGACCTGGCGTTCCAGCAGGAATATTTTCCGGATAGCCACGTCAAGGCCAATTTTCTGTGCAATATCGGTTACGGCGACCCGGACCGGGTCTACCCACGCAATCCTCGCCTCGATTTTGATGAGGCGTGCAAGCTGCTTTAAGTTTGCATCACGCCGTCAGGCATCCGTCGTACCGGCGCGATTGCTGAGCACCCGACTGCCGGGCAGGCCAAGGTCGAAGAAGAATTGTTCCGTCACCTCGGTAGCGGCGTCAGGTCCCGCGATGTAGATGTCGCACTCCAGCACTTGCGGCTGGTCCTCGACGATGGCGCGCAGCGTGCCCTGCAGTGCTTCGGCGCGCCTGCCGGACAGTGCGCGAAAATCGTAGCCGGTGACGATGGGGGCAAAATGGAAGTTGTCCAGCGCATCGGTCCAGGCCCTCCCGGCATTGCGCAGGTACAGGCTGTCGTCGTTCGAGCCGATCCAGAACAGGTACATCGGTTCGCCGTTGTCCAGCGACATGGCGTGCTCGATCAGGCTTTTGATCGGCGCGAAGCCGGTATCGAATGCGATGAAGCAGAGCGGGCGGACGCTGTTTTCATACAGGATGAACTCGCCGAGCGGGCCTTCGATGTCAACCGCATCGTTTTTGCGTAGCCGCTCGAACAGATAGTCGGAAAACAGGTTGCCAGGCAAGCGGCGCACGTGGAACAGCAGGTTGCGGTCGTCGCAGGGACAGCTGGCAATAGATAATTCCGCGGTCAGCGATTGTCCGAGACGCACCGTGACCGATTGCCCGGCCAAAAAACGTAGTCGGCTACTGCGTGGTGTCTGCAGATGCAGCAGTGCAATGTCCGGAGTAAGCAGCTCGACCGATTTCACCTTGGTGGTGATCTGCTGGAACGGAATGTCCTGCACGCCGCCGGCCACCGGTGCTTCGATTTCGACCTCGGTGACCGCCGTATTCGAGCACATCAGGGCGTAGCCTTCGGCCTTTTCGGTATCGGGAATCACGTAGTCGTGATGGCGTACCTTGCGGACCTGGCCGGATACCACACGTGCCTTGCACAAACCGCAGTTGCCGCCACTGCAGCCGTAGTTTAGCGGGACGCCGGCGCGCAGCGCCGCCTCCAGCAGCGTGTCATTGCCGTCGACGAAAAAGTCGTGCCCGCTGGGAAGCAATTTGACATGGGCCGACATCACGCGCAGCAGGTTGTCGCGCACCGCCAGCGGATTGAGGTAATCAGGTTCGGCCGCAGCGCTGATCTCCTGCTTGAACCAGGATTTGAGTTCGCTCATGATGGCTTTGTCCTCCTTTGTACACTGCTTTTCGAGTTTTTTCAGTCGCTGCTGCAGTCGGTCCAGCAGTATGTTGTAGTGAGTCACCCGGGTTTGGGCATTGGACAATTCCCGGCCCATTTCCGTAATGCGTGCCGCCAGTACTTCGATATCCGGCAGCGCGCGTTCGAACACCCGCTTGCCAAAGGCGCGTTCCTTGATGCGGGTGACGCGGGCATATTCGGTATTGTCCTCAAGCTGTGCATCGGGATACGAGGCCAGCAAATCGTCCAGCGTCACCGAACCATCGAAGGAGGACAGTTCGCCTTCGCGTATTTTCTTCTGCAATTCGCTGCGTGTCACGCCGACCAGACGCGCTGCGCGCGACAGGCTGATGGTCTGAGTCATAGGCCTTTCCGCTCATTCATGCCGGTTTCTTCCAGCGCCAGTATCTCGTCCAGCAATTCCCAGGTCGATCGTGCTTGCTGCTCGGTTATCTTCTGGATCGCGTGGCCGAGGTGGACGATGACGTAATCGCCCACTGCCAGCGGCTCGCCCTGCAGCAGGAACAGGCCGGCCTCGCGCGTCGTGCCGCGTGCTGCGCAACGCGCGCTGTAGCCATCTATTTCGACGATTTGCATGGGAATGCCGAGGCACATGATTGTTGACCGATGCTTGCAGAACCGTTCCTAGTTTACGCCTGAGAATTCATAAATGCATGGTTGAAGTTCGCGGTTCAGAGTGCTAGATTGAGCACATCGCCAGCTCAAGGAAACTTACCATGAGTGACTGCCGCAAGACCCTGATCCTCGGCATCGGCAATACCCTGCTGCGAGACGAGGGGGCGGGTGTGCATGCGATACGCATGCTGGCCGGGCAGACGACTGGGCGCGACGATATCGAACTGATGGACGGTGGCACGCTGAGCTTTACCCTGGCGGGTGCCATTGAGGATGCGGAGCAATTGATCGTGATCGATGCCGCACAGCTTGGTGACGACCCCGGCACTACCCAGGTATTCGAAGGCGAGCAGATGGACGCGTTTGTCGGCGGCAACCGCAAGCGTAGCGTGCACGAGGTGAGCCTGGTTGACCTGCTGATGATTGCCCGCCTGGCGGATCATCTTCCCCAAAATCGCGCATTGATCGGCATTCAGCCGCACGATATTGACTGGGGTGAGCAGCCTTCCCCTTCCGTCGCTGCCGCCATTCCGCAAGCCTGCAATCATGCATTGCAGCTGATCGAGGGGTGGCGGATATGAATCTCCAGAACATTCCGGTCAGCATTGAGAGCGCCGAAGAATATTCCATCGGCAGCCTGCATGCGTTGCTGGTGGAAATCGCAACGCTGCTCGAGGAATTCGCGCGCGACGGCACCCGCGGCAGTATCGACCTCAACAGCCTGCCGTTTGCGGCCGGCGAATACGACAAACTGCGTCAGTTTCTGGGGCAGGGTGAGGTTTCCGTGCGCATCGAAGCGGTTGGGCCGAGCGAAATTATGGAAACGCGCTACCCCGGCGTGTGGTGGGTGACTCATTACAACGTCGAGGGCGACATCGTCGCCGACATGCTGGAAATCACCGATATTCCCGAAATCATCAAGAGCCAGTCTGCAGATATAGCCGCAGGACTGGAGTTGTTACGCGCTCAACTCAACGATGAGGTGCCGCAATGAACGAACATGACACACTGGGTGAACGCCTCGCGCAGCAGGGTATCAGCCGCCGCTCATTCCTGAAATTCTGCGCCGCGCTCGCTTCGATGATGGCGCTGCCGCCGGGCGCGGCCAGCGCGATTGCCGAGACGCTGATCAAGACCAAGCGGCCTTCGGTGATCTGGCTGTCATTCCAGGAATGCACCGGCTGTACCGAATCGCTCACGCGTTCGGACACGCCGACGCTGGAGAACATGATCTTCAACATGATTTCGCTCGATTACCACCACACGCTGCAGGCTGCTTCCGGTTATGGCGCGGAGAAATCGCGCGAAGATGCGATGAAGGAGTTCTACGGCAAGTACCTGCTGCTGGTGGACGGCTCGATCCCGCTGAAAGACGGCGGTATCTATTCCACCATCGCCGGGCGCACCAACCTCGATCTGCTGCAGGAGGTCGCGAAAGGTGCGGCGGCCATAGTTGCGGTCGGTACCTGCGCCTCGTTCGGCGGCATTCCCGAGGCCAGGCCCAACCCAACCGGCGCAGTACCGGTGTCCGACATCATCAAGGATAAGCCCATCATCAACGTTTCCGGCTGCCCGCCGATCCCGGTGGTGATTACCGGTGTGCTGGCGCATTACCTGACCTTCGGCGAACTGCCCGCGCTGGATGACCTGGGCCGTCCAAAGTCGTTCTACGGCCAATCCATCCACGATCGCTGCTACCGCAGACCGTTCTACGACCAGGGCAAGTTTGCCAAGACCTTCGACGACGAAGGCGCGCGCAACGGCTGGTGCCTGTTCGAGCTGGGCTGCAAGGGGCCGATCACGCACAACGCCTGCGCCACCACCAAATGGAACGGCGGCACCAGCTTCCCGATCGAGTCGGGGCACGGCTGCCTCGGCTGTTCCGAGCCGCATTTCTGGGACGGCGGCAGTTTTTATGCGCCGCTGTCCACGCCGACCAGCCCGTTGAACCTGGCGACCGATGCGGTGGTGGCGGGAGCGGCAATCGGTGCCGGAATAACCATCGCCAATCGCATGAAAAAGAATGCGGCAAAATCGGAACATCAGACGGCGACTGTAGCCGACCTGGAGAAATGACATGGATCAAGACCTGTTCCTGACCTGGGTGCGCAGCACCGGACTGAACATCGCGCTGTCCATTTTCGTGCTGGGCATGCTGTGGCGTCTGTTCGAAATCTATACGCTGGGACGCAAGCCGGATCTCGCCGTGCCGCGCCGGGTTGCGGGTGCTTCGGGGCTGCGCACCATGTTCCGCCGCTCTTTGATTTCGCCTCGTACTTATGGCTCCTCGGCGCTCGGCTACATTGCGGGCTACGTATTCCACATCGGCCTCGCTATTGTGGTGCTGCTGTTTGCGCAGCACATCAAGCTGATCCAGAGCATCACCGGGTTATCCTGGCCATCGCTGCCGGCACAGTTTATCGATGCCGCCGCGGTGGTGACGCTGGCAACCATGCTGCTGGTGCTGGTGGATCGCATCAGCACGCCGGTCAAGCGCTTCCTCTCCACCTTCCAGGACTACGCCGCCTGGGCACTGACCTTCCTGCCGGTGCTGACCGGCTACCTGGTGACCAAGCACTTGTTGCTGCCGTACACCACGATGCTGGCGCTGCACATCCTCAGCGCGGAACTGCTGCTGATCTTCCTTCCGTTCACCAAGCTGATCCACGTATTCACGCTGTGGGGTTCGCGCTGGTACAACGGCGATGTTAACGCCAGAAAGGGGGTGGCGACATGAGCAGGAAGCAGGGGCCTCACGAAGTGGGGATGCGACCGTCCGCGAGTGCTGCTGGCCACCGACACGGTGCTCTTTGCAATCCGATGCTCGTTAAGGAGGTGGCGACATGAGTGCTTCTCTCGAAAAAGGCATCAACGTCCTCAAGGAAGTCATCGACGCGCCCATCGCCAGCTACTTCAACAGTTGTGTGCATTGCGGCCTGTGCGCCGAGGCCTGCCTGTTCTACACCGAGACCGGCGACCCGAAGTACACGCCGATACACAAGCTGGAACCGCTACGCCGCGTATACCGCCAGGAATACACGCTGCTCGGGCGGCTGGCGAAGCTGTTCGGCCTGTCCAAGCCCGTCACCGACGAGGAACTGGAAGAATGGAAGCCGCTGGTCTATGACAGTTGCACCATGTGTGGCCGTTGCTCGCTGGTATGCCCGGTGGGTAACGATATCGTCTACATGGTGCGCAAACTGCGCGAAGGCATGGCCGTTTCCGGCCATGCGCCGGACGGGCTGGTCGGCGCATCCACACGCGCCGTGGAAATCGGCAGCCCGATGGGCGTGCGCCTGCCTGCAGTGCAGGCGCAGATGAAACACGTGCACGCAGAAACCGGCATCGAGATTCCATTGGATGTGGTCGGCGTGGAATACATGGTGCTGATGTCTTCAATGGAAATCATCAACTTCCCGGAATACCTGAGCGCCATCGCGCGCATCATGAAACAGGCGGGCAAGAGCTGGACGCTATGTTCCGATGCGTTCGAAGCCACCAACAGCGGCATCCAGATCGGCGTCTCCGACATCGCGAAAGTGCTGGTGCAACGCATCGTGGACGGCGCCGAGAAACTCAAGGTGAAGACCGTGATCAGCCCGGAATGCGGCCATGCCTACACTGCGCTGCGCTGGGAAGGCCCCAACCTGATTGGGCGCCCGTACACCTTCGAGGTGCTGCACATCCTGGAAGTGCTGGATGGTTTCCGCTCGCAGGGATTGATCAAGACACAGGGTTTCGAGGAGGCACGACTCACTTTTCATGATCCCTGCCAACTGGTGCGGCGCGGCGGCGTATTCGAGCAGCCGCGTAATCTGCTGAAGATGGTGGCGAAGGATTTCGTGGAAATGGATGACTCCGGCAAAATGAACTGGTGCTGCGGCGGGGGCGGCGGGGTGAGCGCCATCGAGGAGGCCGTACCGTTGCGGCTGCAGGCATTCAAGATCAAGAAAGCGCAACTGGAAGCGACCGGCGCCAAAACGCTGGTTACCGCCTGCGCCAATTGCCGCATCGTGATCGAGGAAGGACTGGAACACTACCAGATGAACATTCCGGTGGTGGGTGTAACCGAAACGCTCGCCAGCCATCTGGTGGAAGGAGAATGACCATGACTATCGACAACGACAGCGATTTCAAAACGGCACTGGATGAACTTTCCCGGGCCGGGCAGCGCCTGGTTGCGGCGCGTTTTGTGGAAAATGTGCTGGCCTTGAACCAGGACGCCAAAGTAACGACTGCGGTCAATGCGGCCAAGCGTACCGACATCACCGAAGATGAACTTGCCGCTGCAGTTCAGTCGGCCAAGAAAGCCAGCGTGGATAGTTTTACCCAGTGCGGCCACGAGTGCGACTGGGGCAAACAGGCCGGCCACTTCGTGGCCGAAGCTGCGCTGGCTTGCATTAAGCCTGCCGAACCGCGCGGTAACGCGGCTTGGGATGCCGCGATGCATGCGCGCATGGCGCGCACCTGTAAATCAATTGCCGCCGGCGTCGGCACCGACAACGATGAAGCGGCGGCGCAGTACGGCATTCTGGCGGAATTCATGAATAAATAAGGAAGCAGCCATGATCACTCAACGTGTCGTCGTCGATCCGATCACCCGCATCGAGGGCCACCTGCGCATCGAAGCCGAAACCGATGCGAGCAACCACATTACGCGCGCCTCCAGCGCCGGCACCATGGTGCGCGGCATCGAGATCATTCTGCGCGGACGCGACCCGCGCGATGCGTGGGCGTTCGCCCAGCGCATTTGCGGCGTGTGCACGCTGGTGCACGGCATTGCTTCGGTGCGCGCGGTGGAGAATGCGCTGAACTATGAGATACCGCCGAATGCACAACTGATCCGCAACCTGATGATCGCCGCACAGTACGTGCACGACCACGTGATGCATTTCTATCACCTGCACGCGCTGGATTGGGTGGATGTGGTATCGGCGCTGAAGGCCGATCCCAAGGCGACTTCGCAACTGGCGCAGACCGTCAGTCCGTCCTATCCGAAATCCTCGCCCGGCTATTTCGCCGACGTGCAGAAGCGCCTCAAGACTTTCGTCGAAAGCGGCCAGCTCGGCATTTTCGCCAACGGCTACTGGGGACATCCTGCCTACAAGCTGCCGCCGGAGGCAAACCTGATGGCGGTGGCGCATTACCTCGATGCGCTGGCCTGGCAGCGCGAGGTGGCGAAGCTGCATGCCATCTTCGGCGGCAAGAATCCGCATCCCAATTTCCTGGTGGGCGGCGTGCCGTGCGCGATCAGCGTGCATCCCGGGCACGAAGGTCACGGCAACGGCCCGCACTTCCGCGGCGGCGAAGGCGCAACCTCGCTCAACATGGTGGGACTGGGCAAGGTGCAGAACATCATCAATCAGATGCGCACTTTCGTCGATCAGGTGTATGTGCCGGATACGCTGGCGATTGCGAGTTTCTACAAGGACTGGGCGGCACAGGGCGAAGGTATTGGCAACTTCCTCACCTATGGCGACTTCCCGGAAAAAGGCATGAGCGATCCATCGAGCTACCTGATTCCTTCCGGTGCGATCCTCAATCGCGATCTATCGACCATCCACCCGGTCGATCTCAATGCCGAGAATGAAATCCAGGAATTCGTCACGCACTCCTGGTATGACTATAGCGTGGGCAAGGACAAGGGCCTGCATCCGTACAAGGGCGAGACCGAACTGCACTACACCGGACCGAAGCCACCCTACGCCAACCTCGACGTCGATGCCTCCTATTCATGGCTCAAGTCGCCGCGCTGGCAGGGCAAGCCGATGGAGGTCGGCCCGCTGGCGCGTGTGCTGATGCTGTATGCCACCGGGCACGAACAAACCAGAGAACTGGTCGGCATGACGCTGAAAAAACTCGACGTACCGGTGACGGCACTGTATTCCACGCTGGGCCGCACCGCTGCGCGCACGCTGGAAACCAAGATCATCGCCGACGCGATGCAGGGCTGGTACGACCAGTTGATCGCCAATATCAAGGCGGGCGACTTGAAGACATTCAACGAAACAAAATGGGAGCCGTCTGCATGGCCGTCCACCGCCAAGGGCGTGGGGATGACCGAAGCTCCGCGCGGCGCGCTGGCGCACTGGGTGGTGATCAAGGACGGCAGGATAGACAACTACCAGGCAGTGGTGCCGAGCACCTGGAACGCCGGGCCGCGCGACGCGCAGGGACAGGAAGGCCCGTACGAGGCCGCGCTGAAAGGCCATCACTTGTACGACCCGATGCAGCCCATTGAAATCCTGCGCACCATCCACAGCTTCGACCCGTGCATCGCCTGCGCGGTACACGTCACCGACCCGGACGGTGAGGAGTTGGTCAAGGTCAAAGTCAGGTAATTTCAAAGGAGAATCACATGCGCAAGTTAACCGCAAAAATTTTTGCCGCGACAATTCTGGCCAGCGTCAGCAGTGCCGCACTTGCCCACCCCGGCCACAATGTTTCCGGACTCGCAGCAGGATTGATGCACCCGTTCTCGGGGCTGGACCACTTGCTGGCGATGGTGGCGGTAGGGCTGTGGGCGGCTCAGAGCGGTAGCCGCAAGGTATGGCTGCTGCCGGTCACGTTCATGACCATGCTGGCTGCCGGTGCCGGTCTTGCCATGCAATGGCAGGCATTGCCGATGGTCGAGGCGGGGATTGCCACTTCGGTGCTGGCACTCGGTTTGCTGGTTGCGCTTTCCATGCAGTTGCCGGCGGCGCTTGCTGTGGGCGTCACCGCACTGTTTGGCTTGTTGCATGGTTATGCGCATGGCCTGGAGTTGCCGGAATCCGCGGCCCCGGTTTCCTATGCGCTGGGTTTCCTTGCGGCAACTGCGGTGTTGCATGCAAGCGGCATCGTGGTAGGTGTTGCCGCGCGCAGACGGCATGAGATGCTGGCCAGGGTACTCGGAGCAGCCATTGCTGCGAGCGGAGTGTATTTGCTGGCTGGAATTTAGTGCGTCCTGACTTTTCTGTTGCGGTGATTCAGCGCATCCGCGTGTGCTGACTTGCGACTGCGGCAGGAGCTGTCTTCCCTGATGAGGCACAGGCCCGGCACCAGCAGTGCTAGGATGACGAGTAACACCAGTAGCGTATTGATCATGGCAAGCGTCCCCTTTTCTGTAATGAGCAAATGGCCATTATGCCGGTCCCCGTTACGGGAGATTTGTTTACATCAAAGCGCAATCGCGGACGGGCAGCAATAAATTTGGTAACGAATGGTTGGCACGGTCGATGAATGGAGATGCCGGAGAATGAGCGGTATTTTTCGGCCGATGAGCGTAAGGTCACCCTGATGATTCGTTACGGTCGGCCGACATAATTGTTACAGACATGTTAATTGAAGCTTGGTGGCTTGTTGTTGAGCTAATATGGGAACCCATTCATTGAGTAATGAGAAAAAACAGTTTTGGAACAAGATAATGGCCCCCCGGGCTGGGATGCAAGTTTGAACGTCGGCATTGCCGAGATCGACAGGGAACATCAAGCTTTCGTTTTGCAGGTCAACGAATTGAACAGGGCGATTGAGAACCGCATCAAGCTTTCCGCAATCCGCAAAAAGATGCAGCTGATCCTGGAGGACTGGAGGCTGCACTATTCCCGCGAAGAAGCGCTGCTCAGGCAATGGCATTACCCGGATGCCGATGAGCATGCGAAAAAGCATGAGCAGGTGAATCGGCAGTTGCACACCATTATGGCCGAGCTTGAACATGCAACTTTCGGATATGAATGGGTTTCCGCCAGCCTCAAGGTCAGGGATGCGCTGCTAGAGCACCTGATGGAGGAGGATATGCAATATCGCGACCATTGCAGCGCAATGTCCGCCGATTCTTCATGCCATGCCGAGGATCGTCCGGAGTGAGCCGGTATTCCCGCTATTCCAGGCGCGGACATTTCCGCCTGCAGGCAGTAGCCGCATTTATCTTTGACTAGCCTGGATAATACCCGTATCGATTTGAGGCATAATCTGGGAAGATTGCCTTGTTGCCGGCTCGGGTTCACCTGTTGTCGGGAGCGATTCGGTGAGTCATGCTACGACAAGTGAAAGTGATTTGAACAGAACAACGGCAACGCAATTGGCACAGCTGCAGCAACTGCTATCCGTGAGCAGGGTGTCACTGATTGCCAGCGTATCGCTTGCGCTGATACTGGCCTATATGCAGCGCGGGGTGATTTCTTCATCCGTGCTTGTTTTCTGGATCTCGCTGACCATGCTGGCTTCGTTGTTGCGGGCCATCACCGTTATTGCACATCAGCGCCACCTGCAGGAAGGCGATATCTGTACCCGGATGACGTACTTCCGCATCGGTGTGCTGAGCGCCGGGGTGGTTTGGGGGCTGGCCGGCTTCCTACTGTTTCCAGACGGCGACCCGCAGCACCAGATGTTCCTGATTTTCACGCTGGCGGGAATGACGGCCGGCGGGACGGTCGCGTTTTCGGCCGACCTGTTCAGCGCGATCGGGTTCGCGCTTACAGTTATAACTCCGCTCGTGATTCGCCTGTTTGTCGCGGGTGAAAGCATGTCAGCGGCAATGGGCGCGGCAACGCTGTTGTATCTCGTCTTCATGATCACAAGCATGAGGCGCATCAACCGGCAGGTATTCGAAAACATCACGCTGCGCCTGGAAGCCATTGAGCGCGAGGAACAGGTGAAATCGAGCGAGGAGCGTTATCGCTTGCTGCTGGCACACCTGCCGGTTGGCATTTTTCACTATGAAAACGATCTCGTCATTACCTATTGCAACCAGCCATTCATGCTCATGTTGAACAGTTCGCCGGAGCAGCTGATAGGGCTGGACATGAAGCACCTGAAAGACCAGTCCATATTACCGGCCCTGCGCAAGGCGCTGACCGGTGAAATGGGTTATTACGAAGGCCATTACCGTGCCACGTTCAGTACGGCAGATAAATGGATATCCATGACCTGCGCTCCTTCCCTGGATGATCGCGGGAGAATCGTGGGCGGCATTGGTATCGTGCAGGACATTACCGGGCGCAAGGAAGCGGAAGAAACAATCAAAAACCTGGCGTTCTACGATCACCTTACCGATATTCCCAACCGGCGCTTACTGCTGGAGCGGCTTCAGCACGCGATGGTTTCCAGTGCACATAACGACAAGACCGGAGCGTTGTTGTTCATCGACCTGGATAACTTCAAGGCCATCAACGATACCCTGGGGCATGACATGGGAGATTTATTGCTGCAGCAGGTCGCCCATCGACTAGTTTCCTGCCTGCGCGAAGGCGACTCGGTGGCGCGGCTGGGGGGTGACGAGTTTGTGGTCTTGCTGGAAGATCTGAGCGGACACGCCCTCGAGGCGGCGGCGCAGACGGAAACTGTTGCCGAGAACATACAGGCCGCGCTCGGCCAGCCCTACCGGCTCGCTGCACATAACTACCGCAGCACCGCCAGCATCGGGGCGACCTTGTTCCAGGGGCACCGGCAGTCGATAGAGGAATTGATGAAGCAGGCCGACATTGCCATGTACCAAGCCAAGCGGGCCGGCCGCAATGTCCTGCGTTTCTTCGACCAGGAGATGCAGAATGCCGTTACCGCACGCGCCGTACTTGAGAACGAATTGCGCAGCGCACTGGAAAAAAGGCAGTTTCATTTGTATTACCAGGTCCAGGTGGATCATATGCTGCGTCCGCTGGGCGCGGAGGCGCTGTTGCGCTGGGAACACCCCGAACGCGGCGTGGTGTCTCCCTCCGAATTTATTCAGGTGGCAGAAGAAACGGATTTGATCGTGCCGATCGGACAGTGGGTGCTGGAAACGGCCTGCGCCCAGCTCAGGGCATGGCAACATAACCCGCTCACAAGGCATCTTGAGCTGACGGTAAATGTGAGCGCCAAACAATTCCGCCGAGCCGGTTTCGTGGCACGCATGCAGGAAACCGTGCGGCAAGGTGGTCTCAACCCGATGTCGCTCAAGCTGGAACTGACCGAGAGTGCCTTGCTGGACGATATAGAGGGTGCCATTGCCACCATGGATGCGTTGCGGCAGAGCGGAATCAGGTTTTCGCTGGATGACTTTGGCACCGGCTATTCGTCCTTGCAATACCTCAAGCGTCTGCCGCTGGACCAACTCAAGATAGACCGGTCGTTCGTGCGCGACATTGCCACCGACAGCAACGATGCGGCGATCGTTCGCACCATTATTGCCATGGCGCAGAGCATGAACCTGGGGGTGATTGCCGAAGGCGTGGAGACGAAAGAGCAGCGTCAGCACTTGTTGAACCATGGCTGCAACCACTACCAGGGATTTCTGTTCGGCAGGCCGGTACCCGTCGAACAGTTCGAAGCGCAGCTGCAACAGGAAGTGGGCGAGTTGATGCAGCACAAACTGTGGCTGGTATGAATAGCGGTCCGGTGGGTGCGACGGCATTGCAGTAATGTTGCCGCATATCTATTAACCAGGCAGGATGCTTGGGTATGCCCCTGCCAAAGGTCGGGTAATTGTTCTTGCTATGGGGTATACTTTAGCAACCTCTAATATTCAAAGAGAGGTGACGGCCAAATTACAACAGGTTTTTGCGCTGTTCTTTCAGGGCCTGGGGGATTCATCGCTATGGACGTCAATGATATGTCTGGCATCATGATACCCGTCAGGGTCAGAGGTAAAATCGAGGACGAGCTACAGGCATCCTGTTATGCTTCGAATGGTGTTCTGGTGGTCAAGACAGGGTTGAAACATGGAATTTGGCAATGCCGGCAGATTGTCGGAGAACGGCAAGCCTGGACTGGCAGAATTCGTCAGAAAACTGGCTGATGAATAGGATTCCCGCGCTGACGCCGAACGTCGAGCGCACCGGCGCATAAGACGACGGACAGGCGTGGGGAATTCAGGGAGGGGGATAACGTGGGATCGATAGAATTGAGAGTTTCCTTGCTGGCAGGCTTCATGGGGGGGGCGCTGCTGGTGTTGTTTGAAGTGATTGCCTTGCATCGCAAGGTATCACAATACCGCAGTCATTTGCGTGAGCTGTACCGGCAGGGGCGGTTCCTGCGTATTTTGTCGGAGATGTTTGGTCTGGCTTCCGCTGCGCTGATCCAGCCATTGGCGGTATCCTGGCTGTTGCTGCTTGCGATGGATAATTTTACACCGCGGTTTTCCCAGCACGCAGTCAAGGAACTGAAGCAGGTGATACAAACCGGCAATCTGCCGGACTCTACACCGCCGCATCGCCACCGCCCCGGCGTGTATTAAACGATTTTTTGCAATGCGAGATGATTGATCGGGAGATGCAGGAATGTTGAAAAATTACATTGTCGCCGTACTGCTTTTGCTGTCCGTAGTTCCTGTCGCCCAGGCGAAGGATTTGTCCGCGCTGCAGACGGCTGTAGAGGTCTCGCATAATGAAATGAGCAGCGCGCAGGCTGAATACAATGCCGACGTGCAGCGTGTGAAAGCCAGCAAAAAGAATCTTGAGGATGCGCGGAAACGGCTGGCAGATGCCCAGGCAAAGGCTGACCAGTCGCGCAAACGGTACCAGGAAGCCAAAGCGCGTTACGACAAGGCGCAGACCACGCTGGATAACGCATGGAAGCAATAATACAGCGAGGAGTTTCCCCGCCTTGCTGCGGGGCCGGATCAAGCATGCTTTGTCGTCTGAATCATTAAAAGAAATTGCAATAGGTGTGCACATGCAACAGGTAGAACAGTTTCACTGGAAAAGGAAGTTCACCCAGGCGATCACGATTGGGTTGATCATTCTGATTCCGGTATCCGGCATTTTTCGCATCGATCTGACGACAGCGAGCTTTGTCGTATTCGGTCAGCAGGTGCTGTGGTCCAACTACATGCTGATATTCGGCCTGTCGCTGATGATAGCCACCATTCCTATCATTACCTACATGACCATCGGTACCGTGTGGTGCGGCTGGGCCTGCCCGCAGAACATGCTGTCGGAATGGGCCAACAAGCTGACGTTCAAGTTCCTCGGCAAGCGCGCCAGCGTCGATATCGATCAGAACCTGCAGGTTGCGACTGCCAAGAACAAGCCGCTTAACTGGGTCATCCTGGCCGTTATATTCCTGGCGGCCGCCATGGTGCTGGGAGTCGTTCCGTTCTTTTTCTTTTTCACGCCGATTGAGGTGTGGGGAATGATCACTTTCGATTCCTCCAGCCAACTGGCCGTGTTCATGCACCGCCTGTACTACTTCGCGGTGTTTCTGCTGTTCCTGAATATTGCGGTGATCCGCCATTTCTTCTGCGACTACATCTGCGTGTACCGCATCGGCCAACGTATGTTCAAGACCGACGATGCGCTGCATATCGATTACGACGCCAGCCGTTCGGCCGACTGCACCAAGTGCAACTACTGCAAGACTTCGTGCATTACCGGCATCGATCCTACCAATACGGGGAAATACGACAGTTGCATCAATTGCGGCGAATGTATCGATGCCTGTAACCGGTTGCATGCGAAACACAATACCCACGGTCTGCTTAATTTTGCGATCGGTGAGAAAAAGGGGCGTACCAGCTTCGGCGAGAAAGTGCGCGAGGTGATTGCCCGCTTTAACTGGGTCGTCGGCGGGATTTTCCTGATTGGCGTAGCGATGTTTGGCTGGGGCGTGAACACCCAGATGGAAGAAATGGAACGGCTGCAGCAGAAGCAGATCGCACAACAGCAGATCCTGAAGCTGACCGCTGCCTGCAAAGGGCAATGCGAGGACCAGCACGCTGCCTGCAGTGCCGGTGAGCTTTCCGCCTGTTTCCGGGCGTCAGCATGCGAATGCCAGTGTAAGCTGCGCGCCTATCCGGAAAACCCGTCCAGTGCCCAGTGGCAGCAGTGCGTGAAGACGAACAATGAAAAGGCGGAGCAGGCTATAGGTCAGCGCCTGCCGCTGACCGGCAAGACACCTGCCAGATAGGTTTCAGGTCAGGAAATTTGTGGCGTGCTCATCCCACGCCGCAGGCGAGGTTTCCTGCAGCAGTTTGCGCATGAACGTGCAGGCTGCCTGCAAATGCGATGTAGCCTGGACTGAAAGGCTTTTGCCAAGTTCGAATTGCTCTCCGCGCAGGCACAGTACGAAGGCGTGCGGAGGTTCCTGGCGATACACCTGCATATAAGTGGCAAGCACCGTTTCGGGTGCCAGCGCATGGCTGAACAGTGCCTGCCCGCTGTCCGGGCGGATACGGTTGAAACTGTAGGGTGCCGCCGTATCGATACCGGCATCGATGAACAGCACCAGTTCCCGCTCCAGCAAGTCCACCGCATGCTCCACTTGCAACTGAAAATCCTCGAGCAGCTCGACCTGCGATTCCCTGATTTCCGTCAGCCAGGTACCAAGTTCGCGCAACAGCAGCGGCGCCAGCGCATCGTCGCCGCGCGATTCGTTGCCGATGCCGATGATCAGGGTGGGCGCAACCATCAGGGGGATGTGCGGCTGAGTGTGGAGAGCTGCTTCCCTTCCGCGTCGAGCAGTTCGACCTGCAACGGCATTTTGCCCAGCGCGTGGGTGGCGCAGGAAAGGCAGGGGTCGAAGGCGCGGATTACCACCTCGATATGGTTGAGCAGCCCCTCGGTGATTTCGCGGCCGCTGAGATAGCGGCGGGCAACCTGGCGTACCGCCTCGTTCATCGCCTGGTTGTTGTGGGTGGTGGAAACGATCAGGTTGCACATGGTCACCAGGTCGTTTTCGTCCACGCGGTAATGGTGGATCAGCGTACCGCGCGGCGCCTCGATCACGCCTACGCCTTCCTGCTCGCGGTCGCCGCCGGCCATCAGCTCACTGCCGGTGATATCGTCGTCGTGCAGCAGGTCCTTGATCGTCTCGGCCGCGGACAGCAACTCGATCATGCGCGTCCAGTGGTAGGCCAGCGGTGCATGCAGCGGCATGCCGCCGCTATAGTCGAGGAATTCCCGGCGCTCCTGCTCAGCCAGCGGCGTCGGCATCGCATCGCAGTTCTGCACCCGCGACAGCGGCCCGACGCGGTACCAGCCGTGCTTGTGGCCGAGCGACCTGAGATAGGGGAATTTCATGTAGCTCCACGGCTTGACCTCTTCCTCGATCAATTCGGAGTAATCCTGATAGTCCTCGCCGTCGAACAGCACATCGCCATTGTCGTCGCGGCCGCGCAGCGTGCCGTGGTACAGGTCATGCACGCCATTGTCGCCGACCAGTGACACCATGTTGGCGCGGAAGGTGCCGAAGCTGTTGTACAGCGCAGGATTCCGGTTGTGCAGTTCCCTGACCAGTTGCACCGCATCGCGGCCCCAGCCGATGATCTGGTAAATGTCCCTGAGCAGTTCGTCGCGCTCGGCCACGGTCAGCGATTTGTTCACGCCGCCGGGCACCGAGCCGGTGCCGTGGATGCGCTTGCCTGCGGTATGGCGGATCACCTCCTGGCCGAACTTGCGCAGCAGCACGCCCTGGCGTGCGGTGTCCGGATATTTTTCGGCCACGCCGACGATGTTGCGTTTGCTCATCTCGCTGTCGAAGCCGAACAGCAGGTCCGGCGAGCAAAGGTGGAAGAAATGCAGCGCATGCGATTGCAGGATCTGGCCGTAGTGCATCAGGCGGCGGATTTTTTCCGCCGTCGGGGTGAGACGTTTCGCGCCGACGATCAGGTCCATCGCCTTGGAGGCGGCGATGTGGTGGCTCACCGGGCAGATGCCGCACAGCCGCTGCACCATCACCGGTACTTCCCAGTAGGGGCGGCCCTGCACGAATTTCTCGAAGCCGCGGAACTCGACGATATGCAGCCGCGCCTGGCGCACCTTGTTGTCCTCGTCCAGCAGCAGCGTCACCTTGCCGTGGCCCTCGACGCGCGACACCGGGTCGATGGCAACGCGGCGCAGCTTCTCGGGATTTTCGGCGTTTTCCAGTTGATGGGGCATGGAATAATCAATTTTCCTTAATCGTAATGTATCAGGCCGTGGCCGAGTTGCGGTTCGTGCCCGCCCATGATGTCGTTCAGCACTTTCCAGATGGCGTCTGCCGAAGGCGGGCAGCCCGGGATGAAGTAATCGATTTTCACCACTTCGTGCAGCGGATGCACCTTGTCCAGCGGCAGCGGCAGTTCCGGGTCGTTGGGAATGGCATTACCGGGGGCCAGGCCGGGGCTGGTGTGATAGACCTCCTCCAGGATGGAGGGCAGCGACAGGTGGTTGCGCTGCGCGGGCAGGCCGCCATTGATGGCGCAGGCGCCGATCGAGATGAGGATTTTGCACTGTGCGCGAAACTCGCGCAGCACGTGCACGTTTTCGGCATTGCACACGCCACCCTCGATGAAGCCGATGTCGCATTCGCCGCAGTGCTTGATGTCGGTCAGCGGCGAACGGTCGAATTGCACCAGCTCCAGTAAATCGAACAGGCGTTCGTCGATGTCCAGCAGCGACATGTGGCAGCCGAAACAGCCGGCAAGCGACGTGGTGGCAACTTTCAATTTTTGTGGCGCAGCCATGTCAGTTTTCCTCGATTCCCGGTTTGGGCAGATCGCTGATCGGTTGCGTATCATATTTGCGCTGTCCGAGGGGCACGGCAAAGCCGACGCGCTTTTTCAGGATCACGCCTACCGGGCACACATGCGCGGCCTTGTCCGTGCCGCTGAAGTCGGTGTCGGCCAGCAGGCCGGATGCGGAGTTGACGATCAGCCGGCTGCCGATGCCGCGCCCGGACAGCGCGAACACATTCTTGCCGTCCACGTCGCGGCTGGCGCGGACGCACAGTGAGCACAGGATGCAGCGATTGAAATCAAGCAGGTATTCCGGATGCGAAGCATCAAGCGGACGGTCCGGGTAGAAATGGTCGTAGTGCGCCGTCATCATTTCCAGTTCGTAGGCGGTGGCCTGCAGCTGGCAATTGCCGCTGGCCTCGCACGAGGGACAAAAATGGTTGCCTTCCACGAACAGCATCTGCAGCAGTGAGCGGCGTTCGCCGTTGAGTTCCTCGGTGTTGCTTTCCACCGCCAGTCCGTCCCGCGCCTGGTAGGTACAGGACGATGCCTGGCGGCCGTTGACCTTGACCGTGCATAGCTTGCACGAACCGTGCGGCTTGAGGTCCGGGTGGTAGCACAGGCGCGGGATGTACACGCCCGCCGCCATCGCTGCCTGCATGATGGTCTGTCCCTGCTCGAAGGGAATATCCTGGCCGTCCAGTGTGAAAGTTTCCCGGCTCACTCGTATTCCTCCAGATGGGCGCCGGCGTCCTTGCGTCCGGTCATCTGCCGCGCCTGCGTCAACGCGCGGTCGAGGTCGAACGCCGGGACGTAGTTCTTGTGCGACATCCGTTTATCGTAGGCCGGGCGGAATCGGGCGACGGTGTTCAGCACCGGGTTGCAGGCCGAGTGGCCGAGGCCGCAATGACTCATCGACATCAGCAACTGGTCGAGCCGCTCGATCTCGGCGAAATCGTAGGGCGAGCCCAGGCCGTGCGCCAGCTTGTCCATCATGTTCTTCAGCAGCGAAGTGCCGACGCGGCAGGGCGTGCAGAAGCCGCAGCTCTCGTGCGCGAAAAAATGCACGAAATTGCGCGCCACCTCGAACATGTCGCGGCGCTGGTCGAACACCATGAACGAGCCCGCCGTGGCGACGTCCTCGAACGCGATGCGCCGCCCGAATTCGTCGGGTGCCAGGCAGATGCCGGCCGCACCGCTCACCTGCACCGCCTGGGTGTCCTGCGCGCCGCAATCCTGCAGCACCTGCTGCACCGTGACGCCGAACGGGTATTCGTAGATGCCGGGACGCTCGCAGTCGCCGGACACCGACAGCAGCTTGGTGCCGCTGGAGGCCTCGGCGCCGATGCCGGCCAGCCAGGCGCCGCCGTTCAGTGCGACCAGGCTGGCAGTGGCGAAGGTCTCGACGTTGTTCACCACCGTCGGCTGGTCGAGGTAGCCGTTGGTCACCGGGAACGGCGGGCGGTTGCGCGGCGTGCCGCGCTTGCCTTCCAGCGACTCGATCAGCGCCGATTCCTCGCCGCAGATGTAGGCGCCCGCGCCGAGATGGATGGCGATGTCGAAATCGAAGCCGGGCGTGCCGAGGATGTCCTTGCCGAGCAGGTTGGCCTCGCGGCGGCGTTGCAGCACCTGCTGCAGGGGTTCGAGCAGGTAGCGGTATTCGCCGCGCAGGTAGATAAAGCCCTGTTGCGCGCCGACGATGCGCGCGCACAGCGTCATGCCCTCGATCACCATGTCGGCATACGAGCCGAGCAGCACGCGATCCTTGAACGTGCCGGGCTCGCCTTCGTCGGCATTGCACACCACGTAATGCTGCGCACCGGGCGCGTTGCGGCAGGCCTCCCATTTCGTCGCGGCGGTAAAGCCCGCTCCGCCGCGGCCGCGCAGACCGGATGTCTTGATCTCTGCCAGCGTCTGCTCCGCGCCGCGCGCCAGCAATGCGGCCAGCGCGCTGCCGGGCTGGAAATTGCTATTCAGCAATGCGTCGCGGCGACGGATGTTGTCTTCGACATGGAAATACTCGGCCGGCCACTCGGCCAGCGGCACCTGTTTGCGGATCAACTCGGCGATTTCCTGCACGCGCGGCGCGCTGAGATTGGTGACGGTAATTCCGTTAACCAGTATCGCCGGGGACTGGTCGCTCATGCCGGTGCAGGAGGTGGCGTCTACGCTGACCAGGCCGTCTTCCGACAGCTTGCCCGGCTCCGCCCACAGTTCGGTGCACAGCAGCTTCATCAGCGATTCGCTGCCCAGCATACGGTCGGTGATGTTGTCGGAAAACAGCACGCGGTAGGTGCCCTGCGGTTCGAGGGACAGGAAGGAATAGAAGGTTGCCACACTTTCGATCTTGACGCGGGGGCAGGCGAGTTTTGCGGTGAGCTGGTCAATTGCCTGCGGCGGGATATAGCCATGCTCCTGCTGAATTTCTATCAGGATCTGCAGCAGGTTGGCCGCATCGTGCCCATGGCGTTCAAGTACGGCGTCCAGATAAGTAGTGTCCGGCATATAACACTCCCAGCGCTTACGGTTGCCATTCTGGCGGAATGGCGCGCGTTTCATTTCCCGCATTCCAGAAATACTAGTTTACCGGAACTTGACAGCTGCTTTCAGGGTTGTGTGCAACGTGCTGTTACGTATGCAGATTGGGGTAGAATTGCATCTTTAAATTTATGTATTTAAGGTTATGCATCCTCGCGATACTTTTAAATTTTCCTACGATGTGGAAGAAGCAACTTTTCAGGAGCTGGTGGTGGCGCGTTCCAGCGAGGCGCCGGTTCTGATGGATATTGGTGCGGACTGGTGCGCACCATGCAATGTATTGGGGCCGAAGCTGGAAAGGCTGGTCAGGGAATATGCAGGCGGATTCCTGCTGGCGAAAGTCGATGCCGACGAAAACATGCGTATTGCCGGCCATCATGGCGTGCGCGGCTTCCCGACAGTGATTGCCTACAGCCGCGGGCAGGAAGTCGGCCGCTTTCACAGCGCGCAGCCGGATCATTTTCTGCGTCACTTCATTGACGGCGTGATCGAACGGCACCAAGCTGAAGATGCCGGCCACTAGGCGTTAAAAAAGCGGGAGCCATGCTCCCGCTTTTGTTCGGCAGAGCAGTCCGCTTACTGGCCGCGGTTGCCGCCTCCCATTCCACCACCTTTCATACCTCCGCCCATGCCGCCGCCTGGGCCCATACCTCTGCCGGAACTGCCATTGCCGCGGCCCATACCCATACCACTTGCCGGGGGTTGGTCGGGCATGCTCTTTCCCTGCTCCTTGGCGCGTTCCTTCATGCGCTCGTGTTGTTCCTTGCGTACCCTTTCACGCTCTTCTTTGGTACGTGCCTTACGCATCTCCTTGCGATGCTCGATGCGTTCTTCCCGCGTCATCACCTGGCTGCCGCGCACCTGTTGCTGTGTCTGGGCTCCGGTCGACGACGTGCCGGCCTGGTCTTCCGCGAGAGCATAGCTGGCGGGGAGCAGTGAAGCGCCTGCCAGTGCCAAAACCAACAATTTACGTTGCAACATGATTGTCTCCTTGTTATAGGGTTGCAGGGGATAAGGCACGGCATCGCAACCCGTCCGCCGTGCGCAGGCTTGAACATCAGCCAATACTAATTTAGCAATGCCAATTTAGTCCTGAATCTGCTGCCAGGCAAGCAGTAGAAATACTGATCTGACACTTTTTCGAGATAGATCAACAAGAAGAAATCTTCGAGTATTTCGGTCTGGCTGGGGTGTTAAAATCAATCCTGAAATTCTTAACCACGCCGCCATGCCATCGCCCGCTTTTGTCCATCTCAGGCTGCACAGTGAATATTCCATCGTGGATGGAATTGTGCGCCTTAGCGATGCGGTGTCACGGGCAAAAAACGATTCCCAGCCGGCGCTGGCGCTGACCGATTTCAACAACGTATTCGGCCTGGTCAAGTTCTACAAGGCCGCGCGTGCCAACGGCATCAAACCCATCATCGGCTGCGACGTCCTCATCAGCAACGAGGTCGAGCGCGACAAACCGTCGCGCCTGCTGCTGTTGTGCCAGTCCCATGCCGGCTACCTGCGCCTGTGCGACCTGCTCACGCGCGCCTATCTGTCCAACCAGTACCGAGGCCGTCCCGAGATTCGCAAGGAATGGCTCAGGGAAGGCAGCGAGGGCTTGATTGCCTTGTCCGGTGCCTGCCTCGGGGAAATCGGCAACGCGCTGGTCAACGGCAACCAGGCCGCCGCGCGGCAGCTTGCGCACGAATGGGCAGGCCTGTTTCCGGGAAGGTTCTATCTGGAAGTGCAGCGCGCCGGCAGTCCGCGCGAGGAGCTGCACGTGCGCGAGACGGTGCGCCTGGTGGCCGAGATCGGCCTGCCGCTGGTGGCAACGCACCCGACCCAGTTTCTCTCCATCGACGACTTCAAGGCGCACGAGGCACGCGTGTGCATTGCCGAGGGTTATGTGTTGAACGACCGGCGTCGCGTGCGCCGCTTCACCGCACAGCAGTATTTCAAGACCCAGGCCGAAATGGCGGAGCTGTTCGCCGATCTGCCGGAAGCGCTGCAGAACAGCGTGGAGATCGCCAAGCGCTGCAATCTGGACCTGCCGCTGGGCAAGCCCCACCTGCCGGATTTTCCGACGCCCAACGGTATGGGCCTGGACGAATTCCTGCGCGCAGAAGCCGAACGCGGCCTGGCCGCGCGCATGGCGCAACTGTTCCCGGATGAGGCCGAGCGCGCGGAGAAAATGCCGACATACCAGGCACGCCTCGATTTCGAGATCAAGACGATCATCGACATGGGCTTTCCCGGCTACTTCCTGATCGTGGCTGACTTCATTCGCTGGGCCAAGAACAACGGCGTGCCGGTGGGGCCGGGCCGCGGCTCCGGTGCCGGCTCACTGGTGGCGTTCAGCCTTGGCATCACCGATCTTGATCCGCTGCGCTATGCGCTGCTGTTCGAGCGTTTCCTTAATCCTGAACGCGTATCGATGCCGGACTTCGACGTGGATTTCTGCCAGGACGGGCGCGAACGCGTGATCCAGTACGTGCGCCAGAAATACGGCGAGCACTGCGTGTCGCAGATCGCCACCTTCGGCACCATGGCGTCCAAGGCGGTGATCCGCGACGTCGGCCGCGTGCTCGATTTCCCCTATGGACTGTGTGACCGGCTGTCCAAGCTGGTACCGCTGGAAGGCGTGAAGCCGGTGTCGTTGAAAAAGGCGCGCGAGCTGGAGCCGGAATTCAATGCAATCATCGACAGCGAAGAAGGCGTGGACGAGTTGCTGGAGCTGGGCGAGCGGCTGGAGGACCTGACGCGCAATGTCGGCATGCATGCCGGTGGCGTGCTGATCGCACCGGGCAAGCTGTCCGACTTCTGCCCGCTGTACTGCGCCGAGGGCGGCAACAGCGTGGTCAGCCAGCTCGACAAGGACGACGTGGAGGCGGTCGGTCTGGTCAAGTTCGACTTTCTCGGCCTGCGCACGCTGACCATCATCGACTGGGCGGTGAAATACGTGCGCGGATTGAAAGCCAAGGACGGCGCTTTCAATATCGATGCCATCCCGCTCGACGACCGCGAGACCTACGAAAAAGTATTCAAGAACGCGAACACCACGGCGGTGTTCCAGTTCGAATCGCGCGGCATGAAGGACACGCTGGTCAAGGCGACGCCGGATTGCCTGGAAGATCTGATCGCGTTGAATGCGCTGTACCGCCCCGGGCCGATGGACTACATCCCCGACTTCATCAACCGTAAACACGGGCGCGAAAGCGTGGTGATCCCGCATCCCTCGCTGGAGCCGGTGCTCGCCACTACCTACGGCATCATGGTGTACCAGGAGCAGGTGATGCAGACGGCGCAGGTGGTGGCCGGTTACAGCCTGGGCGGCGCCGACCTGTTGCGCCGTGCGATGGGCAAGAAGAAGGCCGAGGAAATGGCCAAGCAGCGCGAAATTTTCGTTGCCGGCGCCGAAAAGAACAATATCGACGGCAAGAAGGCCAACGAAATTTTCGACACCATGGAAAAGTTCGCCGGCTATGGCTTTAACAAGTCGCATGCCGCCGCCTATTCGCTGGTTGCCTACCAGACCGCCTACCTGAAATGCCACCACCCTGCCGCATTCATGGCAGCCACGCTGTCCTCGGAAATGGACAACACCGACAAGGTCAGCTTTTTCTACCAGGACACGCTGCAGCAGGGTGTCACCATCCTGCCGCCGGACGTCAATTCCTCCGGTTACCGTTTTGCACCCGTGGACGAGAAAACCATTTCTTACGGCCTGGGGGCGGTCAAGGGCACGGGCGAGTCTGCGGTCGAGAATATCGTGGCGGTGCGCGAGACGGATGGGCCGTTCAAGGACCTGTTCGATTTCTGCCATCGCGTCGACAATCGTATCGTCAATCGCCGCACAATCGAGGCGCTGGTCCGCAGCGGCGCGTTCGATGCCGTCAGCGATCACCGCCGCCAGTTGCTGGCCTCGCTCGACATGGCCCTGGGCAGTGCCGAGCAGCAGGCGCGTGCCGCCAACCAGGTGAGTTTGTTCGGCGACGACGAGGCGCAGGCGATGCCGCTGGCGATGGCCGAGGTGGCGCGCTGGGGTACGCGCGAGCAGTTGCAGAACGAGAAGCAGGCGCTCGGTTTTTATCTGAGCGGACATCCTTATCAGGAATACGCGGAGGAACTGTCACACTTCATCAAATATCGGCTGGCGGACATCACGCCGGATAAAGTACAGGCACCGGCAGGCGGCAACGGCCAGGGGCGGCGTGCCGAACAGAAGCTGATACTGGCCGGCATCGTAAACAGCGTGCGTATCCTGCAAACCCGGCGCGGCAAGATGGCGGTAGTGGTGCTGGACGACGGCACCGCGCAGATCGAGGTGATGGTGTTCAACGAAATCTACGAGCGCAACCGCACCTGGATCAATGTCGACGACCTGCTGGTGGTGCAAGGGCGCGCCAGCGTCGACGATTATTCCGGCGGCATGCGCGTCAGCGCAGACGAGCTTTACGACTTTGCGTCGGCGCGTTCGGCCTTTGCCAAGCGGCTGGAGCTGTCGGTCGATGCGCAGCAACGGATACTCGTGGCGCAACTGAAGGAACTGTTTTCATCCTACGGCGGCAGTTGCCAGGTGGTGATCAATTACCGCAATCATCTCGGCAGCGCGCCGCTGTTGCTTGGTGAAGACTGGCGGGTCTCGCCGCATGATGACTTGCTGGGCGACCTGCGCGCAAAGCTGGGAGAAACGGCGGTACGGCTGGTATACGGCTAGCCAAAACGCAAAAACACCGGAACTTTACCGGTATTCAAGGTTCAATCAGGCAGCACATCGTTCCCGCAATGCGGGTGAACGCATCACGCAACGGAAATGTCGGCGCAACATCCTCAGGAGGCGGGCAGACATGGATCACATGGGAAAAACGGACGATTACGCCAGCCTGCCGGTGACGGAAACGCTGGCACGGCTCGAGGTGGAGGCGGAGCGCGGCCTGGGCGGGATGGAAGTCGCCAAGCGTCTGGCGCATTTTGGCTACAACGAAATCTCGGAAAAGGAAGAGCCGCTCTGGCATCGCGTATTCCGTCGGTTCTGGGGGCCGATCCCGTGGATGATCGAGGTTGCGGCGATTCTTTCCGCAGCGGTGCAGAAGTGGGAAGATTTTGTCATTATCACAGTGCTGCTGCTGGTCAATGCCGGTCTCGATTTTTTCCAGGAGCACCGCGCCCTTAATGCACTGAAAGCGCTCAAACAACGCCTTGCCAACGAAGTGATCGTGTTGCGCGACGGCAGTTTCCACAGCGTTCCCGCGCGCGAACTGGTACCCGGCGACATCATCAAACTGCGCATCGGCAACATCGTGCCGGCCGACGTGCAGCTTGCGCAGGGCGACTACCTGCTGATCGACCAGTCCGCGCTTACCGGCGAGTCGCTGCCGGTCAGCAAGAAGGACGGAGAGCTGGCCTACGCCAATACCATCGTGAAGCAGGGCGAGATGCTCGCGGTAGTGGTCAATACCGGCAGCAACACCAATTTCCAGACCGTGGTTTCGCTGGTGGCCAAGGCCAGCCTGGAAGAGCGCAGCCACTTCCAGAAGATGGTGATCAAGATCGGCAACTTCCTGATCCTGGTCACCGTCGCGCTGATTACCCTGATCATCATGGTGGCCCTGTTCCGCCACCAGCCCTTCCTCGAGATTGCGCGCTTCTCGCTGGTGCTGACGGTAGCCGCGATTCCCGTGGCACTGCCCGCCGTGCTGTCGGTCACCATGGCAGTCGGGGCGGTCAACCTGGCGCGGCGCCAGGCCATTGTTTCCAGATTGACCGCGATCGAGGAACTGGCCGGGGTGGATGTATTCTGCTCGGACAAGACCGGTACGCTGACCAAGAACGAAATGCAGGTTGCCGAGCCGGTGGTGTTCGACGGTTTCGACGAGCGCACGCTGTTCCTGATGGCGGCGCTGGCCTCGAAGCTGGAGAATCGCGATCCGATCGAAATGCCGGTGTTCCACTACATCGACGAGCATTTTCCGGATCTCGACTGGAAAGGCTGGAAGCAGACTGCCTTCGTGCCGTTCGATCCGGTGCTCAAGCGTACCGAGGCGGAAGTCGAAAAAGGGGAAGAGAAGTTCAAAGTGCTCAAGGGCGCGCCGCAGATATTGCTCGGCATGGCGAAGCTGGACGACGACAGCGCACAGAACATTTCCAAGATGGTCGACCTGCTGGCGGCCAAGGGTTATCGCACGCTGGCCGTCGGGCGCGAGGCGGCAGACAAGTTTTCGCTGGTCGGGCTGATTCCGCTGTACGACCCGCCGCGCGAAGATTCGCGCGCGGTGATCGCCGACCTGGTCGACCACGGCGTGCAGGTGAAAATGGTCACCGGCGACAACATGGCCATCGCCCGCGAGATCGGCTCCATCCTCGGCCTGCCGCAGCACGCGATGCGTTCGGCGCAGCTTTCCGGCAGTGCCAGCAACGAACTGCTGGCGCTGGCGAAAGTGCTGGCTACGGCCATCTACCGCCGGCTCAAGCCGGAAGTTTCGCAGGGCGATGCGGCGCGCTTTGCGGGCGAGGTGATGTCTACAGTCTCCACGCTGTATGACACCAGCCTGCTGGAGCACGAATTCATCCACACCCACGAATCGGCCATCGTCGAGATGATCGAGCAGGTCACCATTTTTGCCGAAGTCGTGCCCGAGGATAAATTCCGCATCGTCGATACGCTGCAGAAAGGCGGCCACATCGTGGCGATGACCGGCGACGGCGTGAACGATGCGCCTGCGCTCAAGCGCGCGGACTGCGGTATTGCGGTTTCCAACGCCACCGATGCGGCACGTGCCGCCGCCGACATCATCCTGACTGCGCCCGGTCTCGGTGTGATCAACGATGCGGTGAAGGAGGCGCGCATCACCTTCGAGCGCATGAAGAGTTATTCGGTCTACCGCATCGCCGAAACGGTGCGCGTGATCATCTTCATGACGCTGAGCATCGTGCTGTTCAATTTCTATCCGGTGACGGCGTTGATGATCATCCTGCTCGCGCTGTTGAATGACGTGCCGATCATGACGATCGCCTACGACACCGCGCGGGTCAACCGGACCCCGGTGCGCTGGAAC
>Ga0102953_1000484_pt1 | contig 27465 bp, 24 predicted proteins | sample SalPon2A_C_D2_MG_FD_78509 | JGI IMG/M metagenome (GOLD analysis project Ga0102953, IMG submission 78509) | Soil microbial communities from South San Francisco under conditions of wetland restoration - Salt Pond MetaG R2A_C_D2_MG | ecosystem: Environmental > Terrestrial > Soil > Wetlands | place... | reverse complement strand
TTCAGGGTGCGGGTGATGAAGCTGCGGCCTTTTTTCAGTTCAAGATTCATCGCCGCGCGAGCAAATTCATACATCAGTTTCGGAGCCATCGGCGAGCCGTTGTTCATGGCATAGATCAGGCTGTCGCTGTCGGCAGGAATCGGTTCGCCATCCTTCACGGAAACAGAACCGCAAAGGGCACCGGATCCAAGGTAGGGGACAATGCTGCCATCCCTGATGCCGCTGATGAGTTGTTGCTGCAGTGCTGAATCCATAGTCGCTCCCGGAAGCTTTTACAGGAGCTATGGCAAGAAGCATTCCAACAGAAAAAACGTTGAAAAATATAGAGTGTGCGGGATGATCTACTGTCACGAACAACGCAATATGTCGTGTTTGTTACAGATGGAGGCGGCACCCAGCCTCCGGTTTCAGGCGGTGGCGCGACGGTGACCATGGAAGCGGTGTACTGGCTTCACAACGATCACCTCGGCACCCCGCAGGCACTGACGGATGTGAGCGGCAGGAAGGTGTGGGAGATGAGCCAGACGCCATTCGGGATTGCCACAATCAACGAAGACCCTGATGGGGATGGCATCAAGGTCACCAATAACTTCCGCTTTCCAGGTCAGTATTTCGATGCCGAGACGGGGCTGAACTACAACTACCAACGGACCTATGACCCGATGTTGGGTCGTTACACCCAAAACGACCCCATTGGGTTGAATGGGGGGATGAATCCGTTTGGGTATGTTGGTGGGAATCCTATTTCGTGGATTGATCTGTTTGGTCTGAGACAATACAGCAGTTCAGCGGAAGCTTCGGCTATGGCAACCGCCGAAGCAATGGGGCAAATTCCGGGGCAATATCCAGACAACCCTGAGGACTTAAGAAATCTAGCGGCTATTACAGGGGTGGGGGCGGTATTTGCATATGAAACTATTGGTGTACTCACGCTATCAACCATTACCCTCCATCTGATGGCTAATGACCAATATGGCGTTGCTCTTGATCTCTTAGGTGTATACACCGGCATAATAGGCCATGGTCTTGGAATGGCTGATAACGTTGCATCATGGTTTGCCTTCTGGACCACCCAGATTACAGGGTCGATAGACCCACAAAATGAAGTTGGAAAGGAATGCCCATAAGATGAAAAAAAAACAGACAATACTTATCTGGATAATTGTTGTTTCATATATATTGCTGGGCCTTTTGATTGGGCTGTCATATGACGCAAACATTGATTCTGCATCATATTGGCTTCCATTAATTATCTCGGTCTGGTTCTCATATAATTTGGTGGCTTATTATCTTAAGCTACCCATGTTTTTTGCATATGGATCAAGGAATGATCCAGATAGCAGTAAAATAGAAAGGGTCGGAGGTGCAATCTTTTCAGCAATTGGAATTGCGGTTGGCATATATTTCTGGTGGAAAGGATTGTAATCAATGGCAGAGCTGGGCAGATCTGCAAAGAGCTGGGGGGTAAGGAAAATCGAAAATCGGGGAAGAAGAAGCCGGGGTCGGACCAAGATAAGTGATTGAAGTATAAGGTATTGTCGTCTAAATATGGGGGATATTAGGGCTTAGAGACACCTTTTCTGGGGTGAAAATAGGCCTCTAAGGATGCGGGGAGATCAGTTGCCAAGAGCGAATCGCCATCATATTCCGGGCCAGATATGGCATATCACACACCGCTGCCATCAGCGGGAGTTCCTGCTCAGGTTCGCCAAGAATCGCAAGCGCTGGTTGCAGTGGTTGTTTGAAGCGAAAAAGCGATTCGGACTGTCGATACTCGATTACATGGTTACCTCCAATCATGTCCATTTGCTGGTGGTGGACGACGAGAGCAATGCAATTTCAAGGGGCTTGCAGTTGGTTGCGGGGAGGACAGCGCAGGAGTTCAACCAGAGAAAAGGTCGCAAGGGTGCCTTCTGGGAAGATAGATATCATGCGACGGCCATAGAGGGCGGAGAGCATCTGCTGCGATGTCTGGTATATATCGATATGAACATGGTGCGCGCCGGGGTCGTATCGCACCCGTCGGAGTGGCCGCATAGCGGCTACCTAGATATTCAGACTCCGCCTGAGCGCTATGGTTTGATTGATCTAGAAAGGCTGATTGAGATCACTGGTACGGCCAGTTATGAGCAGTTGAAGGAACAGCATAGGGATTGGGTTGACCAAGCAATTCGGGGTGATGCGAATGCACGACATGTTGAATGGACGGAAGCATTAGCTGTGGGAAGCATTGGCTTCGTCGAGGACTTGAAAGCACGCTTGGGCTATGCGGTAGCGGGCAGGAGGGTTCGTCAGGTTGGGGGCGCGCAAGTGTTGCGAGAACCCGAGGCGACTTACAGTGTCCATTTGGGGGTCGAAAAGGAGTGTTTAAGCCTTGAAAACACCGTATATTTTGACATAAATACTGAAGAATCAATATGTTAGCTTGGTCCGACCCAATGCTAAGATGGCCGTTACATAGGTTTATCTCTATTCCTGCAAATACTGGTATTGATAGCGATGCTTTAATGGAAAGATATTGTTTGCCATCGAACGTGTTGTGATTTGTTAGCGCTATTGCGTCAAGATGTGACTTTTCGACGTATTCCTTTAGCTTATCTAAGCTGAAATCAAAGTGAGAATCACTGATTGTTGGTACGGTATGAATATGAAGGTCAATTTTCTTCAATGTGCTCTCCAGCTACCAGTTATTTCCGAAACCGTAGTGCAGTCGCTGCCGTCTATCTAATTCACCCATGAACTCAGGACGGTTTCTGCGAACCCACTCAATTTCACTTTCAGTTGGTTCGCCCTCTGGCAAGCCAAGGTATTCGTATGTGATTCGTTTTTTTACAGGTTCGGATATAGACATGGGCACAAGGATGCCTGCAAGCGATCCGCTTCCGATCTCTCCAACAAAAAACAAGATGCCCTTTCTTAGAAGCCCTGCAACTACTGGGTGATCCATTGGTAATTGCAGTGTAAATTGGCCTTGAATGAAAAACTCACGAAGAACGGCTATCTCTTTTGTATCAAGCTCATCCATAAGTCCGACAGCTCTATTCGACAGACGATATCTATTCCATAGCAGCATAAGTATGGAATAGACCCATATAACCGCTTCAAGAACCAATAGGATTGCAGATACCAAAAAGACAATGCCCAGAATGGGCGCGTATTCTTTTTGCAGGCTATCGAGATGCAATTTGCTAAGATCATCTGGGGAAAGGAATGTCAGGAGTGCGGAAACCAAGCAAATAACAGCTACGAGCTTCGTGGGGAGCCTCAGAAACTCAATGAGCTTTGCTGCCCAGTCAGGAGTCATTGTTGTTACCTATGTGGCCCTAAGAAGCGATCCCCATTAAAGTGAATCATGTGATCGGGTTCTTCGGCGATCCAGACTTCTGTTTCCCACGCTATATCTGCAGCATTCTTTCTGAACTCAGCACGATCAGGGAAAGCCGTCACATACACACGACCCACCTTGCAATCCTTTAATGCTTGCTCCAGTTCAATCCACCTCTTCAGCGAAACAGGGCCATGGCTGGTCACTGCCTCGATGAGAAACAACCATTCATTTTTTTCATCGAAGACAACTACATCCGGAAGCTTGTCATGCGACATTGGCGGCACTCCAAGTTTCTCAAGATAGCCTGTTTCAAGAATCATAAGCTTGCCGCCTTCACCGCGACTACTGGCTGTATCACCAATATAGAGAACCACGCTATTCTCTGCGAAACGAGGGCAAAACTCGTGAACAATGTCCGCATGAAGCTGATTGTGCTTCCCAGCAGAAAGCCGGATTACTTCGCCACTTGGTAAGGTTATAGGGATTAACTCCCGTGATAGTTGCCGCTCATACAATGCTTTCAAATCAGTTAATTGATTCTTGTACTCTTCGACGCATTGATGCCAATCCCCATCTGGAAAGGCATGAATGATTTTCACGATAGGCTCATTCAGCGAGTAGTTATTATCCTTGCTATTCGTTGGGCGGGTAAAGTCATCGCGGTTTCTATCAACAATGCGGGCTTGTTCAAATTGATGCAGGGTTTGGCGGCGGATAGTTTCTCTTGAATTCGGTTTGTAGTCCTTTCCGTAGTGCTCTCGAATGAACTGCATAATATCCACTGTAGGTAAGAGCGGAGAGGAAGCTGTTGACCAGCTATCGTCAGGGCGAATATTTGCCAAAGCTAAAAACACCCAGCACGATCTGTCATTGTATTGAGCTTTAGGCATATCAAGCGATATAAGAAGCTGCCTTGCCTCTTCTACCTTTTTTGCACGTTGCTCATCGATACCCATTATCCCTCCAGAGATAGGACTTTATTCACTACGCTATCAACAGTGTCTTGATTTAAGTCATTTCTACGACAAAGAGATTCGCCGATTTTGATTATCTTGTCACGAGCGGGGAGTTTTAATAGCCGAACTTCTGTTGCGTTTACTTGGGTATTACCAGAGATACAACGGAAATATATATCCATGAAAGTTGAGTTCAGCAAACCCGCCAAACCATACGCCTCGCATTTGCCTAAACCGCTTACCTTACCAATATAATTCAGATGATTTTCAACAGCCACATACGGAGAGCCATCAGTTCTTTTTGAATAAACACCAGCGACCAGACGTCGTTTCTCATCTTTGGATGAAAAGCGTTTTATGAAAAGATAATTCTGATTCGGAATGAGATTCTTTTCAGAATCCTTAGTCACCAGATAGCGAATATCTTTCTTGTGTTCGCCAGTCCACTTTGTAGTAAATGCCCGCACATTTTGCATTCGATAGAGAGGAATTGATTCATTTGATATTTCTTTAGTCAGTAACTTCCTTGATCGAAAATCAACGATGCGGCCAGTTGAAATATAGTAGCCAGCATTTTCGAATGTTGTTTCCCAAGATTCAACTTTTGCAAGGACTTGGCTTTCATTAAGCGATTCAGGAATACGGATAATCGAATGTGAATTCGACCTATCAATGATTAAGCTGCACGGGTAATGATTTATATCTGACTGAGGAAGATCACCTTCACCAAGGCTTGAGGTCACAGTAATGGTGTCAACTTGAGGCTCTTTGACACATTTCACGATCACGTTTTCTTGAAGCACTTTCAATTCTTTAAATGCACGGTCACGAGTCCTGAAAATATGTATCCGCTCAATGCTTGTTGTATCAGTCAGGTAGTTTCTAAACCCTTTAAAATAGAGACCGTTTGCAAAACTCCTTGGTATAATTGCAACGACCTGTCCATTCGGAGCTAAACACTTTGTGACAATGGCAAGGAACGACACATATATATTTGGATCACCCTTATATATGTCAGCAGCAGCCTTTGCATAGGGAGACGTTTTCGTGTTGTACTTAAAATATGGTGGGTTGATACTTGAGAAATGGAAGCGTTCTTTTAACTTATCAGGACGAGCCAGAACAAAGTCCTCGTTCCGAATATCGAATGTAAACAAGCCGCCATTTTCGATAAAGACATTAGACAGCCGTTCCATATTAAACTTTAGTTGGCCGATAATATTAGGGTCTAATTCATACAATACAGCATGAACTTTCTTGTATCCCATAGAAAGGCAGCGCATTGCTAAAGCGCTTGATAAAATCCCAGCACCAGCACCAGCATCAAGAATCTTTATTGTCTTTGTGATTCCACCATAAGTAGTAACCATTGAAGCCATATGGTCGGCGATAGATTCACCAGTGAAGTATTGCCCCAACACTTTCTTGGTTGAGGCTTCTTGTTCTTTCCAGTAAGAGTTTTGTTCAATGGCTATAGATGCAATCATAGATCGGATGATATGTATCCAATAGGTAATTCCAACTCATTTAAGTGAAATGCCGCATTCTCAAGTAATCACCGTGGCGACAGCAACCGGACATAAGACGCACTGTCACAAGGAGAAATCCCCCATATTTCCCCCAAAATAGATGCAATTAATTTCAGAGAGAAACAAAAAAGGCCCCTAAACCGTTGCTATTGCTTAGGTTTAGGGGCCTATGTTTGGTTGCGGGGGCCAGATTTGAACTGACGACCTTCGGGTTATGAGCCGCATTAAGTCTATATGAATATCATATAAATCAATGAGTTACATCTCACAAGATGCGCATTCTTAGTCTAAGCAAGTCACAAATATGCCACACTAAATTAGAAGCATGCACAATTGAGGAAGGTGAGTTTCAAAAACTAGAAAACATTGGTGATAACTAGGATGATCGGTAGTACTATTGTGTTCAATGGCTAAGGGGGAGGGGATATGTTCTGGTTTACAAACTCACGATTGAAGTTACAGTGCGCATCTGCGATAATTAACCTGAGAGGTTATCTTAGTGCCTAGAGTGCCTACATATCCGTTAGCTGAGATAAAGGCTCAGTTTGCTACTAGTAACGGATTCGTTATTAGCGGTACGGCACATAGAACTAGTGTGGCATTAGGTATGAGTCAGAGTGATATAGTTGATGTTATACAAAACCTAAGTGTCCGAAATCTCTACAAAGTAATGCGAGGCAACGTGGATCCGAGAATAATGCATGATGTTTACAAGTCAGAATGGAATGGTATTCCACTTTATATAAAGTTTATTAGGAACCATGGAGAGGCTCTGATTATGCTTGTTTCATGCAAGGAGGATGAAAGTCATGTCTAAAAAGAAATGCCCAATTTGTTTGAGCGGAGAGTTGGTTCACACCACCAAGCGCGAGACATACACATACAAAGATATTTCCATTTATGTGGATCAACCTGGAATGTATTGTGGTGAATGTGGTGAAAGCGTTCTTAGTGGTGAAGACCTTAAGGCGACACGTCAGGCTATTCATGATTTGCATGCTAAAGGCGATGGATTATTAATCTCTTCTGAAGTAAAGCGAATCAGAGAGAAAATAGGCTTTACACAAAAAAGAGCAGGTGAGTTTTTTGGTGGTGGGGTTAATGCTTTCTCTAGATATGAGCGTGGAGAAACAAGACAAAGTAAAGCCATTGATCTTTTGTTGAGGCTTTTTGATGCTAGGCCAGAGCTGCTTTCAAGCTTTCATTTTGATGGCTATATATCGGTGTTGCCTGAACATACACCTTCTTGGCGGTCCTTTTCTTCTGTTAAAGAAAATTTTCATATGCAGGTGTTGGCAGGCATGAGTGCGGAATTTCCAGAAAAACTAACGAATATGCATGCAGTCAATGATAATGAACCGCAACTTAAGATGGTAGTTAACGGGTAACCAAAAATGCTATTAACTTTGGAAAAATATTTTGTGCTTGAGAGTAATATCAAGGCCAATTCGGAGTTCGTTTCTGATTCTAATAAAAAGGTGGATTTGGAAGTTGAAGCCGCTGGGGATCTGTATGAGAACAACGAGGATGGCAATAAATTTCGTATAGTTATTTCTATAACTTTTGATAGGAAAAAGGGCTCAAGAAAGAATTCAGTGCCATATGGCGGGTCTGTCAAAATGGACGGATTCTTCAGTTTGGATGGAAATGTGCCTAACAAGAAAAGAGAGTCTTTATTGATGGTGAATGGTTTGTCTGTACTTTACAGCGCAGCCAGAGAGCACATTGCGTCGGTAACTGGGAGAGGCCCTTGGGAGGCCTTGTATTTACCGATCATTAGTTTCCGTCAAGATGAGACGAAAATTGATGGCGAAATAACTGGCGTAAATGGTGACTAGTGAATCAACCATGAGTCGATAAACCTATTCAGGGTTGATGAATACCCCTTGTTGGCATACCTTCTCCTAATTCTGGTCTGAGTAGGGGAGCATATGACTAAAGCTGAGAAGAAATACGACATTCCATCTTTGTCACCTAAAGAATCGCAAGAACTCATTAATATAGCTAACAAAGCTTCTTCTGAATTTACAGGGCTTGTTGATGAGCTTGAAAAAGCTATAGGAATGCTGTTTCTCGGTCGTCTGGTTGGGTGGAAGGTGTTAGTTCTTGTCCACAACAAGCGCACCATTCGTAAGTACGAGGATATTCTCGGCATCAAAGTTCGTGAGTTCTTTCCAGAGGAGGGGCCCCTTAGCCGCAAGTCCATCGGCTTGAAGGTGGCTGAAAAGCTTGGCTCCTTTTGGAAAGCCGTTAGCGGTGAAGTGAAGATCGAAAACCGTCGAGAGCTCTCCATCAAGTAAGGGGTAATCAAGACCCTTGACAAGGGGTATCCAAAACCCCTAATGTTCAGGGGTGATGAATACCCATGACAAAACAAACTCTCTTTCTGTTGGCGGCTCGACTGGGGCCCCAGATGCTCTTGCAGCTGGGGTGGGCGAGCCGACAACTGGAGCGTGTGGGGTTGATACCCCCCGTAAGGTAATACGGGGGGAAAGTTTAAGTACCCCCTATCCAACATACTCAAAACACAACTCAAATTATGTTGCCCTTACTGACTATTTAAACATTACCTTCAAGTTCGATGGCTCAGTTGATACAAGAGAGTTTTTCGTTAATGCATGGTTTGAATATTTGGGGCCGGTGTTCGGTGACTTTGAAGATCGGGGCAGGGGACTTCACGGGTATGAAAAATCGTTTGTTTTTGAAAATGGCGGCGTCATGTTCGCTTTTGGAGGCCAAAATGGGACGGCATTCATTTCAATACCCGGCAAAGGTTGCGCATATATAAAGGATTGGGATGAAGCTAGAGAATTCTTTGAGGTACAACTAGGTGGTCGAATAACTCGATGGGATGGGGCTATGGACGATTATCTAGGTGTCCATTCCGTCGATCTTGCTCTTGAATGGTATCTAGCAGGTTTGTTTGGCACTGGGGGCAATAAGCCTACGATGAAGCAGGTTGGAAACTGGGTGGAGCCCGATGGTTCAGGACGCACCTTATACATTGGCAATAGAAAGAACGGCAAGATGCTCAGGATTTATGAAAAGGGGAAAGAATTAGGGGATAAATTAAGTCCTTGGGTTCGGTGGGAGCTGGAGCTTAAGAATAAAGACCGACATATACCGTTCGATGTTTTGACTAATCAGAAACAACATATTGCAGGAGCCTATAAATGCCTTGATTGGGTATGCGAAGAAGCCAGCAGGATTCGCACAACCCAGAAGACAGGCGATATCACCTATAAACATCTCACAGATTGTCTCAGAACCGCTTACGGGCCACATATCAATATGATGATGCAGGTTGAAGGCAGTCCCGAGGCTGTAATTGAACGGATTATAAGGTCTGGAGTTCCTAAGCGGTTGAATCTGGCTGGTTTAGATGCCTCCATGCTCAGGGAAGTGCAATGCAAACCCTAAACCTGATTGAAGCAGCGAGTTTTCTAAAAATGCACCCCGAGGAAGTTAGGCGGCGGGCAAAGGTTGGGCACATTCCCGGAGCAAAAGCGGGGAGAGCGTGGGTCTTTATCGATGAAGATTTAGTTAGTTGGTTGCGCTCCAGATATTCCAAGACAAGTCAGATGCGGTTGCAAAAGGAGGTTGGGCTATGTCCCTCTACAGACGCAAATCAACATGGTGGGTTGATGTCGTCGCTCCAAATGGAGAGCGAATACGCCAATCTACTGGGACTGACAACAAAGCCTTAGCTAAGGAGTTTCAGGATAATCTCAAGACTGAGCTCTGGCGTATCTTTAAACTTGGGGAGGCTCCGCAACGGACTTGGAATGAGGCCGTGGTACGCTGGTTAAAAGAGCAGTCACACAAAGCCACGATCAATGAGGATAGAGCTAAGCTGCGTTGGCTGGATAAATACTTGGGCGGAAAAAAATTAAATACCATCAATAGGGCGCTTATCGACAAGATCTCAGATGCCAAGCTGGAGCAGGGGGTTAAGAACGCAACGGTTAACCGAACTCTTGAAGTTCTCAGGGCAATCCTTCGTAAATGCGTTAATGAATGGGAATGGCTGGATAAGGCTCCACAGGTTCGGATGTTACAGGAACCAAAGCGGCGCATTCGCTACCTGACCCATGAAGAAGCTCAGCGATTGATTTCGGAGCTACCGGAGCATCTGGCCGCAATGGCTAGGTTCTCCTTGTCTACGGGTTTAAGGCAGGCAAATGTGACAGGGCTTCAGTGGTCGCAAGTGGATATTGAGAGGCGCTTGGCATGGATTCATGCCGATCAGGCCAAAGCTAGGAAGGCGATTCCAGTACCGCTTAACTCTGAGGCGCTTCAGGTTATCGCTGAGCGGCAGGGAAGGCACCCAACGCATGTTTTTAGCTTCCGAGGCAAGGTCATCACACAGGTAAGCACCAAAGCGTGGTACAAAGGACTACAGCGCGCAGGCGTCGAACATTTCCGGTGGCATGACCTTCGACATACTTGGGCGAGTTGGCATATTCAGAACGGAACGCCGCTTTTTGCTTTGCAGGAACTTGGGGGATGGGAGAGTCAAGAAATGGTGAGGCGCTATGCTCACCTTTCTGCCGAGCATTTAGCTCCGTATGCAGATAATCTTGGTTTAACAATTACTAACCAAGTATAAACAGGTTATGCACAAGATATTGTATGCAAAAAAAACAAAGCCACGATATGTTCGATTTATTGTTGACAGAGAGGTTTTGGCAGTCTAGTGTGTGGACTGCTAACTGTGGGGGGGAGAGATGTGGTGACTCGATCTTCTTTCCACTGCCTTTTCTCCTTCTCGTAGAGAGTAATTTGATAACATAAGGAGAATTAAAATGGCAACAAATCCACCAAAAGGCGATGGACATCGAAATGGCGCTGTCCGGGACCGTTCTCAAACTCAAACTCCTTCCGGCCATTGGGTAAAAAGAAATAAAGATAATGGTCAATTCATGGATGTGAAGACTACCGACAGGACTCCTTTCAAGGGTGTTAGGAAGGAGAAATAAATGTCTGCATATATTGTTAGTTATGATTTGGTCAGCCCGGGGCAAAATTACGAGGCTCTATATAAGGCCATTAAATCATACGGAAATCATTATCACATGATGGAGTCTGTATGGTTGATTTCCACGATCGAAAAAGCGACGGCTATCAGAGATAAGTTGCGGCAGCATGTCGATGGTAACGACAAATTGTTTGTTGGTAAGTTAACTGGTGAAGCGGCATGGTCAAATTTAGATGGTGGATTAGTTAAGAAGACTCTCAACTGATTCACGTCACAAATCTGCCACACGCAATAAAAAAGGGCTCGCAGTGATTAGCTGCGAGCCCTTTGTTTGTTTGGTTGCGGGGGCCGGATTTGAACCGACGACCTTCGGGTTATGAGCCCGACGAGCTACCACTGCTCCACCCCGCGTCAGGGAGGCCGAACATTAACGGCTGTTGTCCGGGTGTCAAGTATGCAGGGAAGGGGTCAGTCGAAGTCCTCGATCATGTCGTCCAGCATGTCCACATCCACCTTCACACGGCCGCGTCCGGCCAGCGGGATGATCACGCCATCCTTCTTCAGCGCGCTGATGGCACGGGAGATGGTTTCGCGGCTGGTGGATAGCTGATCGGCCACCAGTTGATGGGTGGGCAGCTTGATCTCAATGCGGCCGTCCGGGCGCAGGTTGCCGAACTGCTCACAGAAATCATTCAGGTAGGCATACAGGCGATGGTTCACATCCATTGTGCTGATATGTGCCAGCACCAGGTTGGTGCGGCGCAGGCGGTGGGTGATCTCTGCCAGCAGTTTCTTGGTCAGACGGGGCATCTCCAGCATCAGGCGGGAGAAATCCTTGCGCCGGATGAAACCGAGCTCGGATTCTTCCATGGTGGTGACCGTGGCGGAACGCGGTTCGGTATCGAGCAGTGCCATCTCGCCGAAGAAGGAGCCATTTTCCAGCAGGCAGAGAACCACCTCACGACCGTCAGAGGCGAACTGCGATACCTTCACCGAGCCGCTGAGGATGATGGCCATCGCATCGCCGGCTTCACCTTCCTGCACGACGATGCTGTTCTTGCCGACATGCTTGCGGGTCACCAGCGCGCTGATGGCATCAAGCTCTGCGTCGTCGAGTTCGGAAAACAGCGGGACGCTGCAGATGATCTCTTTCATTCGTTTTCCTCCTGGCTGCGCAATACGGATACCGGCCATGTGGCCAGCAGCCGGTTACCGATCAGGGGCCTGAGCATGGTAATGGCATGTTCGATCTTGGCTTTGCTGTCGATGGCCTCGACGATGAGTGGCAAATCGCTGGACAGCGAGAGAAAGCTGCTGGTGTGCACGCCGTGCAGGCCCATGCCTTCGATGCCGCGCATCACGCTCACGCCGGTGAGGCCTGCGTCGAGGCACAGATCCAGCACGGCCTGCATGGCCGGCTGGCCGTCAAGGCGGTCCGATTCACTCAGGTAGATGCGCAAAAACATGGCATCCTGCATGCAGCCCTCCATTCCCTTTGGTGCTTGCCTGTGCATATGCTGGTACCGGGAGCGGGAGTCGAACCCGCACGAACATAAGTTCTCGGGATTTTAAGTCCCGTGCGTCTACCAGTTCCGCCATCCCGGCTCTGACTGGCGTGTGAATCATGCCAAGGCGTGCCGGCAGGGCAAGACTTCGTGATGATTGACCAAAAAATGGCCGGACACAAGGAATTCTTAAAGGTATGGGTTAAAGGGAAGAAGCTGGGCAGTTATCGCTGAGCCAAAGAAAGTGGAGGCAGGGGCGGGAATCGAACCCGCGAAAAGAGGATTTGCAGTCCTCCGCCGTACCACTGAGCCACCCTGCCGTTCACTGACACAAAATAAGAACGGGGGCGGATGCCCCCAGCTTAACTGGAGCGGGAAACCGGGTTCGAACCGGCGACCTCAACCTTGGCAAGGTTGCGCTCTACCAACTGAGCTATTCCCGCTGAGGTGGCGAATAATGCCAGCGGACCGAGGGCTGTCAAGCGTCCTAAATGCCTTTTGTCAGGGGTGCCTCTGATTGGTATGCTGGCACTATATTCTGCCGGCCGGAACGGTTCGGCAACAATTCCTATTGGATGATATCCGGGGGTCAGGTTTGGACGAGAATAACATCCCGCGCAAAATTTATGTGCTTGATACCAATGTGTTAATCCACGATCCGCATGCGTTGAATCAATTCGACGAACACGATGTGGTTTTGCCGATTGCGGTACTTGAGGAACTGGACAAAGTGAAACGCGGGTTTGAAGATCTGGCGCGCAATGTCCGCGAGGCATCGCGGCAGCTTGAGCAGCTCAGTGATAGCTGCGGGGATTTGAGCAAGGGTTGCCCGTTGCCCGGTGGAGGGTCGCTGCTTTTCGAGTTAAATCATCGTGCTTTGGATATCCTGCCCGAATCGCTGGCCAAGGGCAGCGGCGACAACCGTATCATCGCGGTGACCATGTCGCTGAAGAAAGAGAATCCCGACCGGGAGGTCATCCTGGTTTCCAAGGACATCAATATGCGCATCAAGGCGCGTGCGCTGGGGCTGGTGACCGAGGATTACCGCTCGGACAAGGTTGTCGACGACATGGATGTGCTGCCGCTCGGCTATGTTGAATTGGATGATGAAACCTGGGGCAGCATTGCCGACGACGTGGAGGTCAGCAACGGCCCGCAGGGCACGCACTATCTGCTGAGCTGGCCGGAGGGCCATGTCGCGCCATGCATCAACGGCTTTGTCGTGCTGCCGGGCGAGAAAGGCAAGGTGCTGCGCTGCACGGGGTTCGCGGAAGATGGCCGCATGCACCTGCACGATGTGCATTCCTTCCGCACCGATCGCAATGCGGTGTGGGGCATCCAGGCCAAGAATTCGGAACAGAACATGGCCATGAACCTGCTGATGGATCCGGAAGTGGATATGGTTACCCTGCTGGGCAAGGCCGGCTCCGGCAAAACCCTGCTGGCCCTGGCCTGCGGCATGCATCAGACGCTGGATCTGAATATCTACGACCGCATTATCGTCACCCGCGCCACCGTGCCGATGGGCCAGGACATCGGCTTTCTGCCGGGTACCGAGAAGGAGAAGCTGGAGCCCTGGATGGGCGCAGTGTCGGATAACCTGTCACTGCTTCTTGGCGACGATTTCGAAGGCCTGGGCAACAGCCTTGCGCAGTACAAGATGGAGATTTCCTCATTGTCCTTTGCCCGTGGACGCACCTATATGCGCACCTGGCTGATCGTGGACGAGGCGCAGAACCTGTCGCCGCACCAGATGAAAACCCTGATCACGCGTATCGGCGAGGGGTCGAAGATTATCATCCTCGGCAACAATGCACAGATCGACACGCCGTACCTGAATGCCTATACCAACGGCCTTTCCATGGCAGCCACGCGCTTTGCCAGTTGGGCGTATTCGGGACACGTAACCCTCAAGGCCAGTGAGCGCTCGCGCCTGGCCGCCTATGCTGCCGAGGTGTTGTAATCGTTGAACGCGCGGCCGGCAGAAGCCGGCCGCGCTTTCTTATTGAGCTGTACCGGGATATCTACAGATGTGTCACCGGTTCCTGCGGCATGACTGATTCCGGCTGATCCGGTTCCGGAACTACTGACCCGGGTTCGGCCTGCTCCGGCAACGGAGCCCCGGATGGCATCGGAGCGGCTTCGATCGGCTGGGTTACCTCCTCCATTTGACCTGCATCGGGCGCGGCCGGCTCATTGGTGATTTCCGACTCGGGGGACGCCAACGGTTCGGCCGGAACAGGTTCGGCGGCCGTATCGGCCGACTGGCCTTTCCCTTCCAGCGTGCTCTGCATGTCCACTTCCGCCTTGACGTTTGTTGCCGGCCCACTCAGCTGCTTCAGCAGGTTGTAGGCCTCATCGATTTTGTTCCGCGTTGGCTTGTCGGCCAGGCGGGACAGCTGTTCCAGTTCCAGCATAATGCGTTTCAATTGCATCTGAACACCGCTGAGCTTGTCGTTGTTCAACTGCAATTCCATATCGCCGATGCGCGCCTCGATCTGGCCGAGCTTGCTGTTCACCAGTTGCACAGGATCGATGCCCGGCGCGGGTTTGCTCATCTGGTTGGCGACCAGGGCCAGCGCAGCAATCAGTACGGCAATGCCGGAAAACACCAGCGGCAGTGTGTTATGAAGGCCTCCGCCCTGGCGGGGCTTGCCCGGTGTGGCGGGTTGTTCGGTGGGCTTGCCTTGCGCGGAAGCCGGTTCCGTCGTGTCTTTTTCTTCGCTGCCTGTCGCCATCGGGAGCCTCCTGAGGGGTCTGATGGAATTGACTGTAGCACATGCGGTTTTTATGTGCAGGGAAAGTGCATAGCATGGCGCGTTTCAATATCAGGAGTACCCATGAGCAACAAGCAGGCAACGCATCAGGCATCGGACAAGGCGTCCTCCCCGGCAGGGGGTCGCGAAGGGCAGTGGATCAGGGTCCGCGGCGCGCGCGTGCACAACCTGAAGAACATCAGCCTGGACCTGCCGCGCGACCAGCTTGTGGTGATCACGGGCGTATCCGGCTCGGGTAAATCCTCGCTGGCCTTCGATACCCTGTATGCCGAGGGACAGCGCCGTTATGTCGAATCGCTTTCGGCCTATGCACGTCAATTCCTGGGCATGATGGAGCGTCCGGATGTGGACGCCATCGAAGGGCTTTCGCCGGCCATTTCCATCGAGCAGAAGACCACCAGCCGGAATCCGCGCTCCACGGTCGGCACCATCACCGAGGTGTATGACTACCTGCGCCTGATGTTCGCGCGAGTCGGCAAGCCGCATTGTCATGGCTGTGGCAAGCCGATTACCGCTTCCAGCGCCAGCCAGATTGTCGATGAACTGGAGAAGCTTCCCGAGGGCAGTCGCCTGCAACTGCTGGCCCCGATTGCGCGGGCCAGAAAAGGCGAGTTCAAGCGCGAACTGGACAAGGCCGGCATGGACGGTTTCGTGCGCGTGCGTGTGGATGGCGAGGTGATGCCGATCGAGGACGTGCCGCCGCTGGAGCGCAACAAGAAACACGATATCGAACTGGTGGTGGATCGCGTGGTACTCAAGGACGGCATGCGCACGCGGCTGGCCGATTCGGTGGAAACCTGCCTGCGCTACGGCGACGGCATGCTGATGGTGATGCAGGGCGATGATATCCTGTCCTATTCCGAGCGCTTCGCCTGTGCCGACTGCGGCATATCCTATCCGGAAATCGAGCCGCGCCTGTTTTCCTTCAATTCCCCGGTCGGTGCCTGCCCGGCCTGCGACGGCATCGGCTCAAAAACCGTGTTCGACCCGGACCTGATCGTACCGGATACCTCCAAATCCCTGAAGCAGGGGGCCATCACCCCATGGTCGGGCAGGGAAACGCCGTTTTTCCAGCAGACCATGGATGCGGTATGCCGGCATCTCGGTATCGATATGAACAGCCCGTTCGAGGAACTCTCCGAGTCGGCGCGCCAATTCCTGCTGTATGGCTCGGAAGGCGAGCGCATTGCATTCCAGTTCCATGACCGTGGCTCGGTGCGCGAGGTGCTGCGGCCTTTCGAGGGCGTGGTGTCCGGTCTTGATCGCAAGTACCGCGAATCGACCTCCGACGAGGTGCGCGAGCAGCTGTCGCACTACATCAATGATATCCCGTGTCCGACCTGCAGTGGTTCGCGGCTGAACCTGGCTGCGAGGCATGTGCTGATTGCAGGCCTGAGCCTGCCGGAGCTGGTGGATATGCCGCTACGCCAGGCACGTGAATGGGTGCGTGGCCTGAGCCTCGGCGAGCAGGACTCGGCCATTGCCGGGCGTGTGCTCGAAGAGGTGGATGCACGTCTCGGTTTCATGATCGAGGTGGGCCTGGACTATCTGAGCCTGCACCGCACGGCCGGGACCCTGTCCGGCGGAGAGGGGCAACGCATCCGGCTGGCCACCCAGATAGGTTCGGCGCTGGTCGGGGTGCTGTATATCCTCGATGAGCCTTCCATCGGCCTGCACCAGCGTGATAACGACCGCCTGCTGGCTACGCTTGAACGGCTGCGCGACCTGGGGAACTCGGTGCTCGTCGTGGAGCACGACGAGGATACCATCCGCCGGGCCGACTGGGTGGTGGACATGGGGCCGCATGCCGGAGAACACGGCGGAGATGTGGTGGTTTCCGGTCCGGTAGAAGAGGTACTCACCCATGCCGAGTCGCTGACCGCGCAATACCTGAACGGTAAGCGATTCGTGCAGTTGCCCGAACGCCGTCCGGTGAATGGGGAAACCGCGTGCGTCGGTGTATCCGGCGCGCGCTCCAACAACCTGCAGAACGTCGATGCCCGCTTTCCGCAGGCACGGCTGAGCTGCGTAACCGGCGTGTCGGGTTCCGGCAAGTCCACGCTGGTGCTCGATACCATGTATCGCGCCTTTGCGCGCCGCACCCGCATGGTGCGAGAACGGGTGGGGGCGCATGACGCCCTGATCGGCGCTGATCTGGTGGACAAGGTGATCGACATCGACCAGAGCCCGATCGGACGCACACCGCGTTCCAATCCGGCCACCTATACCGGCCTGTTTACGCCGATCCGCGACCTGTTCGCACAGCTGCCCGAGGCCCGGGCACGCGGCTACAAGCCGGGGCGCTTCTCGTTCAATGTGAAGGGCGGGCGCTGCGAGGCCTGCGAGGGCGACGGCATTATCCGCGTGGAGATGCACTTCCTGCCGGACGTTTACGTGCACTGTGAGGCCTGCGGCGGGGCGCGCTACAACCGTGAAACCCTCGACATCCGCTACAAGGGCAAGAGCATTGCCGAAGTGCTGGGCATGACAGTGGACGATGCCGCCGAGTTCTTCTCGCACATCACCTCGATTCAACACAAGCTGGAAACCCTGCAGCAGGTGGGCCTGGGTTACATCCGCCTCGGCCAGTCTGCCACCACGCTGTCCGGCGGTGAGGCGCAGCGTATCAAGCTGGCCAAGGAACTGGCCCGCCGCGCCACCGGCGATACCTTATATATACTGGACGAGCCGACCACCGGCCTGCATTTCGACGATGTGGCCAAGCTGCTCGATGTGCTGCACGCGCTGGTGGAGCGCGGCAACACGGTGATCATTATCGAGCACAACCTGGAGGTGATCAAGACCGCCGACTGGATCGTGGACATGGGCCCGGAAGGTGGCGACAAGGGCGGTTCGGTCGTCATCGCCGGCACTCCGGAAGATGTCGCGGCCTGCAAGGCCTCGCATACCGGCCGCTACCTGAAGCCTTACCTGAAAGCCTGATGGCGTTGGCAGCCGGGTGAACGATGTCTGTGGATAGCGTTATCCCTCAACCAGGGAGAGTTCCTCCAGCCTGATGGCCATCGCCTCGATCGAAACGCGGAACTGATTGGCCAGCGAGGGGAAGAAGCGCCCGTTGTAGCTTCCGGCGCTGGCCAGCAATTGGGAAAGCTCCCGGGACGTTCGGCACCGCTCACGAATTTCGCTTAAGGGTCTGCATTGCAGCGCAAAGGCGGTATCTTCGTTCAGCGAGAAGCTTTCGGTTCCGAATATCTCCATGAAGCGCGCCATCACGAGCTTGGCCGGCATCAGGAAATAGGTGGCGAACTTGTCCGCTTCGTATTCGATGCAGTCGCGCGAAAAGCTTGAACCGTCTACGGGCCTGTCGCGATGAAGCGAACCGGACAGGTTGTGCAATACGGCGTGCCCCAGTTCATGGGCGGCAGTAAACATCCGAATGCTTTGAGGGAATTGGTTGGACACCTGTACGGTTTTGTCATCATTGTTGATCAGGCCGGCCACCTTGAGAAAGCCGTTATCGCCGTAATACTTTCCCAGGTCTTCTTCATGGGAAAAACTGAATCCGAAAATCTCGAAGGCCCTGGCGGGGTCGATGATCTCGATCGGGTCGGACGGCGGAGTATCGCGCCACAGCGTCGATCTGTTATTCCACATGGTTTTAAGCAGATCGGTGGCCTGCCTTTCAATCTGGCGGTTCGAATGCCGCTTCGAACGTCGCGATGCATTGACCGGATCGATCAATGCCTCCATGGGCGGCATGGTTGCGCTGAAGGCGCCGGAGCCGTCCAGGTAGGCGTAAGGATTTCCCAGACGTCGCCGGCTTTCCATGATCTGTCCGATGGATGGAACGATGGTTTGTTCGATGCTTCCGTTCATGTCCGTACCCCCGGATATGCGCGACTCCCGAATCCTGTCCATGTGGCAATTCCCGGAACGCTGATGGTGCGAGAGTAGACCTGGCCCCGGGGCTGCGCAATCTTTCGCCGTGCGGATGATAAAAGGTGTGGTAATCTCGACACACCAGGGAGGGTGCCATGTTTGTGACCATGAACCGATTCACGATCGACCCGGACCACTGGGATGATTTCGAGGCAAGGTTTCGCCAGAGGGCCGGCCTGGTGGACGGCGAGCCGGGGTTTATCCGCAATTCATTGCTGCGTCCGGTGGAGAATTCCAGCGAGCAGCACATCGTCATGACCTTATGGGAATCGAGGCAGGATTTCGAGAACTGGACCCGATCCGACTCGTTCAGAAAGGCGCATCAGCGGGCACGGGAAACCCCGCGTGAGTGGTTTATTGCGCCGACGAAACTGGAGGTGTTCGAGTCTGCCGATCAGTCTGCTGCCGAACAACCTGCCGCCGCGGATCATGCCGGTGGGCAGGATGGCGGCAAGGATGGGCCGGTCATCGCGGGCATGCCCGGAGAGAAAGAACAACAGGCATGGATCGAGGCGGGCGACGATGCGCTACGCGAATCCATCATTCGCCACGAAGGGAATCGGGATGTCATCTGCGCGATGCTGAAGGGCGGTTCGTTGAAAGCCGCGCGGGGATGTGACTGGCGGCAATGCCTTGAGGAGGGGGTATGGCCGGCCTATGTGGACAGCAAGGGGCTGGATACGGTCGGTATCGGCCACCTGATCACCGGCAACGAGGCCTATGATGCCTATGCGGGCGTTTCCGATGCCGATGTGCAGGCGCAGTTCGAGCAGGATGTGCAGGCGCATATGGACGCCGCGAAGAAGCTTGCCGACGAGCAGGGCATGCGGGTCGCGGGGAACTTCGTCGTGCAGCGGTTCATGACCGAGATGTGTTTCAATATCGGCGCGGGCAGGTATCGCGGCTTCAGAAACGGGCTGAAGAAACTGGCCTCGGCGGTGAACGGGGATGGACAATATACCTACAGCCAGGCGGCAGACGAGCACCTGGACTCGCAATGGGCCAGGCAGGTAGAAACGCGCGCCATTGAGATGACCGATATGCTGCGCGCGCTGGATCGACAGGCTTAAACGCGCACTACTCAACTCACGCGTGATCTGTATGATCCGCCATTCACATTACGAGGTTCCGGATGTCGCAGAATGCGCGTTGCGGGCCATGTGTTTTGGAGGGAAGACATGCTGAACAAGGCGATTCTGATCGGAAACCTGGGTGCGGACCCGGAGACGCGATACATGCAGGACGGCACCTGCGTGTGCAATATCCGCATTGCCACTACCGAACGTTTCAAGGACCGCAGCGGCGAGCGCCAGGAGCGCACCGAGTGGCACCGCATTGTTCTGTGGGGCAAGCTCGGCGAGATTGCCAACCAGTACCTGCGCAAGGGCTCTCAGGTGTATATCGAGGGCAAGATCGAAACCCGCAAGTGGACCAACAAGGAAGGCCAGGACGTGTACACCACCGAGATCCGCGCCAACGAGATGAAGATGCTCGGCGGCAGGGGTGAGGGCGGCGGTTCGCGCGGCGGCGATTTCCAGGGCGGTGGTCGTCAGCAGGGTGGTTACAACAGCCAGCAGTCCGGCGCACAATCCAACCAGTCGTCGAATAACGATCCGTTTGCCGATTCCCCGGGCTTCGACAATGTGCCGGTGGACGACGATATCCCGTTCTGATTAATCGAACCGGTTGAATAAAAAGGCCCGCCAATCGGCGGGCCTTTGCTTTGCAGTGCCGGTTTATCCCGCCTGGATGGCGGTCAGTGCGATGGTGTAGACGATATCCTCGACAGTGGCGCCGCGCGACAGGTCGTTCACCGGCTTGTTCAGGCCCTGCAGCATCGGCCCGATGCTGACCACGTGCGCGCTGCGCTGCACGGCCTTGTAGGTGGTGTTGCCGGTGTTCAGGTCGGGGAAAATAAATACATTGGCCTTGCCGGCCACCTTGCTCTTCGGCGCCTTGCTGCGCCCGACCGAGGCCACCGCCGCCGCGTCGTATTGCAGGGGGCCATCCACCACAAGATCCGGGCGAAGCAGGCGCACCAGCGCCGTGGCATCGCGCACCTTCTCGACATTGCTGCCGCTGCCCGACTCACCGGTGCTGTAGCTGATCATGGCCACGCGCGGTTCCAATCCGAAGCGCTGCGCGGAATCAGCGCTCTGCACGGCAATATCAGCCAGTTCTTCGGCATTCGGCTCCGGGTTGATGGCACAGTCGCCATATACCACCACCTCATCCGGCAGACACATGAAGAAAATGGAGGAGACCAGCCTGGCCGATTCGCTGGTGCCGATCAGCTGGAAGGCCGGGCGAACGGTGTTCGCCGTGGTATGCAGGGCTCCGGAAACAAGCCCGTCCACCTCGCCTTCGGCCAGCATCATCGTGCCCAGAACCACGCTGTCCTGCAGCTGATCCTCGGCCATCTGGCTGGTCAGCCCCTTATGCTGGCGCAGCGAGACCATCGCCCCGATGTAGCGCTGTCGTACATCGTCCGGCTTGACGATGCTGACGCCGCCGTCCAGTTCCAGCCCCTGGGATGCGGCCACCTGACGGATCTTTTCAGGATCACCAAGCAGGATGCAGTTCGCGATCTGCCGCTGACTGCATTGATGGGCTGCCATCACGGTGCGCGGCTCTTCACCCTCGGGCAACACGATGCGTTTGCTGGCCTGGGCCGCCTGCTGGATAAGCTGGTAACGGAATGCGGCAGGGGAGATGCGCGGCTTGCGATGGGTAGCGCAGCGTGCCTTGAGCCAGTCTGCATCCAGATGGTCGGCCACATGATCCATGGCCAACTCGATCTGTTCCACGTCGTCAATTGCCACCTCGGCGGGCATCTGTGCCAGCCTTGCCGCGGTCTGGTATGAGCCCAGGGCGACCTTCAGCACCGGAATGCCGGTCTTCAGGGCCTGCGAGCAGAGCTCCCACACCCGCGGGCTTGGTTCGAGGTCGCCGGTGAGCAGGATACCGGCCAGCGGCACGCCGTTCATGGCCGACATGCAGGCGGCGATGAATACATCCTCCCTGTCGCCCGGAAAGATCAGCAGGGTGTGTGGCTGGTAAACACTCAGGGTGTTGGCCACGGTGCGTGCACACACCTCGATGCGCTGCACACGCCGGGATTGCAATTCGCCCTCCTGCAGCACATCCGCATCGAGATAACCGGCGATATCGAGCATGCGCTGCGCGATCAGCGGGTGCTGCCAGGGAATGCCGCCGATGAAGTGGAAAGGCTTGCTTTTCATCGCCGTGCACAGCGTGGTGATGGCCTGCTGAACCTCCGGGTCTTCCTCGCTGTTTTGCTCGCCCTGCATGGCCGGGTGACCATCGAGCGGTTCGCCGAGCTTGTTCAGAATGGTGCCGATCAGGGCAGTGCCGTTGGCGTAGCTGAAGGCGTTGGCCGCGATATCGATATAATCATCGAGCTCTGCTTCCGGCTTGCCGACCAGAATCACCTCGGCATCGAGTGCGCGGGCGATGGCGGCGTTCAGGCGGGTGGCATAGCCGGCATGGCCGTCCGCCACCAACCCCTCGATGATGACCACATCGGATTCGCGTGCGCACTGGCGGAAGTGTGCGACCACTTCTTCCATCAGCATGTCCTCTGTGCCGGAACCGAGCATGGAGGTGGCACGGCGCAGGCTGACCGGGCGCGGCGATGTTCCGCCGGCAATCTGCTCTATCAGGCTGGTGGAGCGTTCCGGCCCCTGATCGCCGTCGCGTAGCTGGGCTACAGGCTTGTAGAAACTTGTATGGATGCCGAGGCGATCCAGCGCCCGGACCATGCCCAGGCTGACGGTGGTCAATCCGGCGCCGGATCCTGTGGATACAAGCATAAAGGCATGACTCATGACTGGCTTTCCTTTCCCCCGTTCATTTCCCCGTCTTTTTCCAATGCGGCATCCCGCACATAGCGGGCGATCATGGCTTCTTCATTGGTGGCGATGACGAACACCGGCAGGCTTTCTTCCGGGCTGATCAGGCCGTTGCTGTCAGCACCATGCGTCTCGTTAAGCGACTCATCCAGCGATGCACCGAGCACGCCCAGCAGTTCGACGGTCCTTGCACGGACGGCCGCGGCATGTTCGCCGATACCGCCGGTGAAGATCAACGCATCCACATGGCCCAGCGGAACGGCCAGTGCGGCCAGCGACTTGGCCAATCTGTAGCAGAAGACATCCACGGCGAGTGCGGCGCGTTCGTCGCCCTGTTCCACGGCCTTCAGCAGGGTGCGCATGTCGTTGCTCAGCTCTGAAAGGCCGAGCAGGCCGGATTGTCGGTTCAGGGCATCGGTGATCTGTGCCAGTGAAAGGCCGCTTTGCCGCGCGATGAAATCGTGCAGGCCAGGGTCCACATCACCGCTGCGCGTTCCCATCACCAGTCCTTCGAGTGGCGTCATGCCCATGGTTGTGTCCACGCTGGCCCCGCCAGCGATCGCCGCCGCACTGCAGCCGTTCCCCAGATGCGCGGTGATCATCCGGCAATCGGCGAATTCGCGTTTCAGGCGTCTGGCCGCTTCCAGGCCGACATAATGATGGCTGGTGCCATGGAATCCGTAGCGGCGTACGCCGTAGTCGCTGTACCAGGTATGCGGCACGGCATACTGGCTGGCGTGTTGCGGCATGGCATGATGAAAGGCGGTGTCGAATACGGCGATGTGGGGAATCGATGGCAGGTGCAGCAAGGCGGCGCGAATGCCGACCAGGTTGGCCGGGTTGTGCAGCGGGGCGAGATGCGAGATGTCCTCAATGGCCTGGATACTCGCATCATCCAGCAGGGCCGGTTCCTCGAAGCGCTCGCCGCCGTGCACCACGCGATGTCCGACAGCGCGAATGGCCTGCTTGTCGATGTGCGCAAACAGGGTTTCCAGCATCTGCTGCATCGCGCCGGCATGATCCCTGTCTGCCGGACGACTGTCGGATGGACGACCGTTAATACTCCAGCGGAGCGCGGCCCCGGGTTCGCCCAGGCGATCGGCCATGCCTTCGGCGATCAATTGCTCCGAGTCCATAGCGATCAACGCCATTTTGATGGACGAGCTGCCTGTATTGATGACCAGAACCATGGAGTGGGACCTCGGGGTTGAATCCTTGCCAGCCTTCCGGCTGCCTGTTGATGATAACCCGGTGCGAGCTCTTTGGATACTGTCTTGAGTGCCCAACCCGGATCAGCCGCTCCGGCGTAACCGGTCCTATTCGTTGATCAGGATTTCCACGCGGCGGTTTTTGGCGCGTCCTTCGAGGGTATCGTTGCTGGCTACCGGACGGCTGGCGCCGAAACCGCCGACCTGCATGCGTTTGCCATCGATGCCGTAGGCCTTCAGGCCGCGCACGACGCTCCATGCGCGCTCCTTGGACATGGCCATATTGTCCTGCACGGCATCACTCGACTGCAGGATGGTGCGGCTGTCAGTGTGGCCGGCCACGCGGATTTTTGCGGTTTTGGAAATGCTTGCAGCAAACTTGCGCAAGCGCTTGCGCATGTCGGTCGAGGTGTAGCGCTGGCCGGAGTCGAAATACAGTGTCATCACGACATGCCAGTTGGATGCCTGTTGCGGCTTAGCGCTGTTGTCCTTGGCCTTGGCTGGAGCAGGGCCGGCTTCGCTCGTCTGCGGATTGGATACGGGCCTGGTGGACGGGGCGGCCTTGTCTGCGTTCGCCTGCGCCTTGCTGGCCGATGTACGGGCGGCGGGTTCCATGGCCGGCTTCGGAGCCGGCGAGCTTTCCTTCGCCGGTTCTGCGCTGGCGGCACGTTTCGCGGGGGAAGGTCTCGACGCAACAGGCCTGGATGGGGCTGGTTTGGAAACGGCTGGCTTGGATGCGGTTGGTTTTGAACTGACCGGCTTGCTCACCGTGCGCGGGGCGGACTTGCGTGTCGCAAGCGCAGGGGCTGCCTTGTGAACAGGCTGGACTGACGGACGCGCGTGGGATGACTGGCGCCCACCACCATGCTGCAGGCGCTGCATCTCCTCGGTCAGCTTGCGGTTCTCCAGGTTGGCCAGCATCAGTTTCTTGCGATAAAGCTGTACTTCCTGCTTGAGCAGATAGTTGTCCATTTTCAGCTGTTTGAGGTCCTGCGAGTTCTCCGGCTGCACCCAGGGTTGCACCGCCGGTCCGCATGCCGAAAGGGTGAATGCCAGCAGGCCGCTGAGCAGCAGATGACGTACGGGTAGTCCGCGGAGCCGGGAGAAGGCATTAACCATGTCGGCATGGTTATTCAAAATCATATTTTTTTCAAGTATTTGCATGGCGCTGTGAAAGTGTTTTATCCGTTGTGGTATGTGTGCGGCCAGGACATCAAAGAAAACTCCCTCACTCGTCTTGCCTTGCCGGATCGGTATATTGGCAGTATGAAACAGCAAAGCAAACGCGGGCTGTGGTCCTGGGCGGTATACGACTGGGCCAATTCGGCCTTTGCCACGACCGTGATGGCGGGCTTTTTCCCTGTTTTTTTCAAGCAATACTGGGCCTCTGGCATGGCAGCCAGCGAGTCCACCTTCTGGTTGGGCGTGGCCAACGGGGTTTCCGGCCTGTTGGTGGCCCTGATCGCGCCACTGCTCGGCGCGGTGGCCGATCGCGGTGGTTATAAGAAAGGCCTGCTGATCTTTTTCACCCTGCTCGGTGTGGTGATGACCGGCGGCCTGTATCTGGTCGGACAGGGCATGTGGCAATGGGCCATGATGCTTTACCTGCTGGCCGGTATTGGTTTTTCGGCGGGCAATGTGTTCTACGATGCCCTGTTGCCGGATGTTTCATCCCGGGAGCATCTCGACCGCAATTCTGCGCTCGGCTATGCGCTGGGCTATCTCGGAGGCGGCCTGCTGTTTGCCGGCAATGTGGCGGCCACGCTGCACCCGGACTGGTTCGGCCTGAGTGATGCTTCACGGGCCATCCACCTGTCGTTTGCCAGTGTGGCGTTGTGGTGGCTGCTGTTCTCGATTCCGATGGCCTTGTGGGTACGCGAGGACAGGCAGCCTGACCGGCCTGCCATCGGGATGGTGCTGCGCGATGGCCTGCGGCAGTTTGTCGAAACCTTCCATCATGTACGCAGCCTGCGCACGGTGTGGATGTTCCTGATTGCCTATTGGTTGTACATCGACGGCGTTGGCACCATCGCCCGCATGGCGCTGGATTACGGCATGGCGCTCGGTTTCGATGCCTCGGTGCTGATCTCTGCGCTGCTCATCACGCAGTTCGTGGCCTTTCCGGCTGCCGTGATATTCGGCCGCCTTGGCGAACGATACGGGGCACGTTCCGGCATCCTGATCGGTATCGCCGTGTATGCGCTGCTTTGCGTGTTCAGCATGTTCATGCGCGAGGCGCACGACTTCTACTGGCTGGCGGCGGTTTCAGGGCTGGTCATGGGCGGCGTGCAGTCGCTCAGTCGTTCGCTGTATGCCAGCCTTATTCCGCACGGCCAGGCGGGTGAATTTTTCGGCTTTTACAATATGATGGGCAAGTTCGCCGCCATCCTGGGACCGTTGCTGATGGGGCTGGTCAGTCTGGCGACAGGCAGCAATCGACTCAGCGTGCTGGCCGTGACGGTGCTGTTTGTGGCCGGGGGCGTCGTGCTGCTGCGTGTGCGAATCGAACCGGTAAAAGACGAGAGGGAAACAGCATGAACGAGCAGTTGCAGAGGGTGGCGGAAAGCCTGGGGATCGGTGACATGCGCCGGCATATCCTGCTGTGTTGCGACCAGAGCAAGCCGAAATGCAGCGGCAGGGAGGAAAGCCTGCAGTCATGGGACTACCTGAAGGCCCGGCTGAACGAACTGGGTCTGTCCGGTAAGGGCGGCATCTACCGCAGCAAGGTCAACTGCCTGCAGGTGTGCATGAACGGCCCCATCGCCGTGGTCTATCCGGAAGGGGTGTGGTATCACTCCTGCACCCCCGAGGTGCTTGAGCTGATCATTCAGCAGCACCTGATTGGCGGGGAAGCGGTGCAGGAATACATGTTTTTCCGCCATGCGCCTGGAGAAGAACAGACGCCCTGACCGGAAGGGGTGCCGGGCCGGATGGCCTATCCCTCTGACCTTTGCATCCTCACGCGGTTGGCGGCAGCCAGCGCATGAGAATATCACCGCCGACCATCAGCATGAGAAACAGCACGCCGGCGAACAGCAACGGCTTCAGGCCCAGTACCTTCATGCGGGCGAAGCGGGTTTCCAGTCCCAGCGCCGCCATGGCGGCGGCCAGCATCAGCGTATCGAGCAGTTCAAGCCCGCTGTGCAGGGCGCGTGGCATGGCCCATAGCGAATTGATGATCACCACACCGATAAATCCGAAGGCGAACCACGGAATGGACAGCCTGGATGTGTCCTGTCCCTGGCTGCATTCGACCCTGCGCCACCATATGCTGAGCAAAAGCAGCACCGGGGCCAGCATCATGACGCGCATCAGCTTGACGATCACGGCCGTTTCCTCGACCCCGTTGCCGATGCTGTGGCCGACGGCCACCACCTGCGCCACCTCATGCACGGTCGCTCCGATATAGATA
>Ga0102953_1000483_pt1 | contig 27508 bp, 27 predicted proteins | sample SalPon2A_C_D2_MG_FD_78509 | JGI IMG/M metagenome (GOLD analysis project Ga0102953, IMG submission 78509) | Soil microbial communities from South San Francisco under conditions of wetland restoration - Salt Pond MetaG R2A_C_D2_MG | ecosystem: Environmental > Terrestrial > Soil > Wetlands | place... | reverse complement strand
TCCTGCGCCTGACGCTTGGTTCCCACAAAAAGAACCACCTTGCCGGTGCGTGCGAGTTCAGCAAGAAACCTGGTCGCCTCTTTAAAATGCTTCAGCGTCTTCTGGAGATCGATAATGTAAATACCGTTCCGCTCCCCGTAGATATACTCCTTCATCTTGGGGTTCCAGCGGCGGGTCTGGTGGCCGAAGTGGACCCCAGCCTCCAGGAACTCTTTCATCGTGATATTCGGCAAATCTCCTCCAACACCAAAAAATCAGGGGCATTCACGGGCCCGCATCCGGTCGCCTGATACCGGTCAATCTCTTTTTACCGCTTCGAGAACTGGAACCGCTTGCGGGCACCCTTCTGCCCATATTTCTTTCGCTCTTTGGCACGGGGATCGCGGGTAAGAAAATCGCCCTGTCGAAAACGCGGCCGCAACTCGGGGTTAAAAAGGAGCAACGCACGGGAAATGCCCAGCCTTGCAGCTCCTGCCTGGCTATGTATCCCGCCACCCTGGGCATTTACCATGATATCAAATTTGCCTTCGTTCTCCGTAAAAACCAGCGGCTGCCGAACCTCGGCGCGCAAAGCCTCCGAGGGGAAATATTGATCAAAAGGCTTGCGATTCACCTGGATATTTCCCGTGCCCGGCACAAGCCTCACGCGTGCCACGGAAGTTTTCCTTCGTCCCGTACCCCAGAATTGACTTAGCTCAGCCACACCAACTCCTCATAAAACATTCTTGATGTCTAAATCGTAACTAAACTGCCAGGCGGGCCGGCACAGGATTCTGTGCCTGATGCGGATGCCTCGAACCAGCATACACCTTGAGACGTGTCGCCAACCGGCTTCCCAAACGGGACTTCGGCAGCATTCCCAGGACAGCTTCCCGCACCAGTTCTTCCGGCTTGGTCTCCAGCAGCCGTTGGGCCGAAACTTCTTTCAGCCCCCCGGGGTATCCGGTATAGTGCCGGTAAACCTTCTGCTCAAGCTTTCTCCCGGTCAAGCGAACCTTCTCGGCGTTAATAACAATAATTCCTTCCCGATGGTCCGAAAACGGAGTCCAGTCAGGCGAATCTTTACCGATCAGAATCCGGGCAGTGCGGGCCGCCAATCTCCCCAGCACCAGCCCCTCGGCATCAACGACATGCCATCGAATTCTTCCTCGTTCTTTTTTCTGAAAGTGCGTATTCAATTGTCTTATATCCCTAATCTCTTTTGGGTGAACCCTACTATCTTCGCCCAGCCTCGCTCCTTTTGTCAACAATCTATCCATATGATTTCCCGAGCGGTGATTGTCTGCAAGCCACTCTGATTCAGCAATCTGAGCCTGCAGGCGGCATTCATCTGAAGGCCCGGCAAAGCCATCTACCAGCTTATCACTGGATCGCTACTAACAACACACCAGGCCATCCCCACAAGGCGGCTTTCAAAAGCAGACCCTATTTGACGGCCCAAAGCAGCCCCCTTCCTGTTAAAATCGACCTGTCGAAGGCTCATCATGGAAAATAGAATATGGAAAGCGGAAACTCTGCTGCCGGGTAGTTGGCGCAGCGCGGCATCAGTCTTATTGTCCACCGGAAGTCACCGCTTAGTAATCGACACCGGCATGCCGCATGAAGAGCACCTGCTTCTCAGCGCCTTGCAGCAGCGCGGTCTCGCCGCCTCGGACATCGATGCCGTCATCACCACTCACTTCCACATCGACCACGTCCTGAACAATTCGCTCTTCCCCGGCAGCCTCATCTATGCCACCCAGGAATCACACGACTGGTGCTGCTCTCTTTACTCTGATCTTCTGGACAACCAAAACTGGGAAGCATTGATCCTGAAATACTATCCGCAAACGTTGGAGTACGATCACGCCGTAGAGCACCTTCACCAGATGCGCAAGTTCACGTTACGATGGTGGGATCGCAATCGGCTCGGCTGCTCTTCTCAACATCGGTGGCTTGAATCTTATTCGCTGCCGGAAGGTCTGGAAGCCATTTTCACATCCGGCCACGTGCCGGGCCATGTTTCGGTGGTCGTTCCGGAAAAAGAGCAGACGACGGTTGTGGCTGGTGACGCCTGCCTGAGCAGGTCAGAAAACGGCCGCGTCCTGACCATGATCCCCCGTGACAGGGAGCAGGCCAGCCTGGACCGCAAGCACGTTCTGGCATTGGGCAGCAGAATTTTCCCCGGCCACGATGTTGAATTCACGACGAATGGAAATAAAAGTCCCGCCCAGCACGGAGAAAATGCTTCAAAGAGGAAGTAGCGTCCCCAGATATTCATCCAAAGCAGCCTGCCAGGGTCTCGGCAAAGGGATGCCAGCTTCCCTGAGTGCCCGCATTTCCAACACTGCATACTTCAAGCGCTTGGCGGGGCGGCCCATCTGCTCAGACGGAATCCCCGTAAGCTTGCCGGGGTCCACGCCCGCCTTTTCCGCTGCATACTTTGCAAGTTCGTATCGGGAGCAGGTTCCCTGATTGGTAAGATGGTAGAGGCCCGATCGGCCGTGCTCCACCACCTCCAGAATCTTTTCAGCGCCATCCAGAGTATAGAGTGCATTCCCCATCTGGTCTGAGGCCACCACATACGTCTGGCCTGAAGCCATGGCTCGAAGTCCCTTTTCAATAAAATTCAACTTCCCAGGCCCGTACAAAACGCAAACCCGAAAGATCCAATAGGTTGGCAATGCTGCCACCAGGCGCTCGCCTCGCAGCTTGGTCCGTCCGTAAACGGTTGGGGAAAGGGTCGGATCGGTTTCGACATACGGGGTGTTCTTCTCACCGTCAAAAACCGCATCCGTGGAGATATAGGCTACCGCGGCCCCAACTTCCTTGGCGGCCTCAACAACATGGCGCGTACCGTGGACATTGACCAGATAGGCCAGTGCGGGGTCGGCCTCACAAACGTCTGGGCTGGGAATCGCCGCAGCGTGGACCACCACCTCCGGGCGCCACTGCTGAAAAGCCGCGCGCACCTCATCAAACCGGGTGATATCCGCCTCGGCCCGCCCCATCGAAAAAACCGTGTGGCTCTTACTGATAACCTCCACGAGTCCATGGCCAAACAAACCATTGGAACCGGTAATAGCAATTTTCATAATGTCGGCTCTTCTGCTGGTCTCCAAATCTGCATAGGTATTTCGCGATGACGGCACGGCTATCCAGTATCGCCACGATCTCTAGTGGGTTCCCGGCTTTGCAGCCAGATGGTCCACATACCTGTGCAGTTCCCGGACAATGGCCTGCGCAATCTGCTGGGTCGACAATCCCCTGGCGCCGATCTTAGCGTCTTCGCCCGGTGTGGCTTTCGCGTTCCTTTTTGGCTTGCGGTTCGTAATGTCCGCCTGCCACACCTCATGGCCGGTCACCCAGTCGGTGACGACTATGTAAAACATGACGTGCTTACGGTCACGATCCCTTCGCACTTCTCTGGGTTGAGGAATGCCCCGCCGCATTCTATATTCTGTTCTCGTCTCAGGCTTGTAAGCCTTCATCACCAGGTCCACACCTTGAATCTCTCGAGTGGGTTTGTACTTGCCCCATACGCTGAGATCGTTAACCACCCAGGCGTCAATATTTTCAGGCATGTGCCCGACATACATCAAATTCCCGTCAACCAGCGGGTTCTGCTTTTCCTGTTTCTTCTGCTGTCCAATCGCCGGAGCCGCAAGCAGGCATAACGAAAGCAGGCCATAAAGAGCAACTTTCATCTTAGTTTCCCCCCAGCTTTTTGTTCGTGCTTATAATCGCTCCGTCTACTATCATACAGCAGGCGGAAGATATCCCCGGAAGCTGGCGGGCCCCAAAAACCTGCCCACCGGGAAGCGCTTGACGCCGGCAAACAAGCAAAAGCCGCTTGGCGATATTTCAGGGCTTTTGAGTTTTTTCGGGGCTGCGGGCTTTCGAACCCGGTCGGCAGCAGCGCACTCCAAAGGAGAATTCGATGCGCAGAACTTTCAGATGGCTCTTACCCACGCTCCTGGCTGGGCTGTTCATGGCCGCGCCGTCAATCATTACCCGGGGACAGCAACCTAATCAGTCAGGACCCCGCAGCAAGAAGATAAAAGGAGTGCACCGCCAGGAGGTGCAATCTCAACGCCGCCGGCTGAAACAAAGCCGGAAAAGCACTCGGGCTGAAGCCCGGTCTGCCCATCACGATAAACCGCCAAAAGCCGGGCGACATCCGATGAGAAAAGTGCAGCGCAAAGCCAATCCCCAAAATCCTGAACTGCGCAACGCCCGCCAGCAAAACCGCAGCCGCAAAAAGAACCACCCTCAAGCCTAAACCAATTGAGTAACGACATTGGATTCTTTTCCGAAACTTTTTCCTTCGCAGCGGGTTCCATCTACAGAAGCAGGAGCTGCCCAATGCGAAGGAGGAACACCCTGATGTGAGACATTCTCAAGTGGTTTTTGCCGATGGTCCTGGCAGGGGTATTTGCAGCCGCTCATCCAACCTTTGCCCAGGGGCAATATGAACCAGGAACCCCAGGAAACCGCGTGGACAGGCGGCAGGGTCGCCGGACGCTGCGCCGCCAGAGCCGGCGAATCGTGCGACGAAAACAACGGCTTCGCGCCAATGTACGGCGGCCAACAACGCGCAGGCAAGAGTCAACCGGAGGCAGTTGAGGCTCGCCAAGCACCAATTGAGATGCCATGCCTATGACCTGCGCCAGGATCGCAGGCAAGCCTTCCGACGCTGATAGTGCTGATAGGTGTAAACGCAGAGAGAGCACGACGGCAGCGGTGAACCTCCCGCTCCCCGCTGCACAGTGTGCTGATCACGCCAGTTATCTGAGGTGACGATTTCGGTCCCGGGGCCGGCTCGCCATCAAGTGATGTTTGCCAACGCGGTTAAAGCCTCATCAACGTCGGGCAGGTCCCGTAGGGCATAAATCTTTGACCACGCAATGTTGCCATTCTTGTCGACAATAAAAATGGCGCGGTCATTAACAAAGGGAATCTCGTGCCGGGTTGGCGGGAAAATTCCGTAAGCCTGCGCCGTGGCCGCATAAGGCCAGCGGTCCGCAGCCAGGGGGAATTTCACTCCTCCGATAGACTCCTGAAATGCGATGTGAGAAAAAACCGTGTCGGTGCATACGCCCACGACCTGGGCGTTCAGCTCGGCAAACTTCGGAAGATTTTCCTGGAATGCCGAGAGTTCATTCCGTCAAACAGGAGTGAAGTCCAGGGCATAAAAGAGAATGACGACTCTCTCGCCCCGGTGATTGGAAAGTTTAAACTCTTCCTGCTCGTCACCTCTCACTGCCTTCAGATTGAAATCTGGCGCTGCATCTCCAACATTCAATGACATCTATGCCTCCTCTCAGAAATCGGGCCGCAGGCGGAGCACCTTCCCGCTGCCGCTTGAAACACAGCATCCGCGCCCCATTCTTCAACTTTAAAGCCCAAACGCTATTTTAGGGGATGAGGGCTTTGAGGCATAGGAAGAATTTTCGGAGAACCCTGCAAACAGGCAGCAGCAGCAAAGGATTTCATCAATAAACTCCACACCCCGAAGCCGAACCAAAAGGCAGGGCAGTTCCGCGAATGCCTGATCGCCACCCGCCTGCTTCGTTTGGAAATAGCCGTACGCCTTATCCGCCCCGAGGGGGCCGGTCCTACTTTTCGCCGCGCGCACGCATCTCTAGTTACGAGCGGGAATCACCGTTTTGTGGCACACTTGGCAGGTTACATAATTCAATCCAGCAAGGAGGCTTGATGAAATCCAGAATCGGAATCATTGCTCTCATGGTTTTCTCGTCGGCGACACTGGCGCTGGCAAAAACCCATATCAGCGGTACCGCGGAATGTTCGGGCCCGGAGCAGGTCCACGTGATGCGGCTCAGCGATCAGGCTGACCATTTCTTTGTGATGAGCCAGGGCAAATGCCACTGGACCAAGCCCATTGACATTGCCGGAACCAAAACGCAAAGTGACCAGGCAACCGTCACCAAGGAAGTGCTCGGCAGCCAGGCCAGCGTGCGCGGATACGTCACTGAAACAACCACCAGCGGCGACAAGTTCAGCTATCGCATTGTGGGCGAGCAGGTCATCAACCATGGCAAGACCGTAAGCGAACACGGGCGCTGGACCATCGTCAGCGGAACCGGCAAACTAAAGGGGCTTAAGGGCAACGGAACCTATCACGGCAAGCTGCAAGGCAAGAGCATGGTGTTCGATCTCAAGGGAGAGTACAAGGCAAGCCGTTAAACCCTGGGCCTCGAAGGGAGACTCGTCAAGGTAACGGGCTTGCGTTTGCCCAGAGTCTTCGATCCTTTGGAGGCTGTTACTCCCGGTCGGCAGCGTCGGTCGTACCTTGAGACTGTGTTGGAGTTGAGGCTGGAAATGAGGTTTCGGATAGTGGCGATGTCTTCTTCCTTCTCTTCGCATCGATGCTCCAGGAGCTTGGCCCAAGAATGGCCAAGGCGAACGCTCCTGCAGATGCGGCGAATACTGATACGTCAAAGGCTGATTTCGCCCCGGTTCCGAGAGACATTCCGACGGCAAACAGCGCCAGCAGGATTCCGCTGAGCGTTGCCGTAACCCTCGTGAACAGGCCCAGGATCAGAAGCACACCCAGCAGGATTTCTGCCAGGGTGACAACCCAAGCAATCAGGTGGGCGGCGCCGGTCGGCGTGAATACATCGACTTGTGCCGTGTAGGCAACAAAGTTCGAGAAGTTGCCCCAGGCCACATGATCGGTCCCGGGCTGACCCCACAATCCAAACCGGTCAGCAACGGCCGAGAGGAAATCCACTCCCAGCGCCAGCCGCAAATAAACACCAATCAGATTACGAGCAAACCGCATTGGGCCAGATTCGCCTGCCATTTTGCCCTCCCACGCCCGCTCAGGCGTACAAGATTCTCTTGCCATTTTAATCCTGATTATTGCGACTAGGCAACTGGCCCGCACCGGCGCCCTCCCATCTGTCGTGCAGTCACAAAGGCAGATTGATAGCGTGTGCCAAACCTTGTATAAATCAACTAATCTCGGTCTGGGGGGCAAAACGATGTACATCTTTATGCATCAGTGGATCTCAGGCACATTCCGCAAAGGAAGGGCAGGCATTGCCTTGGTGGCTCTTGCCGTGTGCATTCTGGCACCAAACAGAGCATATGCGGCCGCTCGTTCATGGGAAGCCATGGCACTGAAAAATCTCTGCATAAAATATCTGAAGGCAGGCCCGGCAGCCACTGCCAGCCCTGCGGATCGAAGCAAGTGGCTGGACCGATTGACGCGCCGCATCGGCGCTGAACTTGAGAAATCAGGCGAAGGAGGGGTGCCCGCGGAGGACCTGGCCATGTTGGCGCTTCTCCAGGCGCGCATGGCCGCCTCCCGCCAGGGTTCTCCTGAATCGACGTTGCAATCCTCCGCTGTGGCTGCGCAAAAGACCAACTCGGCACAGACCCCACAAGTTGCGACAATAGCCGCCAATGGGACCCCGGCTTCTCAACACAGAATGGCCAATATCGAAAAGGGACAAGAGGGCATCCGCCAGGCTGAGGAACAACTGGCCAAACTCCCGTTGTCCCAACGAATGGTGATTACGGGCGATCTCTCTTCCGTACTTCAGGGAGCCACAGTGCCCAACGGCACGAACCTGGCAACCACTGTGGGCCGCGCGAGAGTCAACTTTGTGCTTCGCGCTTTCTCGGGCTCGAAGAAATATGGTTTAGGAAAAGGCTACTTCTTTGCGCGCATGGAGGCAGCAGGCGGGGCGCCGGACAGCTCGTTCGTAGGAGGGCCTCATCCCTTCACTCCCTTCGACCAGATTGCCGTCTCCAGAAGTCTTTATAATCAATCGTCCCGTGGAAACCTCTATCTGGAAAAAGCCTTCTACCAGCAACGCGTCAACCTTGGAAAGGACTACATTGACGGTCGGATTGGTGTAATTGACCTGACCGACTATTTTGACACGAACATATTCGCCAATAACGAGGCGCGACAGTTTTTGAACTATGCTTTCGTCAATGACCCGGCCTTTAAGGGTGGCATTGTCGCTCCGGGAGTGATGGCCGAATACCATCATCCAATGAATCGCGACTGGCTGAACGCATTGGAAATCAAAGGAGGCTACGCAGTGACCCGGACCAACCGGGCTTTCACTTCGCCCCTCTGGACCGGTGAATTGCAGCTTGACACCCTGTTTGGAGGCCGGGTAGGCCACTACCGGTTTGGAGGCTCTCTTGGCAACAGAGCCGGTGCGGGGGCCATCACGGATTTCTACATCAGCATGGACCAGTGGCTGCGGCAGAAATTCGGCATCTTCGGGCGCTACGGCATTTCGAATTCGGGACCAGGATCCCTCTCATTGGGACCGGTCCATCAATCCTACAGCGGCGGCGTGCAGTGGCAATTCCCGGGACCTGAGGACCGTAATTCGGTCTGGTCGCTGGGGTTTTCACAGGCTTTCCCGATTGCAACCGGCACTCCGATGGCATCTGAAAAGGTGATAGAAACCTACTACCGATGGCAGTGGTCGCAGAACATATCCGTCTCGCCCGACTTTCAGCTTGTCTTTGGTTCAGGAGGGAGAATTCACGACGGAACCCAGTTCGTCTTCGGCACCCGGATGAACTTTTCCTTTTAGCTGGAGGGTCAGCAAGATCAAAGCGCTTGATCAGTCTGGGAGAAGCTTTCTCGGGTAAACAACTCGCGGCGGGAAGAATCTCCGCCGCAAAGGGAAGAGCGACAACCGTAACCGCCTTTGAAGAAAGCCTTGCGCAAAGGAGCCGAGCTTATTTCCATCGCGCGTATGCAAGGAGCAAAATACTCCAGGAGCACGGCTCTACAAACCTATCTCGATGCGGGTAGATGCTGAACAGAACTCTGGGCGGCGGAAGCAGCGGCGGCAGACAACGGGCTGAGGGGCGAAGGAACGATTTCTCCCTGCCAGCCGAGGGATTCTGCCGTGAGCAGGACAAGAGAAATCCAGATAAGGTCCGCCACAAGCAGGTGGAGAAGCTGCGTATACAGTGGCGTAAGCAGAACGATGTTGGCGGCGCCAATTACAAATTGCAGCAGAATCAATCCCGCCATGCGACGCGCCATTTGCTTGGCGTGGGCCGGCCCGGGTCCGCTGAGCGTCATCACGGCCACCACCAGCAGATATCCACCCACCAATACGGCAACCACTGGATGAATGATCCGCAGATGAAGGATGGGAGCCGTGGTGCCGGAAAAGTCCCATCTGAAGGCTTCCGCCAGGGATTTGGCAGGATAGAGTGTGTCCGCAAGGGCGGCAATGGTGCCCGTGATGGAAATCGCGATGGCCCCTGCAATTCCCGCGCCGTAAACAACGTAGGACCCTTTGCCTGTAGCCGCCGGGTGCGGCTGCGCCGCGCCCGTGTCTGCTGAAAGCTGACGGCTGGCCGCCCACGCCGTGAGCGCCAGTGAAGCCAGCAAAAGAAAAGTGTTGAGCAGATGAATGGAAAGAATCACCACCCGGCCAGTGGAAACGTTGTTTCCCACATCGCCGAAAAGCACCAGGGCCGCCCCAACCAATGCCTCGGTGAAAGTAAAAACTCCTGAAGCCGCGGCGTAGCGCCGGACGGCATGCCCACGGCCGTACCGCCGGAAAGCCATCCAGACCAGGCCGACCACAAGAAGGACATCGATGCCGCTGGTGGCGCGGTGGGAAAATTCAATCAGGGTGGCAATCTGTTCGGCGTGTGGAATCACTACACCCTGGCACAGCGGCCAGTGTTCGCCGCAGCCCGCTCCGGAACCGGTGGCGCGCACCACCGTTCCCCACAATATCACCAGGATGTTGTAGCCCAACACCAGCCAAGCATAAGCGGCATACCTGCCCGGGCGGGGCTCGCCACTGCGGTGAGCCATAAACGGAAATGGTAACACATGGAGGCTGGCCCAACTCGGTAATTGCTGGTCCTGGCGAGCGTGAAGGTCAGCAGACAACCTGCGGCACGCCAATACCCACCCACAACAATTCGGTTAGATATTGCCAGATTATGCGGATTCCACAAATGCTGCCAGAGTAAACCCAACAAATTAGCGCCGGCGCCTGGGTCGACTCCGTTTTCCCACTATCGAGGCATGTTTCCGCAGAAGGGCTGACCCAGTTGAATTATCACGCCGGTAGATGTGGTTAAATTCTCCATGGTGCATAGAGTTCACAGGAAAAAAGGAGTACTTCTGGCACCAATCCAACCCCTCATCTGACAGTGGGCGGGCATAGAAAAATCGTACACCCGCATCACGGAGAGCCTGGAGAGAGTTAACAAGAAACCTCATGACATGCCCACGCGCTATTCTTCCCGTGCCAATGACATCACCAATGTAGATCGCACAAGGTGGCTCGTCAGGCGCCACAAAATGCTCGTCTCGGAACCGAGTCCCACTTAGATGTTCCTGGTTCAGCAGTTCCATTGCATCGCGATTAATCCGCAGAACTTTATAAGCCCCAACAATTTTCTTCTTGGTAACAAGCCCTCTCTCAACAACTTTAGTAACCACAATGATATGCTTTGGATTAGCCTGTAGCCACTCAACCAGCGCCTCACGTCGCGGCGCCTCCTCTTTAAACTCTTTTCGAAACAGGTCGTACAGCTTTGATATGTCGCGGACGCCCGCTTCACGCTCCTCATAGAACTCAAGCTTTGAGCCGCCAAAAGTCTCAAGTATTTTGCGGCCGATTTCCACACACCAATCAACCAGGGCGGGAACTTCAGCAAGCCACTCCAGGTTCATTGACACATCAACTCTCCTAGGACCAAACTTGACTGTTTTTGCTTTCTTCCGGAATGAACAATTTCCCGGATCACACTAGTGGTGACTCAAAACACATCCATCCAGCGCCTTTTATACTCTCTTATGCACAGGTTGGCAAGTTCGCCGCAAGGAATGTATTAATCAGATCTACAATGAAGCGCGCAGCGCGTTACGGATATTCAGCGCCAGTATCGGAAAGCTTCGCCTGAGGTCGAGGCAGGGTTCATGGACAATTCGCAGAAGACAATGAAGCCGCCAAGCATTGATCGCTTACAAAGGTTGCGGCTTAAAAGGTGAGGTCGATATCAAATTCCTATCATCCACAGGCATTCACAAACGGAAGGCTGTCGCCGCGGTCAGGCGCGGCGGAAATCGATTCGGGCTTTGGAGATGGGTGTGCCGATCACTTCAATGCGCTTCAAGTCGCGCGTGCCGATTCCCAGGCCTTCAGCCAGCTTCAGCGTGCTGTCGCACTTTTCAAACGGAGCAGTCCCGTGTGTCGCCTTGGGATTGAATCCCATCAGCGCGGTCGCGACGGCGTCGGTAGTCACCGGATTGGTTCCTGCTATCAACAGTCCGGCGTGCACCGGCCGGCAGCGCTTGATCCAGGGTCCTTCCCCGCCCGCAACCGTGTGGATGCCGTCAATGATAGCCAGATGAATGGGACGCGCATGTACCAGATCGGCCACCACGCGCGGGACTCGATAACCGGGAACCCTCGGCGATTGAGGATTGTTTTCCGCCAGGGCCGTTTTCGACGGCTGGCGGTTGCCGTCGTGCAGGATGTTGCTACGCGACCCTTTCGGCACGGCGGAGGGCATGTCAATGCCCGCACCACGGCCGTAAATGGTGCAGGGCGTGATGCCAAAAGAATTCTTCATGGAAAGCGTAACGCCCGCCGTCGCGTGTTCCTTCAGTTTGGCGAGAGAAACGTAAACTTCGATATCGGTATACACCGGATTCAAATCGTAGGCGCGGAACAGCAGGCCCCCGCCGGGCACCCAGAGCCGTTTGTACGTTCCGCCCGGACCGCCGTAGTTGGTGTCCACAAAATCCACGTGGGGAGCGGCACTGGCAAAGTCGTGCGGGTTCCACCCGGCTTCGGACATAAAATGCTGGAGGGAATGCGAGGGGTCCATCGAACTTTCCACAAGGATAATCCTTCGGGCGCCGGCCTGCCCCAGCAGATGGATGGTGTTACCAATCACTTCGGGGTTGACCCAGTGGGTCATGCCGATCGGCATGCCATCAACCAGCGTGTTCGGGCGGCCTGTCATGTTCATCTTGACGGCCACCGTCTTGCCGCGCACGAGGCGCGAAAGCCCGCCAATCTGGTCAAACATCCTGGCTAGTGTTGGACGCACCTCGGGTCCGTATTCAAGACACTTGCCTACGGCAACTGGAGGCGCAGGCGGCCTTGCGGCCCCAAGAACGTGACGCGGAGCCAGCGCGAGCCCCGCAAACCCTGCCCCCAAACTCTGAATAAATTCCCGGCGATTGGCGTGAACCTTCATCGTGCACCCCCCTCACGGAAGCGAGTTTATTACGCCGATGGTATGACATTTCCGGGTCAAGAGCAATGAGGAAGTGGCGCAGCGGCAGGCAGGGGAATGATTCGGCACAGGCGGCTCTTGTGCAGGCTGCCTGCAAGGCAGGTAATTTTGAGCGAAGAGGTTTGCCGGGACGGATGGATTCCGCCCCGGCGTGAATGGAGATAAAGGTTAGTAGCTGGGCATGGATGGATCAACGTCGCGCACCCAGGCCAAGACGCCGCCCTTCAGGTTGTAGATCCTGCGGAAGCCGGACTTCATCAGGAATTCCACAGCCTTGGCGCTTCGCACGCCGGACCGGCAGTGCACAACAATCTCGTCCGCGGAATTCAGTTCATGCATGCGCTTGGGAACGTCACCCAGCGGGATCAGCTTGGCCCCGGGAATATTGCAGATTTCATATTCGTGCGGTTCGCGAACATCCACCAGGACGAAAGGTTTGCTCTCATCCATCATCTTTTTCACTTCTGTCGCCGTAATTTCCGGCACATTGGTTTCAGGCACGTGTTCTTCTCCTCGAATACCACAAAATTCTTCGTAATCAATCAGCTTCGTAATAGTTGGATGCGTCCCGCAGACCGGGCACTCCGGATTCTTGCGCAGCTTGAGCTCCCGGAACTTCAGGTGGAGCGCATCAAAGAGCAGCAGGCGTCCGATCAACGGATCGCCTTTGCCGAGAATCAGCTTGATGGTTTCGAGCGCCTGCAACGAGCCTACAATGCCCGGCAGCACACCCAGCACGCCGCCTTCGGCGCAACTGGGAACAAGACCCGGCGGAGGCGGCTCCGGATAAAGGCAGCGATAGCACGGCCCTTCCGCAGCATAGAATACAGAAGCCTGCCCCTCAAATCTAAAGATGCTTCCATAGACGTTAGGTTTGCCCAGCAGCACACAGGCATCATTCACCAGGTAGCGCGTGGGGAAGTTATCCGTGCCGTCGGCAACGATGTCGTAGTCGCGGAAGATGTCGAGCGCGTTCTCGGAATTGAGCCGCGTTTCGTACGGAATGACTTCCACGTTGGGATTGATGTCACGAATGGTGTCGCGCGCCGAATCCAGCTTGGGCCGGCCCACATCGTCCGTGTCGTGAATAATCTGCCGCTGCAGGTTGGTGAAGTCAACCACGTCAAAGTCCACCATGCCTAGCGTCCCTACTCCGGCCGCAGCCAGGTAAAGTGCCAAAGGAGTGCCCAGGCCGCCCGCGCCGATGCAGAGAACCTTGGCCTTCTTCAGCTTCAGCTGGCCTTCCATGGCCACTTCCGGCATAATCAGGTGCCGGCTGTATCGAAGAATCTCATCCTTACTCAATTGCTCCGTCGGAGCCGATGTTAGTATTGACATTTTTTCCTCTTTTGCTGTCATTTCCTTAAAATTCCTGAACCGCGCGATATCCGCCCCATCGGTGGGCCGGAGCCGCTAATCTTATCTGCTTTGCTTAAGATTTCCTGGTCGTGGGGGGATGAGCCCGGAACCCCGTTCTTGCGGGATCCAGGCTAGCTACAGATACAGCGGAGCATGGAGCCGCCGGCAATGGAGGGAACAATACTGATGACATCAGTATCAGCCAGCGGGGTCTGGTCCTTCTGAAGAAAGCGGATATCTTCGTCGTTAACGTAGACATTCACAAAACTGCGAAGCTTGCCATCTTCATTGTAAAGGTGCTTGCGCAGGTCACCGAATTGCGAAGTTAAGCCCGCGAGCGCTTCACCGACGGTTTTCGCATCAACTTCCACTGAATCCTTCTTCCCCGTATACTGCCGCAGAGGCGTGGGGATGACAACTTTTACAGGCATTCTTTCTCCTCGATCCATCATACCGAACCGGAATTGAGCATTATACACTAAAAGGTCCACTATAAACTTGGATGAACATCCCCGGTCTAAAGTTTCAGCGGCTCAGGATCAAAATGCGCACGATCTTCGGAAAGAACCCACGAGGTCATTTCAGCGGCCTCGCCATGCTCAACCGAAAGAATAATATAAGAATACCATGGCCAGGCGTGATCGCGATCATAATTCGATGGCCGGGCCGGATGGTCCGGATGAGAGTGGTAATAGCCCAGGACGTCCAGCCCGCGTTCCCGCGCGTCCCGCTCGATCCGCAGTTGCTCCAGCGGGTCAATCAGGAACCGGTTTTTTTCAGATTCGCGGCCCGGATCTTCCAGTGGCAGCAGGTCCTGCGCCCGCGCGGAATCATGCCGCAGATTTTGCAGGGGCACAACTTCTGTAACTTCCTTGGCACCACCGTCCGCGTGGCCCAGCAGCATCCCGCAGCATTCGTTGGGATATTCCCGCGCGCCATGCGAACGGATGCTCTTAAGCTGTTCGTCCTTCAATCGTATTGCCATTCGGTCCCCTTGCTTTCGAGAAAACAGATACCGGCTGAAGTCTGCGCCTGTTCCGGCAATACCGCCAGATCCCTAAGCCTGGAAGGTGCAAGACTATGAGCGCGGCGAGGCTTCATTCCAGAAGCGCTCACTCAGGTACTTGTCGCCGCTGTCGGGAAAAATTGTGACGATGGTCCCTTTTTCTACCTGCCTGGCCACGTTGAGAGCCGCCACCATGGCAGCCCCGGATGAAATGCCCACCAGCAGGCCCTCCTCGCGCGCCAGCCGCAAAGCCATGGCATAAGACTCTTCAGTCGGAACTTCCACCTCGCCATCGGCCACCGAGGCATCATAAATACCGGGCACGATTGAAGTGGGCAGGTGCTTCAACCCTTCCAGACCGTGAAACGGAGAGTCCGGCTGGAAAGAAATGCAGCGGACATCCGGCTTGAGTTCTTTCAGCCGCCGCGCGGTACCCACAAAGGTTCCGGTGGTACCCAGCCCCGCCACAAAATGCGTGATTCTGCCTTCCGTCTGCTCGAAAATTTCGGGCGCGGTGGTCTGGTAATGGGCCCGCCAGTTAGCCGGATTGTTGTACTGGTTGGCGTAAAAATAGGTTTCCGGTTCCTTTTCCGCCAGCTCGCGAACCTTCCGGATGGCGCCGTCAGACCCCTCCATCGGATCTGTATAAACGATCTCGGCGCCAAAGGCCTGCAGAATGTGCTTCCGTTCAAGGCTCACATTCAGGGGCATAAAAAGCTTGACACGATATCCTCGCGCTGCACCAATCATGGCGTATGCAATTCCGGTGTTGCCGGATGTGGAATCGAGCAGAATCTTCCCCGGCGTCAACAGGCCGTCCCGTTCCGCTTCCTGGATAATGTTCCACGCAGCGCGGTCCTTTACGGACCCTCCGGGATTGGCCCACTCCGCCTTCGCCAGAAGTTCCACGTGCGAAAACTCCGCGCAAACTCTTTGCAATCGGACGAGCGGCGTGTTCCCGATGAGTGACAAAACGTCGGTGGCGCGCTTCAAACCAAGCTGCACAACAGCCCCTTCGGACCCTGGTACCATAAAGTTAAACCCTTGAGAATTCTAGGAGGCAGTACAGCGGAGTGTCAACTGCGCCGTTCGGGACCGGCAGAGGGAGCCGAACCGCGTTGCGGCTTTTGCAAATTGTGGTTACGGCTCATCGGGTTGATAGGCCGGTAGAGAATTTCAAAACGTACGCTCTGTAAATCTTCCTCGTGCAACTCAACAATCTCGTCGAAGCCCTCGGAGGGAACCGTTCGCTGCGCCTGCTTGAACAATCGGTAATGTTCCTCGATGACTCTCGGCCCAACCGAACGCGGACGAGTCCGGTCTCGCTCGAGACACGCTTCAAGCGGGATATCAAAAAGAAAAAGCTCAGTACGGACCCGGTACTTCCGACCTAACCCCAGCAGACACTTGCGTGCCCCCGGAGTGACCGCAGTTGAATCAACGACACACAAGCGGTTGATGGAAAGGCGCTGACCAATGAGAAAATTCAGAAGAGCAAATGTTTGCGAATGATAACGCTGGTCAGTCTCATCATCGCACACCAGCCGCCGGCAAAGATCGGAAGAGATAACATGAGTTGGGCGGAAATGCCGGTCAGCAAATGTCGATTTTCCACATCCCGCTGGGCCACATAAGACAATGACCGATGGCCGAAGCACTCGAATGATCCGTTCTTCTGCAGAAAGCATCGCAAAACCCCGAACGGACATTCTTGCTATGTTACGAGAATGCTACCGTTGACGGATTAGCAACCCCAACGCAGCATTAACTCATTATGATTTCATTAACGCCAATCGTTGGGCTGAGTATTACACATGTGGAGACGTAATGCAAGCTTAGGAGGTTACAAAGTAAGTCCCAAAATGTTTAAGATTTCATCGCAAATGCGGGACTATTATTGGTTTTCCTTCTGATGTATTTCGGGGGGGTTATTCCACGCCCAAAATTGGCATTGGCATGAAAGTTTTAAAAAGCGTTCTGCGCAGAAGGTCGACAAAGCATGGATGTGGGTTCCACGGGCAGCACCAAACCTGAGTCAGGATCTTCTTGCCTGGTCCCCAAAGTTCCCCAGCAGGTAACCATCGGGTCATCGGGAAGCATTTTCGAGCGCGGCCGCCGTAGCATCGATCGCCTGCGCTTCACGTTCAAGAACTTTTCCGACAATCTCGATCTGCTTGCCGGCTTCGTCCCATTGCCGCTGCTCAATGGCTTCACGAACCGACGGCAGCGTCTTCACGTCGTAACCAGTGTAGGCCCCGGGGGCATAGATCTCATGCCGGTACCAGGGTCTTCCAGGCAAGCCTTCCGGCCAAATCAGCTTTCGTTCGTTCTCTATGATTCGGCGATTCACACCGGCAAGCGAAGGGTATGCCAGGGCCGCCCCACCATTGCTTTCTGCAGCACGGATCGCCCTCTGGTAGCGCCCCGCACTCAACTCGAGAGCAGCCACCCCGTTGTCAAGCGGAGCAAAGTTCAGAAAAGGTGGCATAGCTTCAGGCTTGGGAGGAACGTAGGTTTTTTCAGGGTCGGAAGTCGCGGCAAAAACACCTTCCTTGATTTCCGTGTCCAATTCCTTTGACTCGGACTGCTCACTCTTCAACAGTTCCTTGAGTTGGTCCACATAGGTTTGGATGGTATTTGTGAATTCTGAATAGTCCAGGGGCAGAATGTCGGCATCAGCCAGGCGCATGACTGAGGTACCCACAGTCTGTGCCAGCGTGCGCTCATAAACAAACTTGGTGTCGTCAAAGTGGGTGTACCAGTAGAAGTCGTCGTAAATCGAATGGTAAATGCCCGCCCCATTGCTCTCACCACCATAGGAAAGCATCAGAGAAGCAACCCCAAGATGGTCAAGAAACACGGTGTAATCAGATCCTGAGCCCAACGCGCCGATTTTCAAGTCTGGATTATTCCGCAGGGCTTGACGTTCTGCCGGCGTCTTGGCCCGGCGAATCCGCAGGTCCCAATCCCGTTGCCAGACAGAGATGTTTTTCTCGGGATCCTGGACGTCTCTGGCAATGCCGTTGATGAATTTCTGGAGCGTATGCGAACCTTCCATCGCAAGATAGCCACGGCTGTTGGAATCCGTGTTGATGTAGACTGCCGCATGGTCTTCAAGCTCACTGGCATGATCTTCCGCCCATTCCGTCGACCCCAGCAGGCCTGGCTCTTCCCCGTCCCACGCGCAGTAGAAAATGGTTCGTTTGGGTTTCCATCCCTGCTTCAGCAATTGGCCGAAGGCGCGCGCCTCTTCGATCAGAGAACTCTGGCCCGAAACAGGGTCTTCCGCTCCGTTCACCCACGCGTCATGATGATTGCCTCGGATGATCCATTCGGCGGGATAAACGGAACCGGGAATTTTCGCGATCACGTCGAAGATGGGTTTCACATCCCAGTTGGACTTTACGGACATATGGACCTTCACAGGCCCCGGCCCGACATGGTAGGTCATGCCGAGCGCGCCGCGCCATTCCCTGGGAGCAACCGGACCTTTCAGCGCGTCCAGCAGGGGTTTCGCATCGCCGTAAGAGAGCGGCAACGTCGGAATTGTGGTGAGGACCTTTACCTGTGCCAATGGAATCCGTTTGGCATTTTTCGTGGCGCCGACATCAGGAGTGAGCGGGTCGCCGGAGTACTTTGTAATGTCCATCACGCTGCCGCGCTGGACGCCTTCAAGCGGACGGAAAGCGCCACGCGGAAAAACGTCGCCACGATAATAGCCATCCTCATGAGGGTCGGAATAAATCAGGCAGCCCACGGCGCCGTGTTCAGCCGCAACTTTGGGTTTGATTCCCCGCCAGCTCATTCCATAGCGCGCGATGACAATGGCGCCCTTTACCGAAATCCCCATGCTTTCGAGTTTCTTGTAATCCGCCGGAACTCCATAGTTCACATAAACCAGCGGGGCCGTCACGTCGCCATCAATCGAGTAGGCATTGTAAGTAGGTAGCTGCTGGCCATGCTGGCTGGAAGTCGGGTCTTGCTGGACGGTCGGTTCCTGCATTTTCGCGACGAACTTTGTGGGCGCCACCATTTCCACCTTGCGTTCCTTCGGCGTCGGGAAAAGCACATAGTAGGTTTCGATGTGGGCGTCGAGACCGAATTCCTTGAACTTCGAGAGGATCCACTCGGCGTTCGATTTGTCATAGGGGGAGCCGACATGATGCGGGTAAGCCGAGAGGTGCTTCATGTAAGCGCGCATGTTGTCCGGCTCAGGAATTGCCTTGAACTTCCCTTCCCATTCCAGCTCGGCCTGCGAGCCCTGCGCACTATAGCCGGCGAGTCTGGGGGAGTGCTCCTCCGCCGCGTTGGCCGCAAGCGCGATTGACGCAACACACAAAATTGCAATGAGTCCTAGGCGATGCACGAAACCCTCCCACTCTGAAAATTCAGATGTCCTGGCGGCATGGCATCCTGCCTCGATGCTGCTGTTCAGTTGTCATTTGCAAACAAAGCGATCTGTGACCAAAGAAGGCTGATAGTAGCAAAATACCAGCGTCCCTACAAGCGGTCTGCATCTACAGCAGACTGGCAGGCATGAAGCGGCGGGAATCGGGCGCATAGTGGTGGATTGTAATTTTTACCCACTGTTCGAGAATTGAACACCTTTTGAAATTCGAAAACCAAAATGGTTATCTAAAAATTAATAAGTCTTTTATAATAAGCTATTTACAAATTGCAAAGAAAAAGCGAATGAACGTCCCATGCGTCCCATTCGGGGCTCCAATCACCGCGACTCTAGCCTAGCAATAGAGGCCCACTGAACGGCCTTGGAAGCCCAACTCACCGCCGACAAGCCAGGTCCCAGGATGCAAATCGCGGTTTCGCGAGTCTCACCCCGGCACAGGGCCGCCATCCCTTCCTTCCCGCTCACCACACGTGCCACAAACTTCATCCACTCCTCGTCCACTCCCATCCTCTTCCACGACATCGCTCCCGGCCTTCTCCCCGGACGCCGGAAACTCTATCCCAACCTGTAAAAGATGTCATGGCAACGAGTTTAAAGGATGTCCTGGCACCGTACACTGAAGTCGTGCTCTTTCGAACAAAGGCCCGCCGGACCCGGCAGGTGCTCCACTTTCGCAGGATGGGCGCATCTTCCGTCGAGAAAGGGCGCGAGTTTACTCGTGCCACCGACGCCGGCAATTGGGATGCCGGCTTTCGCCCCTCCGAGTGTGCGTGAGGACCAGGTTGCGTTTTGAAGGGAAATAATGCAAAAGAAAGGGTCATGAGCAGACGATTTTTGCCGTACAACCCTGATCAGGCTTATTGGCTGCCACCGAACGTGAAGGACGTTTTAGGTAGGTCAGGATCATCTGGTATTTTTTGTGCATCGAGTGGTGGAGCAGCTGGACCTGCAGGAATTCACCCAAGCCTACAGTGAGGAAGGTGGCGCCTTGTATGCGCCGGAACTGATGTTGAAGGTGTGGCTGTATGCCTACGTGCTGGGAGTGACGTCGGCGCGGCGGCTGGAGCAGCGGATTCGGGAAGACCTGGCGTTTCGTTAACTGGCAGGAGGCGCGACGCCGGACAACTGGGCCTTGAGCGCTTTCCGGCGAAGAGACGGGCGGGCGATCAACAACGTTTTCACCCAGGTGCTGGAGTGGGCGCAGCGCATGGGGCTGGTGCGTTTAGGACACGTGGCCTTGGATTCCACCCGCGTGCGGGGAGCGGCATCGCGGGATCGCATGGATACCGAAACCAGGCTGCGGCGGGAACGGGCGCGACTGCGGCGGCAAATCCGTCGGTGGCAGAAGGCCTGTAACGCCGACGACCCGGATGAAAACGCGGGGATGCAGGTGAAAGTGAAAGATCTGGAGCGCCGCCTGGAGCAGATTCCGCGGCGGTTGGAACGGCTGCGCAAGAGCGGGCTGCGGCAGATTTCCCGCACCGATCCGGAGAGTCGATTTTTGCGTAGCCGGGAGGGTTGGCAGATGGGCTACTCGGCAGAAATCGCGGTGAGTGAAGATCATCTGATCGTGGCCCATCGGGTGACCCAAAACGCCAGTGACAACGCCAGCCTGTTGCCGCTGGTGGATGAAACGGTCCGCCAATGCCGGGGCATGCCGCAGCGGGTGAGCGCGGATACGGGGTTTTTCTCGCTGGCAAACTTGCACGGGTTGCGCCAGCGGCAGATCCAGGGTTATGTGCCGGATACCAATCTGAGTTACCAACTGAAAGGCCAGGGGAAGGCAGGAGGGATCGGCAGGGGTAGGCATCTCCGCGACCCGGAACACCGACGGATGCGGCGGAGGCTCCGAAGCCCGGCAGGCCGGAAAATCTATCGCCAACGGAAGGCCATCGTCGAACCGGTTTTCGGAGTTCTCAAACAGCAACGCGGGCTGCGCCAATTTCGTCTGCGGGGACTCGAACGAGTCGGAATCGAGTTCACCCTGGCAGCGACCGGTTATACCTTGAGCCGCTTATTTCACCGCGCAAACTAGCACCCGGCCCCCGCAGCAGGCCATCCGATAGGGCGCAGCTGATAGAATCGGCCAGCCACCAGCCAAGCCCGTTCTCAACGCCGCCCCAACCTTGTTCTCACGCACACTCTCCGGGGCTCGGTTCGCGCGCGGGCTTGCTGTCCCATGGCTTGCGCCATGGGCTAAAGTCTGCCGACCCCTTCATAGATGCGCCAGCCGCAGTCAATGCAGGCGGTGGCGTCACCGCGTTGCACGACTGGGCGGCATAGAGCCAGGCTCATTTGTTTTTCAGCCAGGCCCTGACCGCTGCCAAGGTCGATTTGTCCACAGAGTTAAAGGTCCAGAAACCGATGGAGGACAGGCCTAATTCATCAACGGTTTCCAGTTGCGCCTTCGTACTCTGGGCATCGCTGGCATAAAAAATATGAGGCGTCCCATCCTCCATGTAGAGATACATGGGCAGCCGCTCATGCCACAGCCAGAACTTATGGGTGGGTACCTGAACCTGGGGTTTGGAGGCGTAGACCTGTTTTCCGCTCCCATGGGGGCCAAGGGCATAGTCGTTGGAATAGGCGGGAAGTCCCATCACCAGTTTCTGGCGGGGAACATACTTCAACCAGAAGCGCATCCCGGCCTGCGCCCAATGATAACCGGAAGTTGGACCGATGCCTGCCGGCTGAGGGTGGTTCTTCGACTTGCGGCCGGCCCATGTCCATCCCGGCGCCCAGTACTCGTCGTAGCACATCACCCGGACCTGGTCGCAGGTCTCGCCTACCACCTTGGGATCGTAGAACTGCCCCTCCGGCGTTTTCCATTCCGGAGTCGGGAAAGTATCCACGCAAATGCTCAGTTTCTTGCCGATCCTGTGCAGCGCCGAGGACATTTGCCGCAGAAAATCCGAATAGTCGCTTTTGAGAGAAGGATCCAGATGCTCATAATCCAGGTCGATCCCGTCGTAGTTCTTCACTTCGCACTCATGCACGTATTTGTCCACCATGGCGCGTCGACGAGCGGGCGTGTTGATGTCAGGACCATGTCCTGAGACCAGATGGTAGACCTCAATATGAAGCCGATGGCAATGCTTTATGAATTCTTCCGATGGATTTCCGGAGACGCTGAGAGAGTTCAGGATGTCTGCATATTGCTCGATCTTTTGAAATTCATTCTTCTTATACCCCCCCAACCAGGTGTCGATTCGTTTACGCCCCTTCTTCACACCTAATCCCTGCCCGCTGGCAGGAAGGGTTGAAAAGAGGAAGAGAGCCAGCAGCGGCCAAAGCAGGAACCGCCAGGTAAATCGCAGCTTCATATTCATTTTCCACCTCGCATTCATGTTCAAAATCAATTTCCCATTGGGGCGCGGCTCGACATGCAGCACGGCTTTTGCGAAAGGACATCACTTCAGTCGTGCCGCTACAGAGCGCCCCTGTTACCTCGCGGGAGCTTCAGCCCCTGTATCACCGGGGAACAGCGCCATTCTACATCAGCGACAGCGGATCGCATACATCGCAAAGGGCGCGCCGTATGCACCACCCGCGAAGCAAATGGCAGGCGAGCCTCTGCAGCTAGAGCTTCGCGGTTCTTCCTGGAGTGCGAGAGCATGCTCTCGCCTTGCACGTTCCCGCCAGCAAGGGAGCTCTTGATTGTTTTCACTCCACCCAGACCATCGCTATTATTGCGGTGCATCGAGGCTGCCTTTTCATCCTTGCATCATTCAAAATTCATAATTCATAATTTTCTTTCCCCGCCATTCTAACCCCACTCAACTCCGCTGAATGTCCCGATGCATCGGGGCGCCATCCACCCGTTAAGGTTGCGGAAGAAGAACCGCATACATCGCGAAGGGAGCGCCGCATGCGCCGCCCGCGAATTGACGGCATGAATCGCAGTGTGATAGAAGATGGCTTGGTCAGGGCGTCACAGGGAAACGAGGGATTCATGAAAAAATTATTTTTACTGGTACTACTGGCCGCGACGGCCGGAATGTTCACGATGTGCTCTTCTTCAAAGACGGAAACGGGGACAGTGCCAGCGCCGTCGGCGGTGGGCCATCATCCGGGCATCCAGGTGCAGTTGAACGTTCCGGTGCCGATGCGCGACGGCGTTAAGCTGCGCGCGGACGTCTTTACACCGGACGGCCCCGGGCCCTTTCCGGTCCTGCTGGACCGCACCCCGTACAACAAGGAAATCCCGGGAACCATCAGCGCCGGCATCCGCGGCGCCGAGCAGGGCTTCATCATGGTGACCGAAGACGTGCGCGGTCGCTATCATTCGCCTGGGTTCTGGGCACCTTTCAAGTATGAGATCAATGACGGCTACGACACGGTTGAGTGGGCCGCCAAGCTGCCCAAATCGGACGGTAAGGTCGGCATGTGGGGTGGTTCCTACGTGGGCGCCACGCAATGGCTGGCGGCAATTTCCGACCCGCCCCATCTCGCCGGCATCTTCCCCGAGGACACGCCGAGCGACTACTATACCGATTGGGCCTACCAGAACGGCGCGTTCCAGCAGTGGTTTGCCCAATCCTGGGCATCCCATACGGCAGGCGATGCGCTTTGGCAAAAAACGTATTTCAACTTCAGTGCGATCGGCTACGCCCCGTCCACACGCTCGTCCAAAACCGGCCTATTGACGCGGCCGGGGCAAATATCAATGACGAATCCCTTGAACTACATCAACGTCCTGCCCCTGAGCGACTATACAACTCTGGTCACGCCTCCTACCGCCGGCAACGCCGGGCTCAAGGAGCTTGAACCCTGGTATCTGAACTGGCTCGCACATCCCACCGACGACGCTTATTGGCAGAAGTGGTCGATTGCCAGGGACTATTCCCGCATCCATGTGCCGGTCTACAACGTGGACGGCTGGTACGACCTGTTCCTGGCCGGCGCTCTCCAGAACTTCAAAGGCGTGAGGAAGGATGGTGGCACGGCCAAGGCCCGCAACAACGACTATCTGTTGCTCGTTCCCGGTGGCCATTCCAGCGCTGGCGCCAGGGTGGGGTCCTACACCTTCCCCAAAAACGTCAGGGTCAACACCTTTCAAGTTATGCTCAACTGGTACAAACACCTTTTCCTCGGCCAGAACAATGGCTTCAGCCAGAAGAAGCACGTGCGCTATTACGAAATGGGCACGGACGTGTGGAAGCAGAGCAACACGTGGCCGCCGCCGCAGGCCAAAATGGTGGACTACTATCTGCATTCGGCGGGCAAAGCCAACAGTTCCGCCGGAAATGGCAGCATCAGCACGCAGGAGGCCGACGCGGCCGCCAAGGCTGCATCCGACCGCTTCATCTACAATCCCGGCGACCCGGTGCCGACGCTGGGCGGCAGCATGTGCTGCGACGGGCGGGATGTGCCCAACGGCATACACGATCAGAGCTCGGACGAAAAACGCTCCGACGTTCTGGTCTACTCGACGCCCGTGCTGAAAAAGAACCTGAACGTTACCGGGCCGGTTTCGATGACGCTTTATGTTTCATCCTCAGCACCCGATACCGACTTCACCGCCGTGCTGGTGGATGTGGCGCCCGATGGCAAGGCATACAACATCGCCACAGGCATCCAGCGCATGCGCTACCGCAATTCCTACACCAAGGCTTCCTTCATGAAGCCTGGTCACATCTACAAGATCAAACTCGATATGTGGGCAACCAGCAACGTCTTTCTCGCCGGTCACCGCCTGCGCGTGGACGTCAGCAGCAGCAACTTCCCGCGCTGGGACCGTAACCTGAACACGAGGCAAAGCCCGGAATCGGGTAAGCATTGGGTCAAGGCGACCAATGTGATCTACCACGACGCCGCTCACCCGTCGAGTTTGAACCTGCCGGTGATGCCGCAATAGCAGCGGCCAGCCAGCGGTTCTTACCTGTGACTCAGGCAATCTTTGCTGGGGTCACTTTCGGGATCGGCACAGATCGTAGCGCGGACCTCCGCAGTTGAGGTCCGCGCTTCTCCCTGGAGTGCGAGAGCATGCTCTTGCCTTGCACGTTCCCGCCAGCGAGGGGGCTCTTGCTTGTTTTCACTCCACCCAGACCATCGCTATTATTGCGGTGCATCGAGACTGCCTTTTCATCCTTGCATCATCCAAAATTTATAATTCATAATTTTCTTTCCCCGCCATTCTAACCCCACTCAGCTTCGCTGATTGTCGCGTCTCTCCCATACCAGTCTCTTCGGGACTACGGAGACACCACAAAGCAAGCGTCTGCACCAGCCACGAATTCAGCAGCTAGACCCGCCGACCGAATAGACCATGGTGAGTTTGCCGTGCTTGATGCAGTAAACGCGGCCTCCCGGGCCAGACACACTCGTGATAAGGAAACCACGCTCAGGCCTTATCGCAAACGGAAGACGAGGACGGCGCCGGCGAGCATGGCGAGGGCGGCGTAGGCGAAGGCGGCGGCGGGGGAAACGAGCGTCCAAAGGCCGCCGACGAAGATGCTGGCCGCGACGTCGCCTACTCCGTTGACGGCACCCAGCATTCCATAAGCCGTTCCGCGCACTTCGGGAATGACCAGGTCGGCCGTGATGCTTCCTTCCAGTGCCTCCTGAAAGGCCATGTAAAATCCGCCAACGGCGAATACCGCCGCCAGATAAGGAACCGTCGCCAGGTGCCAGGCAAAGGCTGCAACAAGGCCCACGGCTGCAAGCGTACCCACCAGATAGCCGATGGCCAGCAGTCCGCGGCGGCCCAGGCGGTCAGACAGCGCGCCCACCGGGTAAGACGCCGCTGCGTAGACGGCGTTGTGCCCCACATAGAGCAGTGCAGCCATTTCGGCGGCATGCGCCATGCCGTGCGCGGGCAGCAGGAGCTCGGTGGCCGCGAGAATCATCAGCGTGTGGGAAAAATCGCCCATGCCGAAAGTTCCCACGCCCACCAGAAATCGCCGAAAGCTTTGGGGCAACTGCCTGACGGCCGCAAAGAATTTTACCGGTGAGCCGGTGACGGGCTTGTCGCGAACCAGCAACAGGAAAACAAGTCCGCAGGCGAGGCCGGGAATCAAAGTGATGAGAAATACGACACGGAAAGGAGCAGTGGGACCGGCGGCATGGGGATGGAAGTATGCCAACAACGCCACGGCTATGAGCGGCCCGAGAATGGCTCCGACGGTGTCGCCCGCGCGCTCGAATCCGAAAGCCTTGCCGCGCGATTCCGCCGGAACCGATTCCGCCAGGATGGCGTTGCGCGCAGGTCCGCGAATTCCCCGCCCGAACCATCCCAGCGCGCGCGCAAACAGGATGAACGGCCAGCCAGCGGCCAACGCAAAAAGCGCGCTGGAGCTTCCGGTGATGAAGTAGCCACCCACGGCAATCGGCTTGCGGCGCCCGGCGCGATCGGAGAGCCACCCGGCAGCCAGCTTGACAAAGCTGGCCACGCCGTCCGCCACGCCTTCAATGAGGCCCAGCGCGGCAGCGGAGACTCCCAGCGCGGTGAGGAACCCGGGCAGCGCAGCCGTGGCCATCTCATGGCTGACGTCGGACAAAAGGCTGGTGAGCCCCATGCCCACAACGTTGCGGTTGAGCCAGCGTGCGGGTTGTTGCCCGGCGGCTCCAGAATTTCGCGTTGCCGGCGCTTGATTTGTGTTTTCCCTTTTCACATTCAACGCTCTTCCATAAAACAGCAGACAGTACATCAGCTTAACTCAAACGCTTTTAAATCCAGTGCAGGGCGTCTAACAGATCGTTACAGATCTGCGGGCTATGGAGTGTTGCGGACCGGTCGCCGGCAGCCCAATTTTCGGGATCGACCTGCGGGCCGAAGTCTGGAGCACGCTCCTGCACTCCAGGATCGGTTCGCGATATCCGATGGGGGTCACAAAGCACTGCACTGGCGGGGAAGCTTCGCGCGGGGAGCCTTCAGGAATCTTCTCTCAACACGCGGCTGATTTTTTCGAGCGTCTCCGTGAATCCCTTCAGGCGCTCCTTGAGGTAACGGCTGATGGGCTCGGGCATGGAACCGTATCCTTTCAGATAGCGCGGGTGAAGTTCCTCGACGTAAGTAATCATGGTGGAGACCAGAGCCGCTGCCTCGCGGCGGGCGCTGCGTTCGGAAGGTTCCAGGCCCAGTTCAATCTTCATCTCGCGGATTCTGGATTGGAGGGCCGTGATTTCACGTTCCATGTGTTCTGCCGCTCCCTTCGGCAGTGGGGCGCGCGACGTGAGCTCCGATTCAAGCGGCTCGAAAAGCTCCATCAGGCGGAGGGAATATTCCTCAAGAAGGCGCATGCGAACCGAGATGACCCGGCGATGATTGTGACCGATCAGGGATTGTAAGCGTTCGTCTGGCATGGCAGAACCTTCTCCACGCGTGACCCAGGGCGGCTTACTTGGAAGAACGGTAGAGAATGACGCGCACCTTCTCGAGCGTGATGAGTCCACCGTCCACCATCTCGTCCAGTTTGGGAAGGATTTGTTCAATCCGCTCGGAATACTCCACGACTTCGATCACGATGGGC
>Ga0102953_1000481_pt1 | contig 27561 bp, 21 predicted proteins | sample SalPon2A_C_D2_MG_FD_78509 | JGI IMG/M metagenome (GOLD analysis project Ga0102953, IMG submission 78509) | Soil microbial communities from South San Francisco under conditions of wetland restoration - Salt Pond MetaG R2A_C_D2_MG | ecosystem: Environmental > Terrestrial > Soil > Wetlands | place... | reverse complement strand
TCTTCAAGCAGGGTATTCCATTCGCCACAATCGGAGCAGCGGCCCAACCATTTCGGGCTCTGGAAACCGCATTTCTGGCAGCTGTAGAAGGTTTTCTATTTCACCATGGCTCCTCTCGCCGCAACAGGCGGATCAACCGCAGAATCAAGCCTGCAACATTCTATGTTGCCCCCCGGAAGCTGTCAACGTAAAGGGCTGGACAAAACTGGAGGAAAGCTTGTATTCGCCAGGACAATCCCGGTAAGATAGAAAAGTTGACCTGAGGAGTGAGCATTGAGTCATTTTGCCCTGAAATATGGACGTCAGACCTGCTCTGCAGAGATTCCCGGGGCCCGGGCGCTGCAGGTGAAGATTCCCCGGGTGACCCGCGACTCTCACGATCTGGTACGTCAGTCTCTCGCGGCGCCGATCGGCAGCCTCCAACTGCAACAGATCGTGCGCCCGGGCGAGCAGGTCGTGATCGTCACCTCAGACATTACCCGCTACACCGGCAGCGAGATTTTCCTGCCGATCTTGGTCGAGTTGCTAAACGATTGCGGCATCCCCGACCGGGACATCAGGATAGTTATCGGGCTCGGCATCCACCGTGCCCAGACCGCCGAAGAACATCAGAAAATTCTCGGCCCCTTGGCGGGCCGGATCGAGGTCTGCGACCACGATTGCGACAATTCCGAGCAGCTTGTCGACCTGGGCGCAACCACCAGCGGCCTGCCGGTCGAAATCAACCGGACCGTCGTCGAAGCGGAGCGGGTGATCGTGACCGGCACCGCCGGCCTGCACTACTTTGCCGGGTTTGGTGGCGGGCGCAAGGGGCTGGTCCCCGGCGTCGCCTCCCGCAAGACCTGCATGGCGACCCACTTTGCGATTTTCAATCCGCCGCAGACCGGCGGCAAGCACCCGCAGGCGGTACCAGGTCGCCTCGATGGCAATCCGGTCCACCAGGCGATCCTCGAAGCGGCCCTCAAGGTGAAACCCGACTTTCTGCTCAACACGGTGCTGGCCCCGGACAAAAGCCTTTTGAAGGTGTATTGCGGTGACCTTGACCTGGCCCACCGTGCCGCCTGCGAACTGGCCGGCGGACTTTACCAGCTACCGCTGGCGGAACCGGCCGATCTGGCGGTGATCTCCTGCGGCGGTGCTCCGAAAGATATCAACCTCATCCAGGCGCACAAGGCGCTCGATTACGGGGTCAGGGCGCTACGTCCCGGCGGAACGGTCATCCTGCTGGCCGAGTGCCCGGACGGTTTCGGCAATGCGACCTTCTTCGATTGGTTCCGCTACCTAGACCTGGCTGAATTCGAGACCGCCCTGCGCAACAACTACGAGATCAACGGCCAGACCGCCCACAGCACCCTGAGCAAGGCGCGCCAGTTCCGGGTCATCCTGATCAGCTCGTTCAGCCGCGAGCAGACCAAGCGGATGGGGATGGAAAAAGCCGCCAACCTTGACGCCGCGCTGCAGATGGCGTATGAAAAGCTTCCGGACAAGCCGCGCACAGTGGTGATCCCCGACGGGGGAACGGTGCTACCGGTAATACAGGGTTCTTGACTCAGTTGACAGGTGTCAGATGAAGACTTTTGAAGCTGAAACCTGACATCTGACTCCTGACTACTTAAGTGACCAAAGGGAACGATTTCATGCTCGATCCACGTATTCGCAAAATCCTTCAGGAGATAGTCGGCAAGGACAACGTCAGCTGCGAAAAAGCCGATCTACTCTGCTACAGCTACGACGCCACCCAGCAGCAGTTTCTTCCCGAGGTGGTGGTCTTCCCCGGCTCGGCCGAGGAGATCAGCCTGATCATGAAAATGGCCAACGCAGAAAAGATCCCGGTTTTCCCGCGCGGCGCCGGCAGCGGCTTCACCGGCGGTTCGTTGCCGACCCGGGGCGGAATCGTGCTGTCGACGGAACGGCTCGACCAGATCCTCGAGATCGACGAGGAGAACCTGGTGGCGGTCGTCCAGCCGGGCGTGGTCACGGAAAAATTCCAGCAGGCGGTGGAACAGGTCGGGCTTTTCTATCCCCCCGACCCGGCCTCGCTGAAGTTCTCCTCGCTCGGCGGCAACGTCGCTGAATGCGCCGGCGGACCGCGCTGCGTCAAGTACGGCGTGACCAAGGACTACATCATCGGCCTCGAAGTGGTGACTCCGACCGGGGACATTATCACCACCGGCGGACCGACGATGAAGGGGGTGGTCGGCTACGACCTGACCAAGCTGATCTGCGGCTCGGAAGGAACGCTGGCCATCATCAGCAAGATCGTCATTAAGCTGCTGCCGCTCCCCGAAGCGAAAAAAACCATGCTGGTACTGTTCGATTCCATCGACGGGGCAGCGCGGGCGGTATCAAAGATCATCGGCAACAAGATCATCCCGACCACCCTCGAGTTCATGGATGGCCGGACCATCGACTGCGTCCGCCAGGCAACCGACCTCGAGGTTCCTGAATCGGCCCGGGCGGTGCTGATCATCGAGGTCGACGGCGACCGGGAGTTTCTCGACAAGCAGGTCGCCAAGATCGCCGAGATCATCCGGCCCCTCGGCGTGGTCGAGACCCGCACCGCAACAACACCGGAAGAGAGCGAGGCGCTCTGGCAGATCCGTCGCTCGGTCTCGGCTTCCTTACGCAAGGTCAACCCGGACAAGTTCAACGAGGACATCTGCGTGCCACGCAGCAAGGTTCCGGAGATGATTCGCAAGATCGACGCCATCGCTGAGAAATACGCGGTGCCGATCGTCAACTTCGGCCATGCCGGCGACGGCAATATCCATGTCAACGTGATGATCGACAAGAAGATCCCCGGGGAACTGAAAAAGGCCGAGCAGGCGATCGAAGAGGTCTTCAAGGGGGCTTTGGAGCTTGGCGGCACCATGAGCGGCGAACACGGTGTCGGCATCGCCAAGGCGCCCTATATCCCGCTGGAGATTACCGAAAAGGCGGCTGTTTACATGAAAACCATCAAGCAGGCCCTCGACCCGAACAATATTCTCAACCCGGGAAAGATTTTCCTGGACAACTAAAAAGGCCTCATTCGCCACAATTTGCACGAAGTTAACAGCAAGCCTTGGTTTTTCTTCGTGGTCTCGTGGTGGGCTATTTAAGACATTATGTCCAAACTCAAGAACTTAGAAGCATTCCGCGAAGAGATCGAACAGTGCGTTAAGTGCGGCGCCTGCCGCGCCCACTGCCCGGTGTTCGGCGCCGAGCGTCGCGAAGGCCGGGTCGCGCGCGGCAAGGTGGCGCTGGCCGGGGCGGTACTCGACGGCCAGCTCGACTTCGACGCCAAGGTGATGGAAGACCTCAGCCAGTGCCTGCTCTGCGGCTCCTGCGGCGCCGGCTGCCCGAACAAGGTGCAGACCGACGAAATCGTCGCCGCTGCGCGACGGCGGATCGCCGAACAGAAGGGGCTCTCCACCTTCGGCAAGGGTGTTGCGGCGGTGCTCGGCCGCCCCAAACTGATGAACACTCTGGCCAAGACCGGCGGCAAGCTCTCGAGCCTGCTGTTCAAGAGACTGCCGGAGAACAGCGGCCTGCGCCTGCGCTTCCCGGCCCCCTACCTGGACGCCGACCGGACCCTGCCGCCGGTCACCGACCGGCCATTTCGCGAGCGTTATCCTGAGATCATCCCCGGCGTTGCCGGACAGCCGACCGTGGCTTTTTTTACCGGCTGCGGCATCAACTACATGTACCCGGCGATCGGCGAGGCGTTTCTGCGCGCGTTGAACTTTCTCGGCGTCACCGTTATGATCCCCAAGGACCAGGCCTGTTGCGGCCTGCCGGCAGTCAGCGCCGGTGCCGGCGCGACGGTTGAGCAGCTGGCCGAGCAGAATCTGGCTGCACTGACCCGGCGGCCGGTCGATTACATCCTGACCGCCTGCGCCTCGTGCAACGCCGGACTCGGTAAGATCTACCCGGACATGGGGGAAGCATATGCCGGCCTGGCCGACAAAACCCAGGACGTCTTTGTCTTTCTCGCCAACCATGGCCTGCCTGAGAAACTTGCGGCGCTGCCGAAGGCGGAGAAGCGGGTCCGCGTCACCTATCACGACCCCTGCCATCTGCGTACCCGGGGGATCACCAGGGAACCTCGGGCGATCCTCAAGGCGCTGCCGCAGGTCGATTATGTCGAGATGCCGGAGGCCGCAACCTGCTGCGGGCTAGGCGGGACCTACTCGGTCTACCACTACGAGACCAGCAAGAAGATCGCCGCGAAAAAAGCCGGCCACATTGCCAGCTCGGGGGCCGAGCTGGTGGCGACCGATTGCCCGGGCTGCATCATGCAGTTACAGGACGGCATCAACCACGCCGGCGGTCAGCAACGCTCGCTGCATATCCTCGAGTTGCTGGTCCAGGCCCTGCCCGAGATCAAATTGCCAACCGCCAAGGAGTGACAGATGAACCGCTGCCTATTGATGATCATCATTGCCAGCTTGATGGTGCCAGCCCAGGCCCTGGCCGTCGCGCCCGGTCTGCTGCTCGAGTTCAGCAACAACCCGCAGGGAAAGGTCCTTTTTGACGGCAGCGTTCACCAGGCGGCCGGTTTCAGCTGCCCGGATTGTCATAACGACTGGCTGTTCCCGAAAATGAAGCAGGGGGCCACGACCATCACCATGGCCGAGATTGCCTCAGGGCGGATGTGCGGTGGCTGTCATAACGGGGAGCTGGCGTTTGCCCCGGAAGGAAACTGCGAGCGTTGTCACATCAAGAACGGGGAACCATAAACCAAAGCGGGATTCGCCACTGTTCGCTGGGCTCACTTGAGCCACAGAGGGTCCAGAGAATATCTGTCTCTTGAGATGGATTTCTTTTCGGATGCTGTGGGAACGAACGATTTAATTTTGTTCGAATTGGGTCGATAGGTCGTTCAAGGAAGGATCTTCCAGACAGGACTCTGAGCCCGCCGGCTCAATCAACCACCGATTTCCTGCATCTTTTTATCCCCCGGACCCTTGCCGAGCATGTCGAGCTCGTGCCCCTCCGGTTTGCTCCCTGCGGCACCGACAAACAGGGTCGCGATAGCCACGTCGCTCCCCCCGGCGCATCAGCGGGTCTCCCCCGGTCACCCGAATCTTCTGCACTCCAGGCTCACAGGCAATGCGCGCCAGGCGATCCAGCTCTTCATAGCTGAGGACGTCGTCGTGGGAGAGTGGTTTGCCCCCCGCTTCGGGCATGCAGGAGCGGCAGAGCAGGCGACTGGACCGGAACACCTACTCCCGAAGAGGTATCCTAAAGAATTAGGCAACTTTCGCACCAAGGCAAAGGCACCTTCAGGATACTCGACTCCTTGAGACAAAGCAGCTCCCTGTGCTAATTTACCAGCAGCATCAATTGTTTAATGAAAGGTCCCGACAGTCATGAGTAAAGCACTTGGGTTATTATCCGGCGGTCTCGACAGTTCGCTGGCGGCCATGGCCCTGAAACGCCAGGGAATCGATGTCACCTGCATCGCTTTTGTCACACCGTTTTTCGGCGCCGGCAAGGCGCGCAAGGCCGCTGCAGCCATGGAGATCCCGCTGCTCGTCGAAAATATCGGCGACATGCATCTCGAGATGGTCAAAAACCCCCGTTACGGTTATGGCAAGAACCTCAATCCCTGCATCGATTGTCATGCGATGATGTTCCGCCTGGCTGGCGAGCGAATGGCTGCCGGGGGCTTTGACTTTTTGTTTTCCGGAGAGGTGCTCGGTCAGCGACCGATGAGCCAGAATTCGACGGCACTGAAAACCGTCGCCAAGTATTCCGGCCATCCCGACCGGATTCTGCGCCCCTTGTGCGCCAAGCTGCTGCCGATCACACCGATGGAAGAGTCCGGCCTGGTCGACCGGCAGCGGCTGCTCGACATCCAGGGGCGCTCGCGTAAGCGCCAGGCAGCCCTCGCCGAAGAATGGGGGCTGATCGACTACCCGGCCTCGGGCGGCGGCTGCCTGCTGACGGAGAAATCCTTTACCGGAAGACTGCGCGACCTGCTCGAGCATAACCCGCAGGCGACTCCGGTCGATGTCGAACTGCTCAAGCGGGGTCGCCAGTTCCGGCTCTCGGGGCAGACCAAGCTGACGGTGGGACGCAACCAGGAGGACAACGAAATACTCAAATCCCTGGCCCGGGAAACCGATGTCACGCTGCGGGCCAAAGACTTTTCCGGTCCCCTAGCACTGGTCTCCGGGGAATTCAGCGAGCAGGACCTGCAAACGGCGGCGGCGATCGTTGCCGGCTACGGCAAGGGCAAGGGAGAAAATCAGGTCACGGTCCTGCTGCAACAGGCCGGACGGGAGGAGACCACCCTCGAGGTCACTCCCGACGCTGCGCCTGAAGGAACGGTTGCCATCATCTGACCCCCCGGAACTGTTTAGCGGGTCGTGAAAGAGAACTCTTCGCTCAGGCTCATCCCCCCTTGGCCATCGTCGCTGAGCACCCGCCAATAGTAGGTGGTTCCGGAAGCGAGACCGGATACCTGCTGGCTGCGCAGATTGGGATCGGTGGCACCACCCCCGCCACCGCAGGAAACCAGAATCAGCAGACCGACCGCGACCCCCATGGTCAGCAAGATCAGGCGCTGTTTCCGCTTGCGCAGCCCCAGTGGCAACAGCAGGGCGGCAAACCCGCAGCTGCCCAGCAGCAGCCCCGATCCGGAACCGAACAGCGAGGCGACCGGAATCGAGGTCGGATCAATGAAATGAGGATTCGTGGCAATTTGCACGGTATTGCTGACTTGAGTGCCCTCGGTATCCGGCTGCTGGAGCCAAGTCAAGGTCGGACTGGTCGACTGCCCGCTGCTACCGTCGGCGGGGGACTGTAACTGGGCGGCAGGCGGCGGCGTGTTGCTGAACCCGCTGACGCCGATCAATCCGGAAGCGACCGGATCGTTGGATTGAATCGAAAATCTTCCAGCGGAGGACCCAGCGGCGACCGGCGCATAGCGGACCTGGATCGTGCACGATTGACCGGCGAGCAGGGTCTTGGGAAGCGGATCGCACGGCGCGCTGCTGGCGAATTCGAGACTGTAGATTGCGGGCAGGTCCGCCGTCGCCAGGCTTTCGACCTGCAGCGGACCGGCACCGGCCGCATTGCCAACCGTCACCAAGGCTACCGCGGATGTCCCCGGCGGCACCTGCGCGAATTCCACCAGCGCGTCGCCGCCGGCTCCGGTGTTGTCGCTGAGAGTCAACTGCGGGGCCGCCACCGTCCCCACTCCCTGACCAGCGATCAACACCTGGGCGGGCGACAGGGCATCGTTGGAATGGATCAGAAAACTTCCCTGAAAATTCCCCGACGCAGCAGGAGCAAAGCTGATCCGCAGCGTGCAGTCTTGCCCGGTATCCAGGTTCATTCCCGTACACAGATCACTGACAATGGTAAAGGGGGCGGAGAGAGCCGTCAGATCCAGGCCGGCAATGGTCAAGGTTCCGCCACCGACGTTGCGCAGGGTCAGATCCTGGTTGACGCTGTTTCCGACCACGATTTCGCCAAAATCGATGTTTAAATCATCAACCGGCGGGACCGGGTCCAGCACTTCCAGTTGTGGCGGCAGGTTCAGCAGCTCAAAGGCGGCCAGGGCGTTGACCAGGCCGTAGCCGTAATCGTTGTCAGGACCGGGCGCTCCCAGGTCGGTCGCGGAGTCACGGAGTATTTGGTATAGCGTCGCGGGGGGGGTACCGGGAGCGCCCCCCGCGCCAAGCAGCAGGGCCATAACCCCGGCAAGATGCGGCGCCGAGAAGGAGGTGCCGGAGACGGAGACGTATTGGTCGGGCAAATCGAATAAATCATCCGTAGTCCGGACATAGCCCGGCGCGACCACGTCCGGATAGGTACCGGTTCCGCAGGCGGCCGGTCCCCGGCCGCTGAAATCACTGATGTCTGTTCCCTGAACAAAAAACGAATTCCCGACCGAACCGACAGCGAAACTCTCCGGGTAGTTGGCCGGGCTGACGCTGGTCCCGGCGGCCGGCCCGCCGTTGCCCGAGGAGAAACTGATGACAATCCCGGCCGCCTGCAGGGCCTGCACATCCGCCTGAAAATCTGTCACACACTGGCCCGGCTCGTATCCCCAGGAGGCATTGACCACATCCGGCGCATCGTCGGTCAGCGGGTCACCGTCGGGATCAAGCAGCCAGGCGAACGCCTGGCTGATGACGCTGGTCGAAGAGCTGTCAACGTTATCGAAGATCTTCGCCGCAATCCACTGGGCGCCCGGCGCAACGCCGATGGCGTTGCCGCTCAAGTTCCCCCCGACGATGACCCCGGCGACCCCGGTGCCATGGGCAACATTATTAAGGTCGAGATAATCGCAGGGTGTCGCCGTGTTATTGTCGCAGGATGTCGTGCAAGTGATCTGGGGATCGCCGCAGTTGGCCGCCACCGCATTGAACCAGCTGTTCGTTCCTCCCCGCCAGCTATTGACCAAGTCCTGGTGGTCGAGGAAAACCCCCGAATCGACGATCGCCACCGTAACTCCCGTCCCGGTCAGGCCGAGCGCCCAGAGCTGCGGGGCGCCGATCAGATCGATATTGTCCTCGATGTTGTTGAGGTTCGTGTCGGCCAGCGGGGTGACGACCGGCTTGTAGACCGGCTGGTCGTAGTGGATGGCGGCGACCTCCGGTCGCGCCGCAAGTTGGCTGATCAGCTCGGGACTCGCAGTCAAGGCGAGGCTGTTGATATGCCAGAGATCCCGGATCCGGTCGCGGCCCTGGCTGTGCAGGAACTGCCGCAAACCGGACTGGCTGGTCGATGCCTTGACTTTGAGTGTCTGGAGCAGATGGGACCGGTAGTCTCGCCGCTCCCCCCTGCTCATCTTGGAGACCGGACCGGCCTCCCGGGCGAATCTCTTAAGGTCGACCTGGTCGCGCAGGGTGACGATGATCGGCAGCTGGTCCCCCGGTTGGGTCAACATCAACCCCTGCACCTGCGCTCCGACGTCTCCAGCCGTGGCCCGAATTGTCGCCCCAACCGAAAGGGCGATGACCAGGCCGGCAACAATGAACATGCATCTGCAACATGTCATGTTATGAAGTTCCTTCCAAGTTGCTCTCCGGAATCCAAAGGATCGCTTTCAACAACTCCCTTCTTTCCGGAACACAACCAACAGGGTTCTCAGTAGAATTTTCAGGTCGCTCCACAAGCTCCAATTATCAATATAACTCAGATCCAACCGAACCACCTCGTCAAATTCAACAATCCGGTTGCGGCCACTGACCTGCCAGAGTCCAGTAATGCCCGGCTTGATGCTGATCCGCCGACGATGCCAGTTCTGGTACTGGGCCACCTCCTCCGGTGTCGGCGGCCGAGTCCCAACCAAGCTCATCTCCCCCTTGAGCACGTTCCAGAATTGCGGCAGTTCGTCCAGGCTGGACTTGCGCAGGAAATATCCGACCCGAGTAATGCGTGGATCATCCCTAATCTTGAACATCGCCCCGTTCATTTCATTGTGCTCCAGCAACTCAGTCTTGCGCTGTTCGGCGTCAACATACATGGAGCGAAACTTCCAGCATTTGAACATACGGCCGCCAGTACCCACCCTCTCCTGGACGAAGAGGGCCGGACCAGTAGAATCAAGTCTGATTGCCAGAGCGACAAAAGGAAAAATAAGCACCGTGATCGCCAATCCGACCAGCGCCCCGGCAATGTCGAGCAACCGTTTCATAAACAGTCCCTGGGAATCGAGGCTCTTGGTGTGAAAGGTTAGGATCGGCAATTGATCGTGAAAGAGAGTGAGTTCTTTCTTGGACCGGCGCAGATCGTAGAAATCGAGCACCACCCGAACGGTGATTCCGAGTTCCTCGAGCTCCAGAAAATACTTTTCAGCCTCCGCGATGAAGTTCTTCGGTGGACAGAACACCACCTCGTCCACCGGATTGGCCTTGCAGATCTCAACCAGTTTCTCCACCCGGCCCAGAACCGGATGACCTTGCAACTCAGTGACGCTTCCTTTGTGGTCGATCTGGACAAAACCGAGGGTCTTGAGCCCCCAGTCGGCATGATCCTTCAGCAGATCGTGGAACTGCAGGGCTTTATCCCTGGAGCCAACAATCAGAATGTTGCGAAAATTGTAACCTCGGACTCGGAAATATCCGAGAGCAGCCTTGACCGCCAAACGCTCCAGGGTCATCAACATAAAGGAAAAGACGAGGAAGGCGATAAACAGCCCGCGGCTGAAACCGCGCGGGTCGACCATGAAGATGATCCCTCCCAGAAGAACGCCCCCCAATATATGTACATTGGCGAGCGAGGTGACAATGTCAAATAGTTTACGCCGCCGTATCGACGCGTAGAAACCGTTGCGGTCGAGCAACAGGAACCAGATCAGGAAGGCAAAAGAAAGAATCCAGAGATAATTCTGAAACGGCTCCAGTCCGCCCCATTGCATGCGGATCACATAGGCCAAGACCATGGCAGTCGACAGGATCAGCAGATCGGCCAGAATGGCGAGACGATTGAATAATTTGGCTTGTTCTTTTAGCATGATAGAGTTTTCCGGTACATTCGGAGAACGGAAAGATCCGCAAAAAGGGTTCACCACATATAATATGAAAGTATATTATACTCAGACTGGCGCGAAAGAGAAAACTCCTCAACAGCCCCAAATAAATAGCCAATAGGGTCAGATTGGCCAGGGGTTATCGCCGGCCATGATTACTATTCAATCAGTGGAAATCATCCACTTTTGATAGTGTGGGATAGATACTTTATCAACCGTATTTTCCGCACCTCAGATCATTAAACAACTTTTCATAGTGAGAAGTAACCTGCTCCCAGGAGTACTCCTCACGCACCCTTTTCTGTGCCATTTGCTTAAAGCCCGCCAGTTCCTCGGGATGCTCAAGAGCCCACCGCATTTTAGTGCTCAGGTCGTCAGCATCCTTTTTGAAATAACACCCGCAATCAGCCAAAACATCCCGGCTAAAAGGGACATCAATGGCAATGGTGTAACACCCGTTGGCCATCGTTTGAAGGAGCGCGGGGTTGGTCCCTCCAACTTCATTACCATGAATATAGGCATAACAATTACACCAAAGTTCCGCGAGGAGTGCCTTTTCATAAATCGGACCAGTGAGGACGACCTTTTCGCCTGCAGTATTTCGAATTAACCTGGAATAATTGCTTTCGTAAGGAACACCGCCCACTAAAACCAGTTTTTTTGCTGTGGATAGTTGCTGAAATGCCTGGACCGTGAGGAGAGGATTGTTTTCAGGTTCAAATCTCGTAATTTGCAAGAAATATTCACCTGGTTCAATTCCAAGTGAATTCAGAAGTTCTGGATCACTGGACTCTTGAGGGTCAGCTCCGTATGCAATGTAGGTACTTTCATAGTTGTAATATTTGAGGTAATAATCCTTGATCCCCCGGGAATCGGCCACAATCCGGTTGGCACATTTGCCTGAAAGCCATTCTGAAAATTTGTAATATCTTTTCCCAACCGCCCCCCATTTGCCTCTTTTCCATTCCAGACCATCCGTATTAATAGCGATCTTTTTCCCCAAAAGCCTGGGGAAAACAAGAACCGGGCTGTTTGCCGCATTAAATACCATGTAGACATCGTACTCTTGGGACAAAGCGTGGAATATTGACAGCAGGGAATGGGACAAGGTCTCAAGTGATTTTTTCTTGAGACTTGGTAAGTACACCAGGCGCATGCCACGATATTTATCCTGCCTTTCGGAGAAGTGGCTTTTCCGACAATAAACCGTAACCAGGTGGCCCTTATCTGCCAGTCGGTGACCTATCTCCTCCACGCAAGTCTCAAAGCCTCCGTAAGACGCAGGAACTCCACGTGTTCCGATCAGGGCAATCGAAAGTTTATTTTCTCGACAATCACTCACAAAAACCTACCAGACCGCTTTCAGCAAAAATCAACTTCAATAACCGAGGTCCGCCATGGTGCTCAAAAATTCCTCGCGGATGGCTTCATGTACTGGAAAGGGTTTGCGTGCCGGTCCTGGGGAGAGGGTCATTTCCCCATAAAGTTGGAACTTGGGGTCATAGGCCAATTCGCAGAAGTTCTGGATTCTCACCAGTTCCTGCTCTGGCGATTGAACCAGGCTCTCATAGCGTACCATCAGAACTGATTCAGGGTACTCCCGGCAAAGTTGGCTCCCCTCTCGCATAGTAAGCACCCATTCAGTAACAGCTTTGTCCGTATGGCTGGTCAACGAGTAGATCTCTGACAGTTTATCCTTAAAGTCCGGGTCGCAAGATGCCACCTGGTCCATCAGAAAGCGCCATTTGCGATTATCCACTCCCCACCAATCATGTGTTTCCCCTTGGTGTTCCTGCCCCAGGCGTTCCGACCATTGATCGATTGAATAGCAGGTGTCCCAGCCATTCCTCACTAAAAAGAGGAACTTGGCATCAGGGAAAACCTTTCGAAGAAAGGGGACCCGGAAAACCTGTTCCGGATATTTATCGACAATCCGTCGCGAAAAAGTTGCCGTCAGGTAAACACCATACAAACGATGGGCGGCTTGGACAACTTCAGGCGTCGCCCTACTGGCGTCCATTCGATATAAGGCATGCCCACGGTCATAAGAACCGATGAGATCCTCGTAAGGGAAAATGGCATGCCACAGAGCTTTCGGTTCATTCAAAAAGCCCACATCAGAATGCATTGACAGAACGATTCCCAATACAGTAGTGCCACTTCTCCCGGTTCCAACAATAAAAATCGGCTTTTCGATTCTTTTAAGCAGGGGAAACTTTTTCTCAAAATTTAACATGGTCAAAACAAAAGGATTAATCCACTGACCTTTTGTTGTAACTGGTCGACCTTCAAAGAACAGATAGCTTACAATCCGGTTCCAGAGTTTTGAAGGCCTCTTTCTTATATAATTGATATCAATCTGCCCAATCATAATATCCCGGGATCTTGAGTCGATATTGGTTTATTCGGTGACTTTTTTGTAGACTTCCATGATCTTCCGATAATGAATGTCTGGATTAAACGCATCTTCCACTTTTTTACGCCCTTCCATGCCCATTGACGCGGCTTTTTCTCTGTTTCTCATCATCCACAGCAGTTTTTCCCGAAGAGCGTCCACCGATCCTGGCGGAATCAGAAATCCATCAACTGAATCCGAGATAAGTTCGCCAATGCCCCCGATGTCACTGGCTATGACCGGTCTTCCCCGGCTAAAGGATTCGATAATTGTCAGGCCGAACGGCTCATACCAAAGGGAAGGAACAAGAGTACAAATACTGTTTTCAATCAGCTTGTGGAGTTGTTCTCCCCTTTGAAAACCCAGCAGTTTGATGTGGTCAAGATTCCTGGTCTTCAGCCAAGCTTGGATTTCCTGGTGCGAAGACCCAGTTCCAGCGATGAGCAGGCGAGAAGCCTTGAGGGGCGCAAACGCCTCCAGCAAAGTAAAAATTCCCTTCACCCTTTCAAGACGGCCAAAATACAAAAAATATTCTCCCGGCTTTTGGTTGGGAATAATTTGAGAGGCATCTATGAAATTATGTATTGTTGTAACTTTTTGTGGCGGCAACCCGAGTTCGATGACTTTGTTTTTCACAAAATCGCTGACGGCAATAAAGTGATCTATTTTCTCCACTGCTCCACAGGTCCGCGACACATAAGCTTCCATTGTACTCAACAGGGAGCGCAGTGTTGATCCTCGATTACATCTATTCCACAGGCAATGCCAGAAGGCGGTCCCATGGCAGTCCTGACAAATTTTTTCGTTAGAGGTTAAGGAATAAACGGGGCAAACAATTTTATACTCATGAAGGGTCTGAACGATAGGGATTTGCCGTCTCTTCAGTGGTGACAATATCGACGAAGTCAATTGGCCATAGTAAATATGCAAATGGGCAACGTCAATCTGCTGCTGCTTTAATAGCCTTTTGATTGCTGAGGCCGCGGGAAATGAATAGACGAAATTCATGAGATCCGCCAGCCCGGGATTTTCAAAATTCACCCTATCAGGAAAAAAAGAGCTCCAACTGGTCGGCACATTACCTTCCCCCTGCGTCGAAAAAGGGATCACGACATGCTCTCGCGCCAGCAACTCTCCCAAAGAGAAAAAATATTGATCTGAGCCCCCCCTGATCAGGTAATTCTGGGAGACATTTAATATGTTCATCGTGATTGAATTTCTATGGCACCTAGAAAATGTGCGGGGATATTGAATTCGGCCAATGGTCCATGATAGTGCTTCAACATGACCCTTTCCCTGTTACCCTGCGGGATAAAGGTGTTCCCACCGTTGGTCGCCTCGAAGTCAGGATTGGAAAGATATTGAATATCGACGTCACCGGTCATGGGTTGGCCATCAACGTTGATTTGCGGACTGAGTAATTTCGAGGTCAGGTTCAAGACAAAAACATACTTTTTTTGTTCAGTTCCAACGCATGTAACCAATAGGCCTTGTTTTATGTCGCTGGCAATGCGTGTGCTGTAAATGCTATTTGAATTTGAGAACGCCCAATTAAATATTTCAAAACTGATAAAATTAGTTCGTTTCACCAGATGATTAACTTCTGAAGGTTCCTGTTGTGTCTTGGGCGAAAATAGCGGGAACCCATAACCTACCCTGCTCAGAACATAATAATTGGCTAGTTCGATCCATTCGCTATCATTGACCATATTGATCATTACCAGACCACAATACAAGGCATGTATCAGTGTATTGGCGGCCGGGTTCTGCATGGGAAGCAAATTCCATTCGGAAATCCAAACCGGTTTGTTCTTATAGAGGCGTTTATAATAAGCCCTACTTTTTACATACCGGCCCTGGGCCTGGGCGAAGACAAAGTTTGCCAGCCCCTGCCCCCTTTCCTCCAAGACCTTGTGTAGAAACACATACCAATGCACCGAATAGGCATCGAAGAACGTTTCTTTCGCCAGGCCCTCGTCCCACTTGAGCAAAAACCGGCCAAAAGACCCCCATTCTCCTTCTCGAAAACCGTAATGAGTTGCACATACCGATATTTGAATGGAGGGGTCCGCTTCACGCATTTTTGCTGCATGCATTTTCGCCTGGCGAATGTAGCTGGCGACATCAGGAAATTTATTTCGATAGGGTTCAGCATAAAGCTCATTTCCTAATTCCCAATATTTGATTTTATAGCCCTTGTCCTTGGCGTATTTAACCCAGCGTCCACTTTCCTCCGGAGATCCGGTGAACAGATTTACAATGACGACCGGCTCGATCCCTTCCTTTCGACAAACTCCCATGAACTGGTCAAAGGAGAGGGAATTCTTTTTGATCCGCCTCCGTTTAAAAACATTCCGAATCCTTTGGGTCAGCTTGGGGCTCGCCGTGGATAATTCATCTTCATGAAAATCGTCAATTTCAAAATGATAAAAATTGGCGTGCTCGCCTTCCGGGAATCTTAAAATGCTGGGTTTGACTTCAGCGAAGAGTTTTTCGAAATCCACCGATCCAATGGTTGGATACCCCGCTGCATCGGCAATGTTGGAACCAAATATTTGCTTATTCAGCCGGACCTGGTCACCAGATTGTACTTCGATGCCAAGTGGCCCAGATAATGGATTAGCCAACACATTTGTTGCGCAGAGCAGCAAGAAAAGAAAAATTCCACCGAGCGCCACTGGATTCGTGATCTGACCTCTCACAGGTGGTTTCATTGGATTCCCAAATTCAGTTCATTGTTCTGCCGGTCAAAATGCTTCGACGCTCCGAGTCTTCCATATAATGTCAAATGGCCTGCACCTAATATCGAGCCGAGAACGACCGATGGGGTGGCATAATAGGCGCAATGGCCACTCGTTGAGGCGGCGACGATATAGATCATAAGAAGTCCGAACAAAGCTAAAAAGTTTTCATCCTCGATCTTTGTATATTCATAAAAACTTCTCGTGGCATAAAATACGATCGGCCCAAGAAATGCCGTAACCGCAAGAAGCCCTCCCCCGCCTAGCGCATCAATTAAATCAACCTCAACAAAGTGACCTGCAGTTCCTCGAACAGTACCCAATTCCTGCCACAACTTATGAAATCCCATCCCATTGATCCAAATAAGCGGATTTGATTTTGCCAGCAAATCGATAGTCGCCAAAACTAGCTGATCTCGATGACTCCACAGGGCAGAAAAGACACCAAGCCGTCGTATCAAATATTTAAGCTTCTCCCCCCCGTGACTGTAGCTTAAAAATATGTCTACCAACAAATCAATATTATTGATTAACAGAATCGCACAACCTGCAATCCCACAGACAAACACTAGGGACAGTATTTTATTTTTTTGATATAGCTTAGCAGATAAATAAATAACGATTCCACAAAAGACAAAAAGAAACCCAGATTTAGTCCCTATCAATAACAATACAAATAATGAGATTATCGTAGTAACAGTCTTCCAAAACCAAGACCCTGTTAAAAACCAACAATACCAGGACAAAGAATAGATTAATGTTAATTCATTCTGGGAGGGAAAATATGATTTATAACCTGAAAAACCTTCATACGTTAATAGTCCGAACCCAAACAATTTATGAAAAATAATTACCGAAGTAATAAAGATAAACCATATCTTGCTATTCAATTTAAAAAAATGAAATAGTCGATCTTTTGTCAGTGGCAAACTCGCAACAATTGAAAAGGCGGCCAAAGCCAAAAATGGCCCCCTCAACATGAACTTGAGATCGTAGCCATTCAATGGCGTCTGGCTATAAGCCACTCTCAAGGAAAAAGCTATTAACAAGACCAAAAGGATCGAAATAATTTTCACACCGTCTTTAAATTTCAGGGAAAACAAAGCGCCAAGAAAGAAAAGCAGTATCGGCCCTTTCAAAATTTGCCTGAAAACAGAATCGGGCTGGAAGTTCCCGTCCTGGCCAAATATCATTCCAAAAAAATAATCGATAAAAATCGAGCTTATTAGAAATATCGAGCCAAGGGTTGCGCATTTGTCGCCAAAACCTGATTTATTAACATTTTCTCGAATTGAGTTTTTCATTTTATACTTGGTTTAGTTTCGCCAAGAATCGAATTTCTTCTTTATAATAATTTTCCAGAAATTCTTTGGTTTCTTTTTCGATATGTTCACCAATCATTTTTTTTTCGACATTCATTCTAAGATAAGCGGGCTCCACTGATCTCTTCAGTCGCCGCAGGATGTCATGAACTCTTGGAGTTTCCGAAACAAAAAATCTCAGATTCCTGCAAATCTCAATGTATTTTTTGTGAACTCCAGGAAACCTCATTGTTTGCGTTTTATTGTAAATTTTGAATTCGTAATTATTAAAGTATCCGCCATCAATCCCGACAAAACTACAAATTGATTTCATTTGTTCCCGGGGGGAATGGGTAAGGTCCTCATAGCGCAGTATCAACAATTGGTCGGCAAAAAGCTCATAATAGGGATCAAGATATTTCAGATACCGCCCATGCTCAAGCGCGCGCATATGATGCGGTTCAGAAAGGGGACTACATCCACTCCGAGACTGGTTGCGCTGCAGGCCAACATACCCAGCAAAGGTAAGCCGAGAAGACAACTGCCCATTTTGCTTGGAAAATCGAAACCAAGAATATAAACGGTCAACCGGGTCACGAAGAATGAAGACTATCTTGCTGTCTGGAAGAGACTGCTTGAGCATCTGCGCTGCATGAGCCGAATACAGATAATCCGGCGTCACATCCATTCGAACCTGCCCGGCCATCCAAGCGGTGAAATACTCCTCATAAGAATCGAGGTTGCTACCATCGAAGAAAGACTTGGCAGAAAGACCATATTCGGGTGGGAGAAAGAATCTGACTTCCTTAAGACTGGCAGGGCAGATTTGCGGATGGTCACGAAGATAGAAGAATATCGAGGTCGTAGCGGCCTTGGTCGTTCCACCAACAATCAGGTATTGTCTGTTATTCATACTCATTTTCACAATGGATCACAAGTGCCATAATCCACCCCAGATACCCATATCTTTTTTCAATTCGTAATCTCCGGTAACGAGAAGATTACCACGCATATTTTGAACATTTCCCGGTGAGGCCATCCAGTCGGTGAAATGGCCGCGGATGTCATAGCTGTTCTCCCTTTCGGGCAACTGTAATCATTATCCGGAGCAGTCTATTCCCCTCGTAAGGACAAACTTTGTAATAATCAGATCCGACCATCCGCTCAAGATTAGGTTTGGTGGGTGCATTTTCTGCCAGAGATTTCGCCCCGGACAAGAGGTTCTTGAGTCTGTTTTTAATTCCAATGGCTTCAAGCAAACGTGTCAGCCTTTCCGGGGCATTCCTTTTGAGCAGATCAAGAGCCCTGTCTCGAGGCCTAAAGTATTGCCCATATTTCTCAATATGACCGAACCTCCCTTCAACCAGTCGAAAAAAATCGTCCGGCCGATATTCTTTCAGATGATATTCAGGATGGGCTGTGTAAGTTATGTTCGGAGTTGAACAGATAAAAAGTCCTCCTGGTTTCAGGACCCTGGACATCTCTAACAAAAAACGGTCCCCGTCCACAACATGCTCAATCGTCTCAAAAGACACCAAAGCATCGAATTGATCATTATCAAATGGAAGGTCCAGAACATCCGCAGTTTGGAAATGATTGTTCCTCCACTTGTTTTTCGCCTCTTTAATTAGTGCACGATCCAGATCAGCACCAATGACCTCACATCCTTTTTGATGCAACATTGCCGAGCCATAGCCGGTTCCACAAGCGATATCCAAAACTTTCATGCCAGGTGACAATAACTTTTGAGCAAATCGATATCGTTCTAGATGCTGATGCGAAATATAGTCATTGCCTTTCAGAGGGTCATGCCGATCATCTCTTTCCAGGTGATTTGACACTGGGTGAACCAACCTTTCTTAATCTGCTACTTGTTAACTAGACAGTTTCATTCACAACGTTAATTTGTTACTACGCCTCTGAAGAGGATTTACGTCGGTACGGATTACGAAATAAAGTCCACATAAAAACCCGACTAATGCTGACACTGATAGAGCCACCGCAATACCATTCAACCCAAATCTTCGTCCCAAAAAGAACGCTAAAAATAAATTAGCAAAAAATGCTACAAGCATATTCTTAAACACAAGAGAGTATTTTTGTTGAGCGAACAACACCGCCATTAAAATTGGGATAGAACAATTAAATGCCATTCCAAACGATTGAAACAACAGTATTTGTGCCGTAATTTCAGTACTTTCTCCAGAGAACGCTCCATACCCGTAAATGGTTGAAATTATCGGTTTATGAAAAAACCCAAGAATAACGACCATAGGAAGGGTCAACAGGCATATTTTACCGATTTTCCTTCTAAGGTCGGCAGCGATTTTCGCTTTTTTCCCTTCCAAATAGTTCCTCGAGAAATCTGGCAGGCTCGAAGTCGCAACACTTGTTCCGATAACAGTCTGGATGGCGGAATAGATTCGGAAACCAAAATAATAAGAAGCCACCCCTCCCGGACCCGCCAGAGATGCCAACATCCTCTCGATTATTCGCATGCTCTGGCCAAGAACAAAACCCAGGGTAGGGAGGGTAACCGATGCCGACAGCCGCTTAAGATTTTCACTGGCACCAGGAGCATGCAACCGAAAACGCCAGCCTGTCCGTCTCGCCCCCAACAGCAATATCCCATTGTACAATGCAAAGCCACAAAGATAGCCTGAGGAGACCAAGAGCAGGAAGTGGCCTGACTCCCATCCCAATAGAATCATCGGAAGAACGACTGCTGACACGGCTAGACTTCTGACAGCAACCAAGTCAAACCGTTTCTGGCTGTTGAGGAAAACAGCAAGAATTGTTGATGCGGAAGAGAAAATCAATGCCGGACTGAGTATGCGCAGATAGTTGGTTGCCTCTGATTTGGCAGCCGCACTTAATCCTGCACCTGCTCCGGCAATGATTAACGGGGCCGACATTTCCAAAACCAAGCTTAGAACAACCCCAAAAAGGAGAACTGATTTCAGCAAGCTACTGACGAAATCATAATATTCCATTACTTCGAGACAACTCTGCCTTTCCAGAAAAACAGGAACCAAGCTAAATTTAGTTCCTTCGCGCAATATGGCATCAAAAAAGACCGGTATGCCAAGTGCGACAAAGAGAGCATCAGACGCCTCGGAGGCCCCCAACTTCGACGCAATCATAATATCAATTCCCAACCCCAGGACCATCCCTGAAAAGGTTAGCAACATGATTCTCTGAGTTGGATTTACAATGAAACCAGGAAGGGACTTTCCGTATCGGTTGCGGAATGTTAGGAACAAATATAATTACCTCTTCAGTTTAGCTCGCCCATTCATTGTAAAGCGCCTACAACTTTAGTCCGGTTTTTTTGTGGCCGACTGTCTCCTCCAAAGCCCCCGTTTTAATTCTGACCATCGGACTTGATCGCCTGGGGACATCCGTTCTAAAAATTCTCGGACATAAGCAGCCAGCATAGCTGACAGTCCAGCAGCAAGAGTCGCCAGAAAAACAATCAGACTACGGACCGGCTTACTCTTTTTATCAGGGGCTACCGCTTCGTCAATGACCTGAACGGTTGAGGTGTCCTTCGCTTCGTTTATCTTCGCGAGTTCATATTGTTTGGTCAGCAATTCAAAAAGGGTTTCCTGAATTTTTAACTCCCGCCGATAACGAGCATACTGCACCCCCAAGGCCGGGACCTCGGAGGTCGCAATAAATATATCCCCCGCAGACTTCTCTCTAGTGGAGGATGTTTCCAAGTTGGCAATTTGTGATTTCAACTGGGAAATCCCCTCCCTGAGAGCCTTGATCTCAGGGTTATTCTCTGACAAGTAAGTAAGTTGGGCACTCAACTGCACTTCCTTGCCCGCCAATTGACCTTTCAGCAAAGAGATGGTTTCGATGATAGCTGCTGTCTGGTCATCAAGTTTAAAGGTATGATTATTCTCCTGGAATTTTCGAAAATTTTCCTCGGCTAATGACAAGTCCTTTTTCACCAATGCCAACCGATTTTCAAGAAAAACCCTTTCGCGTCCAGCTTTGGAAAGATTCAGATGAACATTAAGGTCACGCAATTCCTCAACATAAGCGTTAGCCAACGCCGCCGCTCGAACGGGGTCTTCATCCTCGACACTGATGGAGATAATTCCATCATCCTTTCCCAATGTAATAGTCACATGATCATTCAAGGCCTCATAGGTCTTAACCCGATATTCCTGATCGTAGACATCCATTAAATTGTACGTGTCAATAATCGCATCAGAGATGGTTCGACTCTTGAGCAGCCCAACATAAAAGTCCCCCGAGGACCCTTCTAATGAGAGGCCGGCGAGTGAAGCCAGTTCGACAGCACCCGGAAGGGCTGACGCATAACTCCCTGATTTATCTTCAGGGGGGACAATACGTGCAGTAGCGACATAAACATTTACCAGAAGAAGAGCAATGGCACAGGACAGGACAAATCCGCCGGACACTGCAAGCAGAATCATGCGTTTATATTTAACCAACACCAACAGGTAATCCAAGAATGGAGTCACTCCTTCTTCCTGTATCGTTTGTGTGCCAATATTTTCGTCAGATCCCATTCGAAAAAAGGTCTCCAATCAAAATATGAAATGTTACATCAAACCCGAAAAGAAGTAGCCAGTTCTTTTCAGCTTAGCCATATCCACGGAGCCATAGAACCAGACAGACCAATGGAACCCCTCTTCGCAATAGGATTAAGACAACTCACAACATCACTCTCAGGTTCATCTGGTTAAGTACCCCTCACTTTCCGTACCGCATCCGATGCAAGGGGTCATCACACCTGCCAATATTTCAGAGCAGCGCTGCAAGCCGGCAGGGTCATTGCCCAGACCATGCAGGGACAGAGCGCAACTAAAATCCCGGTGTGCAAAATAGAACCTTTCATTGGACTCTACAAGAAATTCACACCTTACCAGACAATTCGGCCACCGAAGTCGATCTGCTGAAAAGTCCGATTGTCTCCGGAGGTAAAAGCGAAATTTTTCACTCGAGACATTGCGTAGCTGGCATGTAAGGCGACATTTTCCCGGATCTGCCATTCCACCCCCAGTGCCGGTTGCAGATGCGTTTCCCGGACCGGTTGGTCGAATCCGCGCTCCTCATAATCGCAGCTCAGGTTCAGCGTCACATCCTTCTGCAGGACAAGTCCCAGTTCGGCGAAACTGTCTTTAGCCGCTCCTCCTGCATGGTGGCCGAGAATTTTCTGTTCGTAGGTGAACCCGGACCGATAGATTGTGTGGTGATACCAGGGTGGTGCGTTGTCGGCAAGATGACTCAGGTCGGCGTATTCCAGGCGCAGGCCCAAGCGCCCACTCGGTTCCAGTTGTGGCAAATACAACCCGGCAAGGTAGGCGTGGTTGGAGACGAAGCCGCCGGCCTCGTCCTCTCCACCCCATTCGCCGTAGAGTTCAAGTCCCCACAAGTAAGGCAAGCGTAACCTGACGTCAAGTGCGGCCAGTTGATTGCTGGTATCATCCCCCCCGGTGAGGTTCTTGCCGCCGAGGATGGTCAAAAAATCCGAGAAATCGATCTTGGGACGCCCCTGGCCGCCAAAGATAGCGGTTCGCGAAGCACCGATCTCCAGCATTGGCAAAGGTTTGAAACATAGCCGTAACCCGGCGAAATAAGGCTCCGGAACCGTCCGATCTTCCTCCAGTCGGCTCCAGAAGACATCGAAGCGAAAGGGACCGAGGTAATGGAGAAACCACGGTAGCAGCACCGGGACGGGATTGGTGACCCGGAACATGTCAAGGGGTTCGGCATTATTGGTCAGAATCAGGGAACCGTGCCGGCCCTGCCCCCACCAGAGCGCTTGACGACCGAGAGAAAATTCGACAGGACCCAGCTCCAGGGCAACCTTCCCCTCAAGCAGATCAAGGGAGGTGTCGAACTCATCCATATCATGCCGTCCGATTTCTATGATCGGCCGTCCGCTCAGAAACAGGAGCCCGGCCAGCCGCGCTTCAGATTCGAAGCTGAACCTGCCGTTATGTTTGCCGTTGTGGCCGAGACCGAAATTGTTGTATTCAAGGTCGAACTGGCGGGCGTTGGTCCCGGGAAAAGAAGAGACCTGGCCATCCCGGAAGAGGTATTCGAGGTCGAGACTTCTAAGTGGCTTCAGATAGTTGTGGAAAACCGCGCTGTCGCTACCGAGTTCAGCCAACTGGTCCTTCAACTCACTCTCAAGCCGGGTCAACAGCCGGTTCACGACCGGTGGGAATTCCCCCCCAACGGCCTTGTCCCGGGCTTCTCGAACCTGCCTTGCGGCCTCGATCCGGGTATAGGGGCGGGAACCCTGGAGCGCGGAATCGATCAGACCGAGCCCGGCGAGCCTGTCCAGCGCTGGATAGACCCAGCTGTCGAGAGGAACTCCGGCCGACGGGAGGGTAGCCAAGGCGGGAGAAACAAGGCACAGGACCCCGAGTACAAGAAGTGATAAGACTCGGGATTTCACTCTCGGGACCTCCTGGCGACAATTCAAAAAATGACGTGAAAACGGGATATTATGAGCTAATCACGGTATCAGCTGGCCCCTGAAATGTCAACGGGAAATCCTCCGGTCAGGCTGGTCGGGCGGACAGAAAGCGGGGCCAAGATTTCCCCTGGCCCCGCTTTTCGACTCAGTCTCCTCATCAGACGAACTGCCGAGGTTATTCGATCGTGAGATGCTCGATGCGGTGTTCGCCGAAGATCAGCGTCACCTTGTCGCCGGGTTGGATGAACCTGCCCGGATTGCCGAATAACATGAAGTAACCTTTGCCCACCTCCGGTTTGTTGGTGGTCTGCCGCAGGGGGCCGATCTTGGCCGGGACCGGCACCGTCACCACCTTGCCGGTCGCCTCGTGCTGCAGGTAGGGCTTGATGTCCCGGCTGAAGAGGATCTCAGCCTTGGCCGCATCGACCGCCTTGTAGCGAAGGTCGACAATATAGCCTTCTGCGCTCAGTCGCAGGGACAGGATTGCGATCCCCAGCTCCCGCTCCCCGGGTAACGTCCCTGGCGCCACGGCTTCGGCAGCAGCCAGGTCGGGCAAACCTTTTTGCGGGGCCGAGCAGCCTGAAAACAGCAACAGGACAAGGCCACCGAGGAATCCAAAACTGAAAATGCGAAGCAAAATATCTTTCTTTAACCACTCCGGAACGACATGTTTCAACATGAACACCTCCTGTACCAAACATGAGGCCTTCCAGCATCGCAAGGCCTTGTCTTGAGATTTGTCGATTGCGCACCAGTCACCAGTCACATCATTGGCGGTTAGCTTCCGGCCCTCATCCGCGAACAATAAAGAATGGATTCAACAGGTTCTCCTTATTATAACTGAGCGGCTTCCCCTCGGGCGTTGTTACCTTTGCCCCGGCCGCTTCAGCCACTGCGTGACCGGCTGCAGTATCCCACTCCATGGTCGGACCCAGCCGCGGATAGAGGTCGGCCAGTCCCTCGGCAACCACGCACAGCTTCAGCGAGCTGCCGACCGGCAGAGCTTCGGCAATCCTGATGGCTTTCAAATAGGCTTCAAGCTCGGGTGACGGATGGGAGCGACTCATCACCACCGTCAGGCCGGCTTCGTGGTCCGGCTCACGCACCTTAATAGCAACGGGCTCGCCAGCTCCGATCTGTACCCAGGCTCCCTCGCCAACCATCCCGCAATACATCTTCTCCTGGGCCGGGACGTAAACCACCCCAGCGACCGGCACATCATCCTCGATCAGGGCAATGTTGACAGTGAACTCGCCGTTGCGCTTGATGAACTCTTTGGTGCCGTCAAGCGGGTCGACCAGCCAGAAGCGCGACCACTGCTTACGCTCTTCATAGGAGATCGCGGCCCCTTCCTCGGAGAGAATCGGGATCTCGGGAAAAGCCTGCTCCAACCCGGCAACGATCACGGCGTGCGAAGCCTTGTCCGCTGCCGTTAAAGGCGAGCGATCATCCTTGTATTCGATCTCGATTTCACCGGTGTAGATTTCCATGATCGCCGCACCGGCAGCTTTGGCGATAGTACATACTTTGTTTATGTCGATTGTCACTTATGTCCCCTTGCTTCAGCGTTCATCAGTTATCAGTCATCAGTTATCAGTGAGCTGTGAACTGATAGCTGACTGCTGCAAGTTATGTTTCAATCCTGCCACAAGGTCCCTTCGCGTGTCACATCAATCCAATCGTTGCCAAGCAGTTTGGTGACAATCTCTTCAGCAAGTTCTTCGGCCGACCGACTGCTGGTATCAATCTCGACTTCGGCAGCTTCGGGTGCCTCGTAAACAGAGTCGATACCGGTAAAGTTGGGGAGCTCACCGGCGCGCGCCTTTTTGTAGAGTCCCTTGGGGTCGCGCTGTTCACAAATCTCGAGCGGGGTATTGACAAAAATCTCGATAAATTCATTTTCGCCCAGTAACTCGCGGGCCATTTGTCGCTCGCTGCGAAACGGGGAGATAAAAGCGGTCAGTACAATCAGTCCGGCATCGACCATCAGTTTGGCCGTTTCGGCGATGCGGCGGATGTTCTCGACCCGGTCGGCATCGGTAAAGCCGAGGTCGCGATTGAGACCGTGGCGCACGTTATCCCCGTCGAGCAGGTAGGTATGTTTCCCAAGGGCATGGAGACGTTTTTCAACCAGGTTGGCGACAGTCGACTTGCCGGCACCGGAGAGTCCGGTAAACCAGAGTACGCAGGGCTTTTGCCCCTTGGTCAGCGAACGCGACCGTTTATCGACGTCGATCGCCTGCCAGTGAACGTTGGTGGCGCGGCGCAGGGCAAAATCGATCATCCCGGCCCCGACCGTGGCATTGCTGAAACGATCAATGAGGATGAAATTGCCGGTCGCGCGGTTCTCCTGGTAGGGATCGAAGGATATCGACCGGGTCAGACTGATGTTGCAGATGCCGACTTCGTTCAACTCGAGGGTCTTGGCCGGTTCACGTTGCAGAGTGTTGACGTTGACCTTGTATTTAAGGGTCGTCACCTGGGCCGGGGCAGTGGCCGAGCCGGCCTTGATCAGGTAGCTGCGTCCCGGCAGCAGCGACTCTTCGTGCATCCAGACCAGATGGGCCTCGAACTGGTCGGCATAGGCAGGGCGCTGTTCGGGGCAGCAGAGCATGTCGCCGCGGCTGATATCGATTTCGTCCGCCAGGGTGATGGTCACCGCCTGGCCGGCTATCGCTTCGGAGAGGTCGCCATCCATGGTGACGATCCTGGCGACCTTGCTGGTCTGACCTGAGGATGGGACCACGACCGTATCACCCGGTTGTACCAGACCCGAAGCGATGGTGCCGGAGAACCCGCGGAAATCGAGGTTGGGGCGATTGACCCACTGGACCCGCATACGAAAGGGCTTGCTGACCGCCTCATCGCGGACCGGGACACTCTCCAAATACTCGAGCAGCGTTGTCCCGTGGTACCAGGCCGTTGCCGCGCTATGGGTGATCACGTTGTCGCCGGCCAGCGCCGACATCGGGATACAGCAGATCTCGCCGAAACCGAGCTCGGCGGCAAAGGCCTGGTATTCCCGACGGATGTCTTTAAAGCGCGCCTCGGAATAATCGACCAGGTCCATCTTGTTGATCGCCAGCACCACCTTGCGTATGCCGACCAGCGACACCAGGTAGCTGTGCCGTTTGGTCTGAGTCAGGACCCCTTTACGGGCATCGACCAGGATGACCGCGACATCGGCGGTCGAAGCGCCGGTGACCATATTGCGGGTGTACTGCTCGTGACCCGGGGTGTCGGCGACGATGAACTTGCGCCTGTCGGTCGAGAAAAATCGGTAGGCAACATCGATGGTGATCCCCTGCTCCCGTTCGGCCTGCAGCCCGTCGAGCAGCAGGGCGTAGTCGATGGCATCCCCCTGGGTTCCGACCTTCTTGCTGTCGACTTCAAGGGCGGCCAGCTGGTCCTCGAACACCAGCTTGGAATCCCAGAGCAGCCGGCCGATCAGGGTGCTCTTGCCGTCATCGACACTGCCGCAGGTGATGAAGCGCAGCAGCGATTTTTCTTCCTGAGCCTTTAGATATTCGTGAATGTCTTCGGCTATAAGGTTTGACTGATGCGCCAAAATATTTCTCCGTTGTTGAAAAATCGAGTTTGCAGTTATCAGCTTTCAGTTTTCAGCCACCCGCCACCCGCTTGATAGCTACATATTAGTCGAAATTGTCTTCATGAGCCCACTGATCATGGCAGATAGTTCCCGGGTCTCTTTCAGCCAGCTTTGTGCTACCTCTTGCGGAATATACTCAATATCACTGCCAATGATGATCTGGGTTCTGAGCTCAGCACAGGATGCCCTGGCAAAATTGAGAAACTGAAGTTTTTCCTTTGCCGAAACCCGTTCCATCCCCTCAGCGATATTGCTCGGAACCGACAACCCGGAACGGGTGACCTGGTCTTTGAAACCAAAGTCGCTCAAGGACTTCAACTCCAAATAGATGGCGGCCGAGAGTCGCCGCGCCCTCTGCCAAACCTCCAGTTTTTCAAAGTCCATGCCCCCCCCAAAAAAACAGTTGTCAGTTGTCAGTTGTCAGTTGTCAGTTGTCAGTTGTCAGTCGGCAGTCGGCAGTCGGCAGTCGGCAGTCGGCAGATTGTATCTGACAGCTGAAAACTGCCCACTGGAAACTAACAAGAGGGGTATTTCTGTTCAAAGATCAGAAATAGCCTTCCTGCTTTTTCTTTTCCAT
>Ga0102953_1000479_pt1 | contig 27613 bp, 28 predicted proteins | sample SalPon2A_C_D2_MG_FD_78509 | JGI IMG/M metagenome (GOLD analysis project Ga0102953, IMG submission 78509) | Soil microbial communities from South San Francisco under conditions of wetland restoration - Salt Pond MetaG R2A_C_D2_MG | ecosystem: Environmental > Terrestrial > Soil > Wetlands | place... | reverse complement strand
GCGCTTAACGCATTCAATAAACTTACACCGCAACTACCCTTTCCGCATCGCCGCACTAGGCGGGAACCCGGATAAGAGGCACCGATAACTCTGGATGTGGTGGTGGCCGGAAGGCCGCCAGACTATTTTCGCTTCAGATATGCCAAGATGATGCCAGACAGGCCTGTTGCACCAAGAACGGTACCAGGCCAACCCTCGCCTGATACGGCAACATACGCGCCGGCCACGACCACCAGAGAACACAGCAGGAACGCAAAAATCTGCCCGATTAAAATCTCACGCCTAGCGCGAAGACGGTCCTTTATGTTGTCGCCTTGGGCATCCTTCTCAAGAGCTTGTCTATGTGCTGCCTCATCCTCCGCCATACGAAGAATACGCTCGGCGGCATCGGGGACAACCGCATTATAGCCGGCTAGAGTGTCCGGATCAGGAATGGGGCCTTGATGGATACGCTGTTCGATACGGGTCATCTGTGCCGAGCCGCGCGCGGCGGGGGAACCCGTCTGGGCGCGCCTAGCGCGCCGCGTGCCTCTGCTCTTCCCGTTCAAATTTTTTCATGGCTGAGTAAATGTCGTCGCCAACTCGGCGCCAGTCCTGCTTTATGGCATCGTCTGCAGATGCTTGGCCGACATTGACGCGGGGCAACCGCGTTTCAACTGGATATACGGTCCCTACAGAACCAAAACCACGCAACAAATTACGGAAAATCCTACTCATGCCGAAATCATAGCAGCAAGTGGGTCACGATTGCAAAGGAAGGGATTATAGTGACAATTTGCTAAATACACTAAAGGATTAGAGCTTGCTTCAAGCATCATATAGTTCCTTTCCCGCCAACCAACTCAACTCCAGAAAGATTAGATTCCGCAGGGTCTGCTGCCAACTGCCATATAGGCATCGGCTTGCCGAGGCGTTTATGTTGCGTAAGATGCTCGCATGACTCAGATATCTGTTGCCGTACTTGGCGCCACGGGATACACCGGGGCCGAACTAATCCGCTTGATCGATGCGCATCCGAATATGCGCATTGCGCATCTTGGCGCACACTCGCAGGCAGGAAAGCTGGTAAGCGACGTGCTGCCCGGCATCTGCGGTGACGTGTCCGCGCTGACACTGGCCGCTGCGGACACGCCCCTGCCAGCCGATGTGGATCTCGTATTCACCGCCCTGCCGCATGGCGCGGCGGCCGAAAGCGTGAAGAAGGCGCTGGATGCCGGGAGCCGGGTGATCGACCTTTCCGCCGACTTCAGGCATCAGGATGCCGACACCTATAAAGCCGCCTACGGCGTGGATCATCCCTACCCCGAGCTGTTCGAGCAGGCCGTGTTCGGCCTGTCGGAATGGGCGCGGGATATCATTGCCGGGAGCCGGCTCATTGCCAATCCGGGCTGCTATCCGACCTGTGTCCTGCTGCCGCTGCTGCCGCTGCTCAGGGCAGGCGCCATCAACACTGATACCATCATCGTGGATGCCAAGTCAGGTGCCTCGGGTGCGGGGCGTAGCCCGAAGACCGACCTGCTGTTCTGCGATGTGAACGGGGGCGCGCGTGCCTACGGCCTGCCGCGTCACCGGCATGCCTGGGAAATGGAAGAATGGGTTGCGGCATACACCGGCAACGAAGTGCATATCGATTTCGTGCCGCACCTCCTGCCGATGACGCGCGGCATGCTGTCCACCCTGCATCTGCGCGGCAATTCTCCGGAGAGCTGGCACGACCAACTCACCGAGGCCTATGCCGACGAGTCCTTCGTGCGGGTGCTTCCCAGGGGGCAATTGCCATCCACCAAGGGTGTGTGCGGCAGCAACCGCTGCGATATCGGTGTGGCCGTCACAGGACCTGCCAGCGGCGTGGTAATCAGTTGCATCGACAACCTGCTCAAGGGCGCCTCGGGGCAGGCCATGCAGAATGCCAACATCATGCTCGGCCTGGATGAAGGCCTCGCCCTCTCCGCGCAGGCTCTCTGGCCATGATGGGCAGGCTCATGAATAAACCGGCCATGATGGACCGGTCATGAGCATCTGGCGCCGGGCAGTCCGACAACTGTTCAAGCCCTACCAGCTCATGCTGCTGGAGCCCCAGGGCGGCAAGACGGTAAAAAACGTGCGCGTCAACCAGGCCAGCCTGCTGATCATCGTGCTCATCATCGCCGTCGGCTCGGGTGCGCTGGTGTGGTTTTATGCGCCGCGGCAATCGGCTGACATGTCGGCACGCTACTACCAGTTGCAGCAGCAGAATCACGATCTGCGCGACCAGATAGCCACCGGCGAGGGTGAACTGACCGTGGCGAAGGAACAGATCACCGGCCTGAAGGACGAGTTACAGGCCAGCCAGGAACAGGTTGAAGAACTGCAAAAATCGAGAACGGTTTACGAAAGCATCCTCGAGGCCCGCAAGGCCAAGGGGGTTCGCATCCTCAAGGCCTCGGCACGCATGGGGCAAGCCGATGCAGCCAGCGGTCACCGGCAACTGAGCTACTCCATCGTGCTGGTCAAGGGCGGCAATTACCCACGCAGTGTCTCCGGCAGCGTACATGTCGAGGCGCTCGGACCGGACAAACAGCGCGTCGCCCTCAAACTGGACGACAAACGCACAGACCAGCGCTACAGAATGGATACGCATACCTTCCTCGAAGGAAATGTGATCTGGGAACAGGACTGGACACCGGTAAAACTGGATATTACCCGTATGAACTCCCGCGGCGCTGAGCGCGACAGCATGATCATCAACGTGGAAGGCAATTAATCACAATAAACGGGATACGTATGAAAGGATGGTGGCATATGAGATCAACAGCAGCGGACAACGCGAATATTCAAACGATTATCGGCCAGCACGCCAGATTCAAGGGTGAGCTGAGTTTCGAGGGTGCGGTGCGCATTGATGGCAACTTCGAGGGCAACATCCGCGCCAGCAACGGTGCCACGCTGATCGTCAGCGAGGTTGCTGTGATCACCGGCGAGGTGGATGTACCCAACCTCGTGCTGCACGGCACCATCAACGGCAATGTGCGCGCCGGAGAAAGCCTGAAAATGACCACCACGGGCAAGCTCAAAGGCGATGTCGAATACCATGTCATCTCACTGAGCGAAGGCGCCTCCATCAATGGCCGCTGCAATCGCATCGAGGATAAAAAGACCTCCCCGGTTGCCGAGACAGGCAAGAAGCTGCAGCTCGGAGACAACCTCGGTCAGGCTGCGTGATCAAGCCGTATCTGCACTGGCATCCGGAGATCGACGCATCGGCCTTCATCGCCGGGTCGGCGGACATCATGGGCAGGGTCAGCATCGGGGCGGACTCAAGCATCTGGTATCAATGCGTGCTGCGCGGCGACGTGCACGATATCCGCATCGGCGCGCGCAGCAATATCCAGGACCATTCGGTGATCCACACCAGCTACAACATCACCCCCTGCATCGTCGGCGATGATGTCACCGTCGGGCACCGCGTATTGCTGCATGGCTGCGAAATTGAGGACGGGTGCCTGGTCGGCATGGGCTCAATCCTGATGGATCGTTCGCGCCTCGAGTCCGGCTGCCTGCTGGCCGCCGGTTCGCTGGTCACCGAGGGCAAGGTGTTAAGAGGCGGCTACCTGTATGCCGGTTCGCCCGCGCGCGAAAAACGTGAACTCAACGACGACGAAAAGGCCTTTCTGAAGGCCTCCCCCGCGCACTACGTGACCCTCTCCAAAACCCATATGCCGCAAGCCTGACACCATGCTGCGCGCTGCCATCGATATTGGATCGAACACCTTCCGGCTGCTGATTGCCCGGCCTTCCGACCATCTGGCCTGGGAAACCGAATACTACACCCACCGTATCGTGCGGCTCGGCGAGGGGCTGCACCAGAGCGGACGCCTTTCCGATGCCGGCATGGAGCGCGCGCTCGCCGCCCTGAATGAATTCGCGGCCATCATTCAGGAGCACGGCCTCGGTCCGGACAGGGTCTGCGCCGTAGCCACCGCCGCGATGCGCGAGGCAGAGAACGGCGAAACCCTGCGCGACCGCATACTGGAGCAAACCGGTATCGAGGTACGCATTATTGACGGGAACACGGAGGCCACCATGTCGCTGACCGGCGCCAACGCCGTACTGCATACCGAAACGCGCAGCGATATGCTGCTGTTCGATATCGGCGGCGGAAGCACAGAATTTGTACGCGCCGCTAACGGACAGCTACAGGACGCCATCAGCCGCAAACTGGGCGTGGTTCGGCTGGTCGAAGCGCACCTGCGAAGCGATCCGCCCGCCCCGGCCGAATACCAGGCCATGATGCAGACTGCAGATGGCCACCTTGCCGAGGTTGAGACCTGTTGGATAGAGGGCCGTGGCGATGGCCGAGCGCCTCGCCACCTGGTCGGCACGGCCGGCACGGTCACCACGCTGGCAGCCGTGCACCTCGAGCTGCACCCGTATGTGGTGGAGCGCATCAACAATCACTGCATTTCTTTCGCGGAATTCTGCACGCTGCGCGATCGCCTGCTGGGCATGAGCCATGCCGAGCGCCAGGCTCTGCCGACCATTGAAGCGGGCCGCGCCGACCTGATGGTGGCCGGGCTGGCCATCATCGAGACGGTTTACCGCCGCTGGGGCTACCCGGAGATGCGCGTGGTGGATGCCGGCCTGCTGGAAGGTGCCTGGCTGGCGGCAGGCGATCAGGCCCTTTCTTCGGCCTCCGGCTGATTCGAGAAGAAACCGTCCGCGCGTTCCTGCGCCGCATCCATGCCCTGCTGCACACGCGCCAGCGCCTCATCCATTTCCTCATCCGGGGCCACATGGATCGGCTTTCCGTACACGAACACACCGCGCGAGAACGGTTGGGGAATATAAAAGCGATCCCATGAATTGGCCCGCCAGCAACGGCTGGTGGCCCAGCAGATCGGCATGATCGGCAGGCCGGACTTCATGGCCAGCTGAATGGTGCCCTTCTGCACCACCTCGCGCGGCCCTTTCGGCCCGTCCGGGGTGATACCGATATGCCGCCCTTCATGCTTTGCGGCACGCAGCAGGCTGAGCATGGCACGCGCGCCGCCGCGCGTGGTCGAGCCGCGCATCGTATCCACGCCGCACAGGTTCAGGGTATCGGAAATGAAACCGCCGTCGCGGTGCTCGGAAATCAGCATATAGCCATGCCAGCCGGATGTCGCCCGCAACAACATCAGCAGGCGCGCATGCCAGAAGGCATGGATGTAACGCTGGCCGTCCTCCGCCCTGAATGCCGAACCACCCACATCCTGCCAGCGGATGCTGTGCAACAGGAACAGGTAGGCGAGGCGAATCAGGCGCGGTACCAACCAGATCGTCAACCGTTCATGCCAGGACGCGTTGATTCAGGCCTCCCCCGCCTCGGTTGCAGCGTCGAGTGCGGCAGCTGCATTGCTAGAGGCCTGTGCTTGTGCCTCCAGCTGCGATTCGAACTGCATGTGGTACAACTCGCCGTACAGTCCGCCCTGGGTAAGCAGTTCTTCATGTGTGCCCATCTGGGCCACGCCGCCGCCGTCGAGCACCACGATACGGCTGGCATGCCGGATGGTGGACAGGCGGTGCGCGATGACGATCACCGTTCGCCCGTGCATCAGGCGGTCGATGGCCTGCTGCACCAGTCGCTCGGATTCGGTGTCCAGGCTACTGGTGGCCTCGTCGAGGATCAGAATCGGCGCATCCTTCAGCAGCGCGCGCGCCAGTGACAGGCGCTGCCGCTGCCCGCCGGACAGGATCACGCCGCGCTCACCGATCAGGGTATCGTACCCATCGGGCAGGGCGCTGATGAAGTCGTGCGCGTTGGCTGCTTTGGCCACCGCCTCGATATCCTGCTGGCTCGTGCCATCCAGGCCGTAGGCGATATTACTGCGCACGGTGTCGTTAAACAGCACAACCTCCTGCGTCACCATGGCCATCTGGGTGCGAAGCGAGGCCTGCGTCAGGCTGCGCACATCATGCCCGTCGACCAGTACCGCACCGCTGGAGGCATCCATGAAACGCGGCACCAGGTTAACCAGTGTGGTCTTTCCCGCACCGCTGCGCCCGACCAGCGCGACCACCTCGCCGCGCTGAACCTCGAAGCTGACCTCGCGCAGCACCGGCCTATCGGTCTTCGGGTATTGCAGGCCGACAGCGTCGAAACAGATGCTGTGCTCGAATTGCTTCAGCTTCACGGCGTCCTTCGCATCGGTCACCGCCACGCGTTCATCGAGCACATCGAACAGGCGCTCTGCGGCCGCAAGCCCCTGCTGAATTTCGTTATTGGCGCGGGACAAACGCTTCACCGGCTCGTACAACATGATCAGCGCTGCCAGGAACGAAACCAGCGTGCCGGCAGTGGTTTCCCCTGAAGCCACGCGCATGCCACCATAAAGCAGTACGCCGGCAATACCGAAACCGGCCAGCAATTCCATGATCGGGAAGGAAAGGGCCTGAACGCGTATCATGCGCAACTGATGGAACAGGAAGTCACCGGTCAGGCGACGAAAACGGCCGCGCTCGTAGCCCTCCATGCCGAAGGCCTTGACCACACGGATGCCACCGACGGTTTCCTCGACCAGGCTGGACATCTCGCCCATCGACACCTGCCCGTCAAAGCTGGCATGCCGCATCTTGCGGCCGAAGCGCGCAATCGGGTAGATCACCAGCGGGAAGACCAGCATGGCGATCACCGCCAGCATCCACTCCTGATAAAACACCACGCCGAGCAGGAAAACGATACTCACCGAATCACGCATCAGGGCCGTGACCGAGGTACTCACAGCGGCCTGTACCAGGGTCACATCGTAGGAAATGCGGCCAAGCATCTCGCCGACCTTGCGATGCGAGAAGAACTCGAGCGATTGCATGGTCAGTTGATCGTAAATGCGGTTGCGCAGATCGAAAATCACCCGCTGACCGACATAACCCATCAGCGTTGCCTGACCGTAATAGGCCGCGCCCTTGATAATATAAAGCACGATCACCAGTAGCGGGATCAGGTAAATCAGGTCGGGGTTCTTGCCGGAAAGCGCCTCATCCAGCGCCGGCTGCAAGGCCCAGGCAGTGGCCGCCGTACAAGCCGCCAGAATCACCATGCAAAGCATGGCAACGGCCACGCGCCCACGGTAGGGCTTGAGAAAATCGAGCAGGCGAAGATACAGACTCATCGACGAAGGCTTGCTCATGTAGGCGGATGCTCACTGGACTTGCGATTCAGGCTTGAGCGCCGTTGAGGCGCATCACGACCGACCTGTGTCGGCGGCAGGCGCCCCTGTTGCTTGAGGAAGGTGCGGCTGGCCGCAAGCAGTGCCGAGGCCAGGCGGTTCTGATGCTTGGCGCTGCGTAGCAGACGCTCGCGCTTCGGATTGGAGATGTAATCCAGTTCCACCAGAACACTCGGAATCTCGGCTGCGGTTAACACCACGAAACGGGCATGCTTGGGCGCATGGTATTTTACCGGACCGACCCGCCCGATGTGCTTGAGAATCTGCTGGGCCAGCAGCTCGGCGCTGTTCAGGCTGTCGCGCTTGATCAGGTCGGCAAGAATGCTTTTCACCAGTGGATCCTCAATCTCACCGGGCATCACACCGCCCACGGCATCCGAACTGTTTTCTTTCTTGGCCAGCAGGGCCGCCACGCGGTCGGACGCGCCTTTTTCCGACAGGGTGTACACACTGGCACCGGAAACATTGCGCTGCTTCACCGCATCGGCATGAACACTGATCATCAGATCGGCCTTGGCCTTGCGGGCAATACGCACGCGCTTCTTCAGGCCAAGATAATAGTCGCCCTTGCGGGTCAACACTGCCCTCATGCCCGGGGTACGGTTGATCTCTGCGGCGAAACGCTTGGCGACCGCCAGCGTGATATCCTTCTCGCGGATGCGATGCGGCCCGGAGGCGCCGGGGTCCTCACCGCCATGCCCGGCGTCCACGGCAATGACAATCGGCCGGCTGGCCTTGTCCGATGCCCGCGCAACAACCTTTTCCTCATCCTCGGCGCGCAACAGGTCAATGACCAGGCGATAGGGCTTACCCTGCATCGGCTTGAGCAGGAAGGAGCGAATCCTCACCTTCTCGCGCACATCCATCACCAGACGCAACGTACCCGCTTTCGGCCTGCCGTAGCGCACATCCTTGAGTACCGGGTCATTTTTCTCGAAGCCGTCCAGGCTGGCACGCAACCGGGCACCCTTGATGTCCACCACCACCCGCTCCGGGCTATGCAGCGAAAAGGCGCGGTATTCCACGGCGCCACTCAGGTCGAGCACCGCCCGGGTATGATCCGGTGCCGTCCAGAAGCGGGCCTCCTTGACCTGCGGCGCACCTCCTGCGAACGCATCGCACGCCCCCCCTGCCAGCAAGCATACCAGCAGCAGGAAACAGGGCAGGGTTGTTGCGTTTCTCATCTTCATCAGGCGACCGCCTCCACAGCTCTCTTGTTCTCTCCGATTTCCCTGCGCTGAATCAACAGGGCTGCCATGATCAATCCGAGCAAAACCATCAGAGGCTCCATGATACGCACAATAATGAAGGTATTGGAACCGACAGCATGCGCAAGCAAGCCGACAAGGCCGCATAGCGAGCCGAATGCCGCACCGCGCAATCGCCCGTCAAGCAGTTCCTGACTGCCCTGCCTGAAGACGCTTAGCATGCGTGCCAGAAGCCACAGGAAGGCAATCAATCCGATCAGCCCCGTCTCGGAAAGCACCCTGGCATACTGCGCATCCATGAATCCGACACCGGTCACCCCGCGTCCGATAATGGGGTGGTTTGGAAAAATCTCGGTCAATGCACGTTTCCATTGCTCCAGGCGGGCGCTGGTCGAGGTATCCACATGCACGGAACCGACCTGCAACTGGCCCCGTTCCTCTTTCTGGCTGAAGGTAAACATGATCCGGTCAATCGCATTCTGCGGCAGGATAAACGGAACCGTGATCATGCCCGCCAGGGCTGCAATAATCAGCGGCCGCTTATGCCTGGAAAGCATGAAGAAGCATAAGCCCATGACGAAGAATGCCAGATACGAACTGCGCGACTCGGTGAATACCAGGGGAAGAATGATGATACAGAGCAGGGCCAGCCACATCCTGCGGGACTTTCGGCTCTTGTCCTCGAACATCATGCCCATTGCCACAGCGAACATCAGCACCAGATAACCGCCGAAGGTATTCGGTTCGCCCTCTTCGCCCTCGAACGGTGCAGATACCCGCCCACCTCCGGGGATCTGCGATACACCGATCAGGCTGGCGACAAGGCAGGTGAACATCATCACCGTGAGGTAACGGCGCAGGGTCGCGAGATCCTGAATGTCGTTGACGATCACATAGAACAGGATGAAGTACTCGAGATACTTCACCACGAAGAAGAACCCGTACACGCTCTTCACATACCCGGCATAAAAGCCGATGGTTGTGGCCAGCACGGTCGCGCCCCAGTACCACAGAATCGGCTGGTTGATCGGCGTGCTGCGCAGCATGTTCAATTGCTTGCTGACCGCCATGCGGAACAGCCAGGTCAGGCAAACCAGTGAAAGCAGGATATCGTCCACCCGGATGGTAACGCCGCGGGATGATGTCGTTCCGGCCTCTCTGCTCCCTCCTCCCAGGCCGATTTCAGGTGATAACAAGGTGGACATGATGATCAGGTAAATGGTCAGTTCGACATTGGTAAAAGCGATCAGCATGACCATGATACCAAGACACACGATCATCGGAAGCTTGACCGCATCGGGCTCGACCAGATATGCCGCGAACAGCAACAGGAAGGTCAGCAGGATGGTGAGAAGCAGCGCCGGAGGAATCGGCAGACGAACAACTCGGGCCACTAAGGCTTATTTCCCTGCTGAATGGTGGTCGAATGCACGCTCACATGGGCATGTCGCTTGGCGTCCATCATGCCCCTGATGCCGACCAGAGCCAGGGCCGCGAGCAATGAAGCCACAAGGATCACCATGATCTTGCGTTGCCAGCTGACCCGCACCCATCTCAGCATATCGGTCACAGCATCGGTCAAGCGGGCATTGAGACCGTCCACCCAGGATTCCTGCTCCCCGCCCTCGTCGCCGTAGGCATAGGCGTAGTAACGGTTCATCTTGAACTTGGCGTAATCGAGCGACACCTCGCCGCGCACACCGTTGATCACCGTGCCGATCACGCGCCCGCCAACCGCCTCGATATTGCCTTTCACACGCCTCAACACGGCGCGCGCCACCGCGCCGATATGATAGACAAGCAGGATACCATCAACCTTGCCGGCCACCATCGAGGCATCCGCGGTATGCAGCAGTGGTGGCATATCGATAATCACCATATCGTATTCCTGACGTGCTTCATCGATCAGCTGCGCCATGGCCGATGAGGTAAGCAGGTCGGCCGGGCTACCGCTCCTGCGCCCGCAAACCAGCAGGTCGAGCTGGTCCAGACCCGGCGTCCGAAGCACTTCGTCCACACCGAATTCGCCGAGCATCATGTCCGAAATACCCTGCACGCAATCGCGCCAGGGCATCTGACCCATCAGGTAGGAACTCAGGCCGGGCTCGCGCTTCACACCGAAGGTTTTGTGCTGCATCGGCTTGCGCAGATCGGCATCGATCAGCAGCACGCGCGCTCCCTGCTGGGCAACCACGGTAGCAAGATTCGCGGATACCGTGCTCTTGCCTTCCTTGATGGTGGAGCTGGTAATCAGAAGGACCTTGTGTTCGCCGGTCTGAGAGAACATCACATTGGCGCGCATGGCACGATACGCTTCCGCGAACGTGGAAGATGGTGAGAAGTGGCCGACCAGGCGCAAACGCCGCTGCAACTCGGCTCCTTCCGGTTCCCTGCCATCATCGGTGGAAAATAATTCAAGCGCCACATCGTGCGTTATTTGTGGAATAAATCCGACGACAGGCACCTCGAGGTAGCTCTCCACTTCCTCGATGGACCCCACCGAGGTATCCAGAGCCTCCAGAATAAGGGAGATAATCAGGCCCAGGACAAGCCCGAGTATGAATCCGGCGATCGCGCTCTTGCGGGTACGCACCGGATTGATGCGTCCATAGGAGATCAGGGCTGGCCTGAGGATGGTGACTTCCTCGACCTTCTCTGCCTCCTTGATCAGCGCCTCCTGATACTTGCTTTTCAGTTCATCGTAAAGCTGGGCGTTGGTCCTCACCTCTCTTTGCAGCCTGCTCAGTTCGACCTGTTGCTGCGGAAGATCGAGGTAGGCCTTGTTCATCGACTGCAGTTTTGCCTTCGTCTCCTGCAGAATCGCTTTACCGATGCGAATCTGGCGGGAAATCTCGCTGACCATCGCAGCAAGGATCCTGTCACCCTGGTTGCGCAGCTCAACCATTTCAGGGTGAAGGTCCGTAAACTCCGCCGACAACTGGGTGTGCCGGAAAGCCATTTCGGTCAATTGCTTATTCAGTTGGTTGAACAGATCGCTGACTTCGATGCTGACCGGAATACCCCCGAAATCCCACCCGGGTGGCGAGGCTCTTGCCTTCACCTTTTCCAATAGCACATCAAGGCTCTGCAAGCGCCCTTCCTGCTTGGCCAGCGAACCCTCCAGAGCATGCACATTGTCAGAGATAAGCCTCATCTCGGAAGGATCCAGCGCCGCCCGGTGCTGCTGCTGATAAGTGCGAACGGCATCCTCTGCCATGGTCAACCGCTTCCCGACCACCTCGAGCTGTTGCTGAATAAATGCCTTGGCCTCATAGATGCGCTTGTTCTTGTATTCGATATTGTAACTGCGGAACTCTTCGGCCACGGCCCGCGCCAGATCGCGTGCGAATACCGCACTATCCGAGGTGGTGGAGATGGTGATCACGCCGCTGGCGCCTTCCTGCTCGGCCGACACATCCCCCCTGAGCGCGAGAATCTTGTTCATCAGGCCGGGATGGGCGCGAATCTCTTCACTGGTATAATGCTTGCCAATCAATCCGAGCCGTTTGGCCACGCGCTCAAGCAGGGCATAGGACCGGATCAGCTCCAGCTGCGTGCCGATATGATCAACCGTGTTCACCATCAGGCCCCGCATCAGCAGGCCGGTCAGGTCGGAAGACTGCTCCACCTTGACCTGCGTGCTGGAAGAGTAAATCGGCGGCGGCTGGTGCAGGCCGGTAAACAGCCAGCTGAACAGGCCCAGTGAAAATGCACTGAACAGAATCAGCCAGCGGCGCCGCAGGATAACGTGCCAGTATTCCTCGAGGTTGAACTCGTAACCTTCGGCCTGCCCTGTCGCTGCCATACCTAGAACCCGCCGCCTGTGTTGATGAACACATTGCTGTTCGACGTATTGCGCAACAGGCTGCGTAGCGTGTTCACCTGGGTAATCGTCGAGGTGATGTTGCTGACCGTCGGCAGAAGCTTGCGAACAAAGCGGTTCCAGTTGGTGATCGGGTCGGCCGGAATGATGATGATATCCTTGTCCTGCAGCAGCATGTTCTGGCTCAGGTCGCCTTCCTTGAGCAGGCGATCGAATGCGATAGCATAAATTTCCGGCACCTCCCGGTCGGCCCGGACGATGCGAATATCCGGATAATAGGCATCGGCGGTAAACCCGCCGCTCTTCGACACCGCATCGAGAAAGCGGTATTCACCGTTAAAGCTCAGCACGCCGGGACTTTTGACTTCGCCCAGCACATAAACCTGCCGGGCCGATTCATCCAGTGTCGGGATCACCACCGTATCGCCATCATCGAGCACGGCGTTCTCTGCATCATCGGACTGCCGGATGGCGCGCTGCACATCGAGCACCGTCGTTTTACCACCACGCACCAGGCGAATACGGCTGAAATCCGCATCCTTGGCCGGCGAGCCCATGCGCGAAAGCAGATCGACAAGGGTTTCGCGCCCGCTCAGGTAGAAGGTGCCGCCGGTCGGATTGGTTTGCGTACCGCTGCCCAGACCGAAGACCCGTACCCGCTTGCTCCTCATCGACAACACACGCACGTCGATGCGCGGATGGCGCAGGTAGCGCGCAAGGGCCTTGGTCATGTAGGCATCCACTTCCGGGGCGGTCATACCCTCGATTTTCGCTGCCTCGAAGTAGGGCAGCGATACCGTTCCGTCGGCCTTCACCAGAAGCTTGTACTCGGCCGGTTTGCCGCCCTGCCACAAGGTGATGGACACCTCGTCGCCTGCGCCGAGCCGGTATTCAATCACCCCGTCGACCGTCTTGAACACCTTGTTTTCGTTCACATTGAACAGATCAACGCGTTGATCTTCAGCCTGCTGCAGCTCCTGCTCGGCTTCCGCTGATTCAGGACGACGCTTGGACCAGACCTCCACCCGGCCATCCGCCCGGGCGGCGGCAATCTGCACATGACCATCGGAAAACACATCGGCCACATCAATGCCGAAATAGACGCCGTGCTCGGGCAACATGCCGCCGACACGCTCTGCATCGCCGGAGGCAAAGAACCAGCCCTTGCCCCAGCGCCACATGGCCACGCCCTCACCATCGCGCGAGGCAGCGAGAATGTCCGTCCCCCCGTCGCCGTCCACATCGGCCACGCGGAGGCTTCCCCATGTTCCGCTATCGGTCACACTGCGTTCGTCCCAATCGTCGCCCTCGTTCAGCCATACGCGAATGCCGCTGCGGAACAGGCCCGCGACCAGATCCGGCCGCTGATCGCCATTCACGTCCGCCACGCTCACCGATTCGGCATCGCCTTCCACGGGCAACAGGCGGGAATCCCAGTGCCCGCTGCCATCATTCAGCCAAACCTGCACACCGCCCACCTGCTGGAAGCGATTGCTCCGGATGCGCAGCGAACCGAAGCCGCCGCGCGCCGAAGCAATAATGTCCGTGTAGCCGTCGGCGTTCAGGTCTGCCAGGGCAAGGCCTGTGTATTGACCTTCACTCGTTGGACCGAACCCTTCCAGCCAGCCCCCCTTGTGATTATTCAACCAGACACGTACCCCGCCGGATGTTTCCTCACCCAGACTGGCCGCCACCACATCGGGCCAGCCATCAGCGTTCACATCCTGCAGTGCAACGCCATGAAAAATGCCTTCTCCGGTCGGACTGGACTGCAAGGCCCATCCCTCATGGTCATCCAATCGCCAGATCTGCAGGCCGTGCTGTTCACCTTCGCCGCCGATCAGCACCTCCATCTTGCCGTCCTGATCCACATCGGCCACTGCAATCGAGCGCGGCTGGATATTGCTGGCAGGCCCTGCCTGCATGCGCCAGTGACCCTTACCATCGCCCCACTGCACGCGGAATCCGGTGCCGGCCTGCTTTGAACCGACCAGCAGGTCGATATGACCATCGCCGTTGAGATCGGCGAAATGCGGAATAAAGGTGGCAAACGCCTGATCCGGAGCGATATTGCCCAACGGTGAAGCGGCGAGTGAATCCGGCGCTCTGTCGATCTGGTTGGATGGAGGGGGTACTTTCGCCGGGCAGGCGGTGAGCACCAGCAAACAGGCCACGCAAAGTGTCTGGAAATACCATGTACGGCCTTTATTCATAGTCAAATCATCCACATTCCCCCTACCCGGTCAAGAAGGCTTGGAAACAACTAAAAAGCCCTCCACACAAGGCAGAAGCACTTGGCCGGAGGCGAGGCATCCTTGACTTGCGGGGATAGATAAACAAACAATACGCACAAGGTGATAAGCGATGTATCTTGACCACTGGCAGCTGGAACATTTTCCCTTTGAAAATGTCGGTAACCCGGCCTACTTCTTCGAGACCGAAGCGGTTCGCAATATGCTGCACGACCTGCAGGATGCCATTGCCAGGCGCAAGGGCGCGGTCATGCTAACCGGCGAGATCGGTTGCGGAAAAACCACGCTGATCGAACATTTCCTGCTCGGCCTGGATGAGGATCGTTACGACATCGCGCTGATCACCTACCCCTGTCTGGAGCCGCTGGAAATGCTGCGCGAAATCAACCTGCAGCTTGGTCTGGATGCGGACAGCACCGATCGCAACGACCTGCTGCACACCCTGCAACGGCACCTGGCGAACAATGCTTCCAGCGGCAGGGATACACTGATCTGCATTGACGAAGCGCAAAGCATCCCGTCGATCACCACCTTCGAAGAGCTTCGCCTGCTGCTCAATTTCAAGGTTCCCGATCGCTTCCTGCTGACCCTGTTGTTCGTCGGCCAGCCCGAGTTGCAGAAGAAGATCAACAAGCTGCCGCAACTCAAGCAGCGCATCGCACTGCACCTGCACCTTGGGCCTCTGTCCGAGCAGGATGCCACCGAATACATGCTGTACCGGCTCGATGCCGCCGGCAGCCGCCGCTGCATTCTGACACGCCAGGCCGTTAATTCGGTCTATCGCCATACCCGCGGCGTTCCCCGGCGCATCAACCATCTGGCTGACCGCTGCCTGATGGAAGGCATGCGACTCAACGCCCCGCTGCTGGACAGCCGCCTGGTCAGCGAAACCATGAAGCACTACAGCTGCTGACGATGCCGAAATACATCGACCTGTTACGCAATCATCAACCCGGCACAAAAAGGCCAACATCCGGCGAGTCCGATCCGGAGACAGATGAAGAGCCATTGCACAGCCCAAAGGCGTCCGGCAAGGCAGCAAACCATCCAAAGCAGTCCGACAAGAGCGAAGTAATGAGCGATGAATCCGCGGAGAGCGCACAGCAGGACGGGCCCGTTGCGATTGATCCGGACCTCTGGCTGGCCCAGTGTACCCGCATCATACTTTCCTTTCTGAAGGCCGCCTCCAACCACAAGGTCGTACCCATCGACAGGCTGTGGAAGCATCTCAGGCCGCAGTTGGCTGCCGTGATTGCCGACCGACAGCAACTCAGCGCGCTGGAACTGAAGATCAACGGGGATAGCCGAAGCATCCGGGAAATGAGCGACGAGTTCGGCGGCATGCTCGAGAAATCGATGAACATGCTGATACTCAGCATCAAGGTCGGCCTGCAATTGCGCATGAGCGAGGCATCCATTCTCTCGCTGCTGCTCGCCGGCATGCTGCATCATGCCGGCCTGGCGCGCGTGCCGATCGCCATTCGCCAGAAATCCAGTGCGCTGACGCGCGACGAACGCGTGACCATCCGCAACGCCACCCGCGAAGGGGTCAAATACCTGCGCGAATGCGGCATCGGCGATGCCGATACCCTGCTGGCCATCGAGCAGTCACAGGAACGCATCGACGGTTCCGGCCCGCTTGGCATGCGCGGCTCCGAGATATCCTACCTGGCGCGCATTGTCGGCCTGCTGTCTTTCTTCGAGGCATTGATTCACTACCGCCCCTACCGCCAGCGCATGCTGCCGCGCGATGCGATTCGCGACATCATCCTGCACCATAAAAACGCCTTCGATACCAGCCTGCTCAAGGCGCTGATCGATGCCGCCTCACTTTACCCCATCGGCACTTATGTGCAGCTCAATTCCGGGGACATCGGCCAGGTTATCCACATTCACCCGCGGCTTCCACTGCGGCCCATCGTGAAACTGTGCATGGACAGGTCCGGAAACCCGGTCACGCCGCGCCTGATGGACCTGAAGGAACAGACCACGCTGCTGGTCGAACGCTGCATGTATCCGGAAGATCTTGAACTACAGAAAAAGTAAGCCCACGGCATAAGCACGGGCTACGGGCTCATCCGCCTGGCTCCGGTCGGAAAGACATTTGCCCGGACGATTGAAAAACGGCCGGCAAACGCGAGATATACAGCGCATCGCCAGGATATCCGGAAGTCCGATGCTCCTAGGCGCCGATCTGACCGCTATACATCGTCACGGGACTCGTCAGCGACAGTCCCGTCTTTGTCTGCGGCCTCATCCTCGCTGGACCCCACATCCGGAATCAGCCCCCTGACGAAATCGTCCGCATCGAAGGGCATCATGTCTTCCAGTGACTCGCCGATACCCACATAACGCACCGGCAAGCCGAAGCGATGCACCAGTTGCAGCACGATGCCGCCCTTTCCGGTGCCGTCGAGCTTGGTCACGATCAGGCCGCTGGTGCCAGCCACCTCGCGGAATTTCTCCACCTGTGCCACGGCATTCTGACCCGTGCCCGCATCCACGACCTGCCAGACCTCGTGTGGCGCGCCGTCCAGCGCCTTGCCGATCACACGCCTGACCTTACCAAGCTCGTCCATCAGCCCCCTGTCGGTCTGCACACGCCCGGCGGTGTCGATAATCACCACATCATAGCCGCGCGAGATGCCGCGCTGCACGGCGTCAAAGGCCACCGCGGCCGGATCGGCGCCGTCGTGCTGGCGAACGATGTCGGCTCCGGCGCGCTCCACCCACACCGAGAGCTGTTCGATGGCCGCGGCGCGGAAGGTGTCGCAGGCACCGACCACCACGCGCTTGCCCTCGGCACGAAACATGGTCGCCAGCTTGCCGATGGTGGTGGTCTTGCCGGTGCCGTTCACCCCGACGACAAGCAGCACGAACGGCCCCCGCTCCGGCTCGTTCACCGGCTTGTCCTCCGGGAACATGTCCAGCATGGCATCCTTCAGCCCATCCAGCGGCTGACTGCTCTTTTTCGCCCGGCCTGCCAGTTGCAGTGCGGTTTCCGCTCCGCAATCGGCCAGGATAAGTCCGTCCTCGACATCGGCCCACTCGGCCTCGTTGAGGCGTACGGCATCCCGCCCCGGGAGCAGTTGCGCCAGCCCCTCGCGGCTGCGAGTCAGGCCCTGTTTCAAGCGATTAAATAAGGACAAGTGGTTCCCTCCGCCGGAGTCTGGCCCGGCCGATATTGGGCGCTCATGCTGGTAAGTGCCCGGTGCGTGGTCAACCGAGCATCACCGGCCCGGATCAGCGCATGTGCCGGTGGCCATCCTTGCGCATATCGCGCACCGGGACCTGCACCTGCATGCTTTCGCCGTCGGAGAGATGCAGCACGACATTCACATGCTGACCGGGCTTCAGCGGCTGCCTCAGGCCCATCAGCATAATGTGCACACCTCCGGGAGCGAAGCTGAACTGGCCGTGCGCCGGCACGATAACCGACTCCATCGGGAACATGATCATCCTTCCGTTCTGCATGCGCATGGCGTGCAGGTCGGTCGCGGAAGCCGCGTCGCTGGTTACGCCGATGACACTGACATCCACCCCGCTGTCATTCTTCAACGTCATGTAGGCTGCCGAACTCTGCGCCACCGGCGGCATCAGCCGCACCCACGCATCGTGGGCCGTCAGTTCGGCAGCAGCGACAGGTCGGGCAAGCACCAGCAGCGCAAGGATGAAGAGGATTCTTTTCATGGATTTTCTCCTGCGGATTAGTCGAGCCAGCGCCGGATCGCCGTGGCGATCTCGTCGGGGCTGGTCTGTTCGTCGAACAGGGCGGCAACCTTGCCGTCCGGATTCACCAGGTAGATAAAGGTCGAATGCTCCACGGCATAATTGGCGTCGACCGGCGCGTCCGGAACCGAGTAACCCACCCGCCAGTCATCGGCGATGCGGTCCAGTACCTCGGGCGTACCGGTGAGCCCGACGATGCGCGAATCAAAGAAGCGCGCGTATCCGGCAAGCACCTTAGGGGTATCGCGGCGCGGATCGAGGCTGATGAACACGCCGGCCACGCGCCGACCTTCGTCCTCCGGCAACGCCTGCATGGCCGAACCCATCACCCCGAGCGCCATCGGACAGACATCCGGGCAATGCGTATAACCGAAGTAAACCAGGGTCACCTTGCCCCGGAAGTCATGCAGGCTGACGGTCCCTTTATCCGACTGCAGGCTGAAATCTCCGCCCATGCTCTGCAAGGCCGGCGGAATCACCGGTTTCCAGGCCAGCTTCAACCCGACGACGACAGCCAGGGCTGAGATGAGAACAAGGGCAATGACAAGGTATTTCACAACGGGTTTTTTCATTGCAGCAATCGTATATGCCCGATCATGCGATGACCATCCTTACCGCCCTTCGGCATACAGCTCGGCGATGCGGCGAAACAGTGATATGGCTGCCTTTCCATCCCAGTCGCGCTCGCCAACCATCCGCCCGATAATCCTGCCATCGCCGGCGATCAGGTAGCTGGTCGGCAGGACGCGCACCTCATAGCGATTGCGCACCATGCCCCCGGGGTCGAGCAGCGTATGAAACTGCGGACTGACCTCCCGCATGAAGTCGCCAACTGTCTGCCCGTCTCCGCGATTCACATTCACACAGACAACGCTCAGCCCGTCATCGGCGAGCCGCTTGTCCATGCGGTGCAGCAAAGGCATTTCATGCCGGCACGGGGGACACCAGGTCGCCCAGAAATGCAGCAAAACCAGCCTCCCGCGATAATCCTTCAGGCTGGCCAGCCCCCCGCCGGCCATCTTCAGTGCAAAACCAGGCGCCGCCTTGCGCTCCTTGGGAAGCTGCACCCCGAATGCCTGCATGGCATCACGCAAACCATCTTCCGCTGCCATGCCCTGAACAGGAAAACCCCAGAGCATGGCAGGCAGGATCAATGCCATAAAATACCTAGCGCGCATGTGCCTTCAGATAGGCAGAAATCTGTCGCCATTCGGTCTTGTCCATGGTCATCCCCTGCTCGTCCATGCGCATCTTCATCACCCTGAGCATATGCCGCCATTGCCCCCAGTCCAGCCGCTTGGGATGCGGCAGGAAATGGCAGGCGGCACAATGATCGGCATACAACGCGCCGCCGGGCGAATCGGCATCCGGGATGTCCGTTGCCCATACGGGAGTGGCGAGGCACAGCAGGGCCAGCATGATCAGAAACCTCATCGTCCCCTCCTAAAATCCGAGATCGCTCGGCCCGGTCGGGTAAGCACCCGAGCGGATGCTCTTGCTGGTCGGTATCTCGACATACCAGGTCAGCATAAGCCGCCATTTATCCTTCAGTTGAAGGCCGTTCATGCGCTGATAGAGCGGCAACTGTACACCGAGATCGACAATGTGCAGGGGAATCGGCTGCCATTGCATACCCAGCGTGGTAAACAGCTGGGTCTTGCCCGTATTCGCCGGATCCCACAGCGGTGTCATATAAGGGGAACTCGCCAGCCCCTGGGTGGCATGGCCTGATGCGCCGCTGAGCGCCTCATCTGCCTCTCCCCGGATGCTGCCCTGCCACTCGCCGTTCAGCTGGCCGTAAACCAGCACGGCGTAATGCGGCTGGTACATCGCATACGCGTCGAGCTTCGCCCGGTTGCCCAGATGATAGCCCCGCTTGTTGTTACCCGGTCGGAAGGTGAAGCGCGCATCGGCGCCCCACCACCACGGTGAGCTGGATCCCTGGTACAGGCCGCCGATGACCGGATCCCAGGTGCCGCTGCCCAACTGCATACCATAGGGCAGCAACTCCGTGCGTCGCATAGCCAGCGGGTGCGTGGTATTGCGTTTGTCGATGGAGCCTGTCGGCATGGACAGCCCGGCGAAAAGCGAGGCCTGCCGCGTCGGAATCATCGGATCGTCGGCATAGACACGGTATTTGGCCATCAACATCGTATCCATCATGCCCCTGGATTTCATGGTAAAGCCCGGCACGCCGGTGCCGCCCATGCTCACCGGCATGCTCATCATCGAATTAAACTGCATGTCCATGCTGTTCTCGGCATACATGGCCATGACACCGGCAAAGAAATCGTCGGTAAAGCTGTAGCCGGCCGCCAGATTTAACATATTCATGTCCATCGACGTCGGCGCCGCCATGTATTTCCCGACCGCCGGCATACCGAGCACGCTAGCCGTGGACACATTGCCGGTACCCGAGCGAAGACCGGACATATGCATGATCACCGGTTGAATCTTGAATCGGAACTCATGCGTTTCCGGTATGCCGCCGCCGGGGATGTTCATCGGCATGTTGCCGCCGCATTTGCCGCAGCACAGGCCGACAAAGGCTTCGGCGCCCCCGGCCGGGGCCAGCAGGGCAGGCAGCAGGATGGCCGCCAGCCAATAGAGCCTGAATGTTCGTTTCATTCTGTTTCCCTCCTCGAAAAATCCGTTCCCGCGCGTTCATTCGCGCATCAGCCCCGCCGCACGGCAGGGATCAAATCAGCTGTTCGGGGAAATCAGACGTTTCGAGGAGGAGGTACGGCCAGACCGGGTTGCAGCTGAAGCAAACCCGGAACATGCAGGACGATCGGCACATCATGCAGCTCTGCCTGCACACTGCCCGGATCGCAGGGGACGCACGGTGCCAACAGGTTGGGCAGTGAATCGATGCCTGCGTGACAGCCGCAAGCGCATTCGATGCATGCCTGAGCGGATTTCATGTGCCCGTCCACCGGCAAGGCGAAAGCCTGCACCGACGGAGGCTGCATATTGTCCTGCACCTGCTTCGTCGCCTGATATGCAGGCGTGCACGCCGATGCCATGGGCACCAGCGGAATGCTGCTTGCCATGACAACACTCAGCGACATCATCAGTGCGATAAGTTTCCGCATGAAGCCACGATAGCCAGCGGCATGTTGGCATGCAAGATTCCCGCCCCCGTGACGACTGATGTACTCAACCCGGGCAGGCAGGATCGCCGCCCAAGGAGGATCATGATGTTTCATACGCTTTGCCGAGCCCTGACAGCCTTGCCAGCGGTGGCGCTGGTAACGATGCTGGCGGCACCCTCCCCCGCGCATGCCGCAGCCCGGTCTCTCCTTTGGATGGATGGCGCCGGCCAAACCCACTCGCTGGCGGAGTACCGCGGCAAACCGGTCGTCGTGCACATCTGGGCCACATGGTGCCCGCCGTGCCGGGCTGAAATGCCGGAGCTGTCGGCATGGCTGCACGAGCATCCCGATGTGCCCTTCCTGCCCATTTCGGTGGACGAATCGGCCAGCGCCGCGAAGAACTTTCTCCTGCAACACGGTATCGCCCTGCCCCTGCTGCTGACCGACCAGAAGCAGGCTTCAAGCCTGGGGGTTCGCGTGCTTCCGAGCACCTTCGTGATTTCCGGCAGCGGCAAGGTAACGCGCCGGCTGTTCGGCAGTCAGGCCTGGGCCGACAAGGATTTCAGCCAATCCCTGCTCGATGATGTGGGGCTATAACCATCCCGCCGCGCGCAACCTTTGCACTTGCCCTCGGCGGTGATTCATCCATCATGACCCACCGGAAGGAACCCCACCCACAGGAGCACATCATGTCCCGCATCAAGCTTTTCGCCTTTGCCCTTCTGGCACTCGGCAGCACCCTGTTCACCACCCCGGCGCTGGCCGGAGCCCCGATGAACATCGATAAGGTCAAGGCGACCATTGCCGCCAACCTGCTGAAACTGTCCCCGCAGCTGGTGGTCAAGGAAGTGCGACCGATGGATGCCATTCCGGGGCTTTACGAGGTGTATATCGGCGACGCCATCTTCTACACCGATGCCGGCGGCGAACACATGATTGCCGGCGGACACATCTACGAGACCGCCACGCGCACCGATCTGACCCAGGCCCGCCTGGAGGCACTGAACCGCATCGACTTTTCCACCCTGCCGCTGAAAAACGCCATCGTGTCCGGCGACCCCAAAGGCAAGCCGCTGGCCGTGTTCACCGATCCTGATTGCCCCTTCTGCCGGCACCTGGAAAAGGAAATGCCGAACGTGAAGGGCGTAAAGGTGTACACCTTCCTGATGCCACTGGAGAGCCTGCACAAACATGCGCGCGCCAAGGCAGAAGCCATCTGGTGCTCGAAGAACAGGCACAAGGCCCTGCAGGCCGTAATGCTGGACAACAAGCAGGCCGATGACCTGAAGGCCAAGGACTGCAAGAACCCGATCGCCGAGAACATCGCGCTGGGCGAAAGCCTCGGCATTAACGGCACGCCGACCCTGATCGCCGGTGACGGCCGCAAACATGCCGGCGGCATGAGCGCCGCTCAGCTGGAGAAGTGGGTCGCACAATAAGCCGGGTACGCCCCCACCCACATAAGCACGCACAGATAAACACGCAAACAAACAGGAGATACGATGCGCACAGAAAGAGCCACCGACGCCCTGCGTCCGGTCACCATTGATACGTCCTTCAACCAGCATGCCGAAGGCTCGGCGCTGATTTCATTCGGACAGACGCGCGTGCACTGCACCGCCTCGGTGGACGAGCATGTGCCGCCGTTTCTGCGCAATTCCGGCAAGGGCTGGGTGACTGCAGAATACGGCATGCTGCCGCGCTCCACGCACACCCGCAGCGGACGGGAAGCCGCGCGCGGCAAGCAGGGCGGCCGCACCGTGGAAATCCAGCGCCTGATCGGGCGCTCACTGCGTGCCGTGGTCGACCTGCACACGCTGGGCGAGCGCCAGATCGTGCTGGATTGCGATGTATTGCAGGCCGATGGCGGAACGCGCACGGCGGCCATTACCGGCTCATGGGTGGCGCTGCGCATCGCGGTGAACAAACTGCTGGCCGAGGGGGTATTGAGTGAAGACCCGATTATCGGACAGGTGGCGGCCATCTCCTGCGGCTTCGTGGACGACAAGCCCCTGCTCGACCTTGAATACACCGAGGACTCCAGCGCCCAGATGGATGCCAACTTCGTGATGACTCCGGATGGCGGCATCATCGAGATTCAGGCAACCGCCGAGGACAAACCCATGCAATGGGACGATGTGCTGGCCCTGAAAGACCTGGCCGGCAAAGGCATTGGCGAGCTGGCCGACCTGCAGATCGCGGCGGTCGAAGGCGCCTGATGCGCCTGATCATCGCCAGCAATAACGTCAAAAAACGCAAGGAAATCGAGTCCATTCTCGGCGGACTCGGCATCGAATTCGTTGCCGCTGCGCAGACCACGTTCGTGGATGTGGAAGAAAATGCCGACAGCTTCGCCGGCAATGCCCGGCTGAAGGCCGAGGCCTTTGCCGCAGCCAATGCGTGCGCCACCAATCCTTGCGCTGTGATTGCCGATGATTCGGGGCTGTGCGTCGATGCGCTGGACGGCGCCCCCGGCGTGTATTCCAGCCGCTATGCCGGTGCCAATGCCTCGGATGCGGACAACAACGAGAAACTGCTCGAGGCCCTGAACGGTTCGGAGAAACGCTCCGCCCGCTTTGTCTGCGCGCTGCACCTGAGCCTGCCGGACGGCTCGGCGCTCACCGCCGAGGGCTCTGTCGAAGGCATCATCCGCCGCTCCCCCGAGGGCGATGCTGGGTTCGGCTACGACCCGCTGTTTTTCTGCCCCGAGCTGGGCAAGGTATTTGCCGAGGCCACGCCGGAAGAGAAGGCATCGGTGTCGCACCGCGGCCGTGCCCTGCGCGAACTGGCCGGAAAAATCCGCGGCCTTGCCTGAATCCGGCAGCGACTTCGATCTGGACTGCCGCGCCTGCCCGCGGCTGGCCGGCTTTCTGGACGAGGTAAAGCTCAGGCACCCCGACTATCACGCACGCCCGGTTCCCGCCTTCGGTGATGCGCATCCGAAGCTGCTGATCGTCGGCCTGGCCCCCGGCATGCACGGAGCCAACCGCACAGGCCGCCCGTTCACCGGCGACTATGCCGGTGTGCTGCTGTATCAGACCCTGTTTGAGCTTGGCCTGGCGAACATCGAGGGAACCGACAATCCTGCTGATGGCCTTGAACTCAAGGGCGTGCGCATCAGCAATGCCGTGAAATGCCTGCCGCCGCAAAACAAGCCGGAGACCGCCGAAATCCGCCGCTGCAATCACTTCCTGGAACATGAAATCGAACACCTTCGGGCCGACTGCAACCTGCTGGCGCTGGGCAAGATTGCCCACGATGCGGTGGCCATGGCCTACGGTCTGAAGCTCTCGGCCATGAAGTTCGGCCATGCGGCCAGCCACGCACTGCCCGATGGCCGCATCCTGACCGACTCCTATCACTGCTCGCGTTACAATACCCAGACCAAACGCCTGACCCCGGAGATGTTCCACGCCGTGCTCAAGCAGGCCGCCGGCCTTTAAACCAACCTTTGGCTACCTGCCCTCACTTGTAACACTGCCGGGGCAAGTACTTTCTGATTGGAGTCGTGCGTGAATAGAGGCGGATTTCGGCGGTTTGCGTCAGATGAGCAAGTGCGCAACGCGGGGATTCACCGTTGCCCTGTGGGTGTCTTTTCCTGCTTCCTGTTTAGGACAAGCGTAGAAGAAGGAATATCCACGCAAGCACTTCGGTTGAAACTGCAGGTTCCAGGATGCACCCGGCCCGCGCAGCAATCAGAGATCGTCGGAGCTTGCCTTGAAGCGCCTCATCGCAGCAAAGATTTTCTTCGGGTAGCGGCGGCTGCCGAGCGAACCATTGTAGGCCGCCAGCGCGCGCTCGAGGCCATGATAACGATCCTTGTACATATGCAGAATCGCGCAGCCATAGCGAACATTGGTTTCGATCTCGAACAGGTTGTCCGTCTTGCTTCCCAGTTCATTCTTCCAGAACGGCATCACCTGCATCAGCCCGCGCGCCCCGACATTGCTCACCGCGAAATGATCGAACTGCGACTCGACGGCAATCACCGCCAGCACCAGCTCCGGCGAAAGATCGAAGCGCTGGCTGTAGATATACACCCAGCGCGCAATGGTCTCGGCCTCGCGCTCATCTGGCACCTGCGGCTTGATCAACTGCTTCATGTCCTGCAGCCAGACCACCTGCTCGAAATCCGGGGGTTCGACCTGCGGGGTCTGCAAATCGCGGCGCAGCCGCTCCTCTTCCTCCGGTTCGAGATCGAGATTGCCCACGCTCTTCTCAACCATCTGGATGGTCGTGGTGTTCTGCGCCATGCGCTGCTTCTGCTCGGGCGTGCCGGCCAGCCACAGCGGCAACGTACCCATGAAGCCGAGGATCAGGATGCCGGCCAGGATGGCCTTCGGAGGCATGCCTCCGAGGCGCGTGCGCAGCTCGTCGGCGTTCAGCGGCTTGCTCCCTGTACCGGGCCGGCCCCGCGCATCGCATCGGCAAGCTTCACGATGGCCTGCACGGCATCCCCAAGGGCCACGCCCTCACGCTCACCGCCGCGCGCGCCGAGTTCCACCTTGCCTTCCTTCAGGCCCCGGTCGCCCACCACCAGTTGCAGCGGCAGGCCGAGCAGCTCGGCGTCCTTGAACTTCACACCCGGGCGCTCGCCGCGGTCATCCCACAGCACATCGAAGCCTGCGGTCTGCAGGTCGCGATACAACCCCTCGCAGGCCTCGAACAACTCATCGCCCTTGCCCATGCCGATCAGCACCACATGGAACGGCGCCATGTCCAGCGGCCAGGCAATGCCGTTTTTATCGTGGCACTGCTCCACAATCGCCGCCATCAGGCGCGACACGCCGATGCCGTAGCAGCCCATGGTGGCGGTCTCCTGCTTGCCTTCCTGGCTGTGGAAGCACACCTCCATCGGCTCGGTATACCGCTTGCCGAGCGCAAACACCTGCCCGACCTCGATGCCGCGCGACAGCGCCATCGTGCCGCCGCACCGGGTGCATGTATCGCCGGCGCGGGTTTCACGCAGGTCGGCGAATTCGGCATCGGGAACATCGCGTGCCATATCCAGGCCGCGCACATGCACATCCGCCTTGTTGCCACCGGCCACCATGCCGCTCGAACCGCGCAGGCTTTCATCAATCAGTACCTTGCAGGAGATGCCGGCAGGCCCGACAAAGCCGCCCACACCGCCAACCGACACAATGCCCGCCTCATCCGCCATCTCGATACCATCGGCATCGAGCGCATGAATCAGCTTGATAGCCTGCAACTGGTCGTCACCTCGCACGCATGCGGCCACGATCTGCCCGTCCATCTCGCCGCCGGTCACGCGGTACACCAGCGTCTTCACCAGCACGGCGGCATCCACCTTCAGGAAGGCTGTGACATCCTCCACGCTGCTGGCCCCCGGGGTGGCTACATCGGCCAGTTCGCCGGCTTCGCCATTCGGGTTGTCGCGGACCGACACCGCCTTCTCCACGTTGGCGGCGTAATCACAGCCATCGCAGTGCGCAATCACATCCTCGCCGGAATCGGCCAGCACATGGAATTCATGCGAATCATTGCCGCCGATGGAGCCGGTATCGGCCTCCACGGCACGGAAGGTAAGCCCCAGGCGGGTGAAAATGCGCTGGTAGGCGGCAAACATATTCTGATATTCGCGCTCAAGGTCTTCATCACTGGCGTGGAAGGAATAGGCATCCTTCATGATGAATTCCCTGCCCCTGAGCAGGCCGAAACGCGGACGGATTTCGTCGCGGAACTTGGCCTGAATCTGGTAGAGGTTCATCGGTAGCTGCTTGTAGGAGCGCAGCTCACGGGCCACCAGGTCGCAAATCACCTCTTCGTGCGTCGGGCCAAGGCAGGACTCGTGCGCATGCCGGTCGGTGAAGCGCAGCAGTTCGGGGCCATACTTCTCCCAGCGCCCGGAGGCCTGCCAGAGCTCGGCCGGCTGCACCATCGGCATCAAGAGTTCCTGCGCGCCTGCGGCATTCATCTCCTCGCGCACCACTGCCTCGATGCGGCGCAGCACCATCAGGCCCAGCGGCAGAAAATCGTACACCCCGGAGGTCACGCGGCGGATATATCCGGCGCGCAGCAACAGTTTATGCGAGATCACCTCGGCATCGGCCGGATCGTCACGCAGGGTGGGAGCAAAGAACTGGGAATATTTCATGGGTCCGAAGCTTACAACCGCAAGCCCCGTTCAGGTAGTGGTAACGATTTAACTCAGTTCACCTAAACTAACCGGCAGAACTCGGCCATGAATGGTCATTCAACTTTCAAGATCTGGCCCCAAAGGCTCACAAAATAAAGACAAAGGATTATCTGTTTTGATTGCAGGTCCCACTTGTAGCTGTGCCGGACCGGGCGCTTGTTC
>Ga0102953_1000478_pt1 | contig 27665 bp, 26 predicted proteins | sample SalPon2A_C_D2_MG_FD_78509 | JGI IMG/M metagenome (GOLD analysis project Ga0102953, IMG submission 78509) | Soil microbial communities from South San Francisco under conditions of wetland restoration - Salt Pond MetaG R2A_C_D2_MG | ecosystem: Environmental > Terrestrial > Soil > Wetlands | place... | reverse complement strand
GTTGGTTTTTAGGTGGTGATGGCCTTTGGATGGGATTAGCCGTAATTATTTCTTCCGGAACAATTGGATTGTTGTGGAGAAAATTCAGACCAAACTGGAAACAAAAAAATTATATTCTCGAATTGTTGGTTTTGGGTTTTATTGTTCACCTTACAATGTCGGTTTGTTCTTTTCTCCTACCAAAAAACGAAATATTTTCTACATTAAAAGTTATAGCACTTCCCATAATCCTAATTTATTCACCCGCAACCATGCTTCTTGGCATTGTTATGTTGAAACAATATAAAAGTTGGCAAAACCGGGTGGCGCAATTAAAACTGAAAGAATCTGAACGCAGGTTTAACCAGATTCTGGAAAGCGGAAATATCGTTTCATTAATATTAAATAAAGCCGGAGATATTGACTTTTGTAACAGCTACTTCTTACAAATAACCGGTTATACAAAAGAAGAAGTAATTGGTAAAAACTGGTTTGAGATGTTTATTCCATCAAATATTAAAGAAAATTTATTTGATATTTTTCTAACAGGGCTATATTCGAAAAACACTGTTGAAACTCACAACAATCAAATACTTTCAAAATATGGCGATCACTTATACATTTCATGGTACAATATCAACCTGCTTTCAGATGCTAATGAGGTTTACGGGCTTGCCAGTATTGGAGTAAATATTACCGACAGTAAAAATTACGAGCAAATGCTGGAAGAAAAAAATGCTGCCATTGAGTTACAAAATAAAGAATACAAACAAGTGAATGCAGCATTGCAAGAAGCAAAAGAAAAAGCAGAAGAAAGCGACAGGTTAAAAACGGCTTTCCTTGCAAATATGAGCCATGAAATTCGTACACCAATGAACGGGATTCTTGGATTTGCCGATTTATTGAGAATTTCTGATATAACTGAACAGGAGCGTCTGGAATACGTGACGATTATTGAAAATAGTGGTAAACGGATGTTGAATATGATTAACGATATCATCAGCATATCCAAAATCGAATCCGGGATAACGGAAGTCCATTTATCTGAGACTGATATAGACGAACAATTAGAATATATACAAACTTTTTTTACTCCTGAAACCCGGAAAAAAGGAATCGAATTAAAAATAAAGAAATCAATATTAAAAGATGAAACAAGAATAATAACCGATAGTGAAAAAATTTATGCGATTCTTATTAACCTGGTAAATAATGCAATAAAATTCACGAATAAGGGAAGCATTGAATTTGGATACAGTGTAATGGGCGACTACCTCAAATTCTATGTAAAAGATACCGGCGAAGGTATTCGAAAAGAGAATTTACAACTTATTTTCGACCGGTTCAGACAAGGCAGCGAATCGCTAACCCGAAAATATGAAGGAACAGGTTTGGGACTTTCTATATCTAAAGCTTATGTTGAAATGCTGGGTGGAAAAATTTGGGTGGAAAGTGTATTTGGAAAAGGTTCGGTATTTTATTTTACAACACCTTTCAGGAAAGGATCTGATGAAAAAGGAATTGCCAAAGATGAGTTAAATAGAATTGAAAATGTGCATATAAAAAATCTCAATATTTTGATTGTTGAAGACGACTACGCAACGGAAATATTGCTTATGACTTACCTGGAGAATTACTGCAAATCCATTTTTATTGCTCACAACGGTAAAGAAGCAATTCAAATGTTCAGGAAAAATCAGGAAATTGACGTGATTCTGATGGATATTAAATTACCTGAAATGAATGGTTACGAGGCGACTAGAGAAATCAGGCGGTTTAATAAAAATGTAATTATAATTGCGCAAACCGCCTTTGGTTTGGCTGGTGACAGACAGAAAGCGATAGAAGTTGGATGCAACACCTATTTCTCAAAACCAATTTCAAAAGATGATTTGCTGGATTACATCAGACAAATTTCAATAAACAAAAAAAATTCTTAAAGTTGGCGGAATGGGAAAGTGAAGCAGTTTTACGGAATTATAAATTCCGGAACTTCTTTGAGTTTCTTTCATTAAAAAATTTTGGGATATGAAAACAGGAATATTAACCATTTTAATAATTGTTTTATCGGCAGGATTGACATTCTCGCAACAGGTGGCTGATACAACGTACAATCCTATTATTCATAACCCTGAATACCAATTGGGCAAAGGTCCGGTAATTTTTATCGATGAAGGACATCATAATTTCCATACAAAGGAGGGACGTTATAAAGCATTTGCAATATTATTGGAAAGAGACGGATACAAAGTTGAAGCATATAAAGGTGCTTTAGTAAAAAATAAACTTAGCAAATGTAAAATACTGGTTATTTCGAATGCATTAAACGAAAAAAACGTAACCAACTGGGTTTTACCAACTCCTTCGGCTTTTACAGATGAAGAAATTAAAATCGTTAAAGAATGGGTTACTGAAGGTGGCAGCCTGTTTTTAATTGCCGATCATATGCCAATGGCAGGTGCAGCAAAAAATCTGGCAGCTGCTTTTGAATTCAATTTTTATAACGGTTTTGCATTAGATACCATAAGCAAAAGTGGTCCTGCAATTTTTAAACGAAGCGATGCTACACTTGCCGAAAACGAAATTACAAACGGAAGAAATGCCGGTGAACGTGTAACCCGGGTTGCTTCTTTTACCGGACAGGCATTTAAACTTCCGGAAGATGCCACACCTATATTAAAATTCAACGAAAACTTTAAAATTTTCCTTCCCGATACCGCCTGGCAATTCAACAAAAAAACCAAAAGAATAGAAGTGGATGGCTGGTCGCAGGGAGCGTATAAAAAATATGGAAAAGGTAAAGTAGTAGTATTTGGCGAAGCAGCAATGTTTTCAGCGCAACTTGCGGGACCTCAAAAAATAAAAGCCGGAATGAACACCGAAGTTGCAAAAGAAAATTATCAACTTCTTTTAAATATAATTCATTGGTTGGATTAAAAACCGGAATAGCAAAAATTCTGTTTCTTCCTTTTGGAAATTAAATCTCATGTTGATTAAACGTTTCGTATTTAAACTCAAAGAAGAATAATTGTCCGATGCCGGCCTCTTTCAGATTAAAATCTCTATTTTTGTGCCTTCAATAATCCGTATGTTTTATTCGATATGAAAATATCTTACAACTGGTTAAAAGAATATATAAACCTGAAAGAAACACCCGAAGAGGTGAGTAAAATACTAACCCAAACCGGTTTGGAAGTTGGCAGTTTGGAAGAAGTAGAAACTGTAAAAGGTGGAATGAAAGGGCTTGTAATCGGTGAAGTGGTTACTTGCGAAAAACATCCTGATTCGGATCACCTCAGTAAAACCACCGTTGATATTGGAACTGGAGAATTATTGCCCATAGTTTGCGGAGCGCCAAATGTGGCTGCCGGACAAAAGGTGGTGGTAGCTACCGTTGGAACCACTTTATACATGGGCAATGAAGAATTTACCATTAAAAAAGCAAAGATCCGCGGTGAAGCGTCGCAGGGAATGATTTGTGCCGAAGATGAAATTGGAATCGGTACCGACCACCAGGGAATCATTGTGCTCAAGGAAACTGCCAAAATAGGAACGCAGGCCAAAAACTATTTCAATATCGAATCTGACTGGGTGATTGAAATTGACCTAACTCCCAATCGCATCGACGGAGCATCGCATATTGGTGTTGCCCGCGATTTGGCGGCTTATCTGAAACAAACCAAAGATATTGAATACACTCGTCCATCAGTTGATCATTTTAAGGTAGACAACCACGATCTTGAAATTCCGGTTGAAATTAAAAACCCGGAAGCATGTGCCCGGTATACCGGCGTTACTATTTCAGGTGTTGAAATAAAAGAGTCGCCCGACTGGTTGAAAAACCGTTTGAAAGTGATTGGCCTGACTCCCGTCAACAACGTGGTGGACATTACCAATTTTATACTTTTCGAAAGCGGCCAGCCGCTGCATGCTTTCGATGCCGACGAAATTACCGGTAAAAAAGTGATTGTAAAAACCATGCCCGCCGGAACCAAATTAACAACCCTTGACGAAGAAGAACGCGAACTGGACGAAAACGATCTGATAATTTGTAACACCGAAGAAGGTATGTGTATTGGTGGTGTTTTTGGCGGAATCAAATCAGGAGTGAAAGACTCGACAAAAAATATTTTCCTGGAAAGTGCTTTTTTCGACCCGGTATTTATCAGGAAAACGGCACGTCGCCATGGATTAAATACCGACGCATCTTTCCGTTTTGAACGGGGAGTCGATCCAAATGGTGTGATTTATGCGCTAAAAAGAGCTGCACTTTTAATAAAAGAAATTGCAGGAGGTACCATTTCTTCTGAAATTGTAGATGTATACCCGGAACCAGTTAAGGATTTCAAAGTTGACATTTCGTTTGCCAATGTTACCCGTTTAATCGGAAAAGAATTAGGGACAGAACAAATAAAAAACATACTAACTTCTTTGGAAATTAAAATTGAAAAAGAAGACGAAAAAGGCTTGTCGCTGCTTGTTCCGCCATACCGTGTGGATGTACAACGTGAAGCCGATGTGATTGAAGAAATCCTGCGTATTTACGGGTATAATAATGTGGAAATTCCATCGCTGGTAAAATCTTCACTTCAATATGCCGAGCAACCCGACCGTAACCAAATGCGAAACCTGGCTGCCGAAATGCTCACTGCTCAGGGGTTCAACGAAATTTGGTCGAACTCGCTCACCAAAGCTGAATATTATGAAGGTTTTAACCAATTTAAAGAAGAACAAACTGTAAAATTGCTGAACCCGTTAAGCGCCGACCTTAACGGAATGCGGCAAACTTTGCTATTTGGTGGACTGGAAGCAATTGCATACAATGCCAACCGCCAGAATAAAAACCTAAAGTTTTACGAATTTGGCAACTGCTATTTTTTTAAAGGTTCTCAATTAAAAGAGCACCCGGAAACCAATTACTGGGAAGAAGAACACCTCGGATTATTCGTTACCGGCAAAAAAGAGGAAGAGAATTGGATGGAAAAAGAACAGCCAACCTCTTTTTACAGCATAAAAACTTATGCTGAAAATATAATGAAAAGATTTGGTTTCGACACAGCGCAAATGCAAATCTCGGATACCGGAAATGAACTCTTTGCTGAAGGATTAACCTACAAACTCAACAACCAAACATTGCTTGAAATGGGCATTGTAGGTAAATCCTGGCTTAAAAAATTCGATATTGAGAATCCGGTTTATTATGCCGATTTCGATTGGGGACATATTTTACTTGAGCAGAAAAAACATAAAGTTGTATTTGAAGAGTTACCCAAATTCCCGGCAGTGCGACGCGATTTGGCCCTGCTTATCGATAAACCGGTAAAATTCAGCCAGATTAAAGAAGCGGCGTTTAAAGTGGAACGTCAGATCCTGCGCTCGGTTAACCTGTTTGATGTGTATGAAGGAAAAGGAATTCCGGCCGGTAAAAAATCGTATGCCGTTAGTTTTATCCTTCGCGATGATGAGCGCACCTTAAAAGACAGGCAGATTGACAAAACCATGAAAAAATTACTTTCAGCTTTTGAACGCGATTTTGATGCACAATTAAGATAAACTTGAAGCAACATATTTTGTTATTATCCCGGATGATATCATTGTCTGGGATTTCTGTCCTAAAAAGCTGATATGCAAAATTATACAAAGGGAATTATATACGCTTCAATAACTGCTTTTTTCTGGGGCTTTCTGGCCATTGCATTAAAAGTAGCCGTACGTGAAGTTGATCCGGTTACCATCGTCTGGTTCAGGTTTGCATTGGCATTTGTGATACTTGCCGCCTGGCAGGCTGCAAAAAATCCGGCATCATTTAAAATCCTAAAAAAACCTCCCTTGCTCCTGATTGTAGCTGCACTGGCACTTTCGTGGAATTATATGGGTTATATGCTGGGTATCGATTACACTACTCCAAGTAACGCACAACTTTTTATTCAAACCGGTCCGATTACCTTGGCGCTGGCAGGATTCCTGTTTTTCAAAGAAAAAATTAACCGGAACCAGATGATTGGTTTTACCATTGCCATTATCGGTTTTTCCTTTTTTTACCGCGACCAGCTTTCGGCCTTTTTCGAAGGACAGGAAAAATATAACCTGGGCGTTTTATTTACGCTTTCAGGGGCCATTGCATGGGCAACCTACGCCATTTCACAAAAACAACTGGTAACCAAATATTCGGTTGAAAGCCTGAACCTGTTTCTTTTTGGATTGCCTGCCATTATCTACTTGCCTTTTATTAACCTTTCGCCCTTGTTTCAGTTGCACTGGTCGTGGTGGTTACTGTTGGCTTTTTTAGGTGCCAACACATTTATTGCATATACGTGTTTGGCAAAAGCTTTAAAATATCTTGAGGCAAACAAAGTCAGCGTTATTATCATTATCAATCCGATGATTACGTTTCTGACCATGGGAATTTTAACGTGGGCCGACGTAACCTGGGTGGAACACGAACGATTCTCAATTATTACCATTCTGGGTGCAGTACTGGTCTTTTCAGGAGCAGTGCTTGTGGTAAAAAAGCAGAAAAAGAAAAAATAAAACCCCAGCCTTGGTTTTCATTCAAAAACTGCCTATTTTCAATTCGTGACTTATAATCAGAAATATCCTTGTAATCCGGACATCTGGGTAGATCAATACTCCGAAGAATTCTTCAGATTTGCAATGTACCGGGTAAAAAACCGTGAAGTGGCGGAGGATTTGATTCAGGAAACCTTTCTTTCAGCATTAAACTCACTGGATAACTTCAGACATGATTGCCCGGAGAAATCGTGGTTGTACAATATTCTGAGAAATAAAATCATCGATCATTTCCGTAAAAAGACTAACCAGGAAATAAAACGTAGCAGTATGAATCCGGAAATCGACGACGATACTTTTTATTACCAGTTTTTCAAAAAAGAAGGGAAAGGAGCTGACCGTTGGAACGAAAATGCTATCCCAAAAAACATGGATATTTCGCCAGATCAATTAATGGAACGCGATGAGTTTATGCAGTTTCTTTTACTCTGTTTGTCGTTACTCCCCGAAATGTGGGAAAAAGTGTTTACCCTAAAAAATATAGAGGATCTTTCTACACCTGAAATTTGTAAGGAACTGAATATTAGTTCGTCTAATTTATGGACGATGATTCACCGGGCAAAACTACAATTGCGAAATTGCCTTGAAAAACGTTGGCAAAATAAATAATAACGGATGATGAAAACACTGATGGATAAAATAATGCTCACCTGTAAACAGGCTACTTTTTTTATATCAATAAGAAATTTTCAAAAACTGAAGTTGGTAAAACGTCTTCAGTTACAGTTGCATTTAATGGCCTGCACTGGTTGTCGTGCATTTAATCAACAGAACCGGATTATCGATAAAACCTTGTTGGAATTCCATCAAAACACACAACTTCAATCGGAAGAAGAACTCTCTCCTGAAAAGAAATCATATTTAAAATCAACTGTAAACCAACACACTAAAAAATAAAAGATAAAAAAATCCTATTTTATTGTAAGGATTCTGATTTGTTGTCGTCCATTTAATTGAAATCAATTTTAAATAAATAAAAGATTATTGTTCAATTAAAATTAAAATCATGGAAAACAACAAAAAAAGAAACCTGATTAAAGGTACGTTGATTGCCGGAGCATTGTTAAGTGTAACAACATTGAGTGCAACTCCAAATTCGTCACGTTTATTTGAATACAATGCACTTGGTTCAGGCGCAGAAGTACGAAGTGAAATTCTCAACTCTAACTCAAATCCGACAAATGCCTTCGAAGCAAAATGCGGAGAAAGCTCGGGAAAAGCAGAAAAAGCAAAAGAAAGTAAGAGTAAAGAAGCCACCTGTGGCGAAAAAGGGAAAAAAGCTACAAGTAAAAAAGCCAAAGCAAAAAATGCTAAAGCAAAAAAAGGTGAAGCTGAATCGAAAAGTAAGGAGCAAAAATGTGGTGAAGGAAAATGCGGAGGTGAATAAATCGCGGAAACGTGATAAAGAGGGCTTCGGCCCTCTTCTTTCAGATACTATTTACCCTGAACATTTAGAACGATAAAAAGCACACCATGAAAAATATAAAGGCAGGAATAGGATTCAGAAAAGATTTTGCAGAGGAATTTCTTTCGGGCCCGGTACTTCAACCCGATTTTGTTGAGCTGGCACCCGAAAACTGGATGAAAATTGGCGGTTTCTGGAAAAAGAAGTTGAACCAACTGGCTGAAATGTACCCGATAACCAGTCATGGATTATCATTGTCGGTGGGAAGTCCTGAAACGCTGGACTTTAATTTCCTGAAAGATGTAAAAGCTTTCTTAAAAGAATACAATGTTGAAGTTTATTCGGAACATCTGAGTTTCTCAAAATGCGACAATGCACATTTATACGATTTGCTTCCCATTCCTTTTCGTGAAGATGCGATAAAACATGTAGCAGAACGTATTAAACAGGTGCAGGATTTTCTGGAAAGACAAATTGCCATCGAAAATGTTTCGTACTACACCCCGGTGGCAGCAGAAATGGATGAAGCAACTTTTATCAGTCGTATTGCTGAGGAAGCAAATTGTTTGCTGTTGCTCGATGTAAATAATGTGTATGTAAATGCTTTTAATCATAACTACAATGCGAAGTCGTTTATTGAAAAACTTCCGTTGGAAAGGGTAGCTTACATTCACATGGCCGGGCATACAAAAGTGGCGCCCGATTTAATTATCGACACCCACGGCGAAGCCATTATCGATCCGGTTTACGAACTTTTTGAATGGACACTGGAACACATTGAGTCCGTGCCGGTTTTGCTCGAACGCGATTTTAACATCCCGGAAATGGATGATTTACAAAACGAGCTAAGTCACCTCAAAGCCATAATGACAAAAAAGTGGGCCGCTACAGAAAGTGCAAAATCCACAAAACAACATTTGGAAAAGATACATTAACAGATACAAAAGAAATTAGAACCCCAGTTTATTGAACGTAAAAATGGAATTGAAAACAGAAACATATCAGCAACAAAGTAACCTGGCAAAATATTGCCGCGATGGAAAAGAAATTGAAATTAAAGGAATAAAAACAGAACGGCTTCCTCACTATCGCCGGCTGGTGTTTAATGTAATAAAAAATGCACTTCAATCTACCTACCCCATTTCATATAAATTTATTGAAAAGAAAACCTGGGAAGAAATAGTGTATCGTTTCTTTAGTGAACACAAATGCAGTGATCCACAGGTTTGGCGCATGCCCGGGGAATTCTACCACTTTTGTAAAGACCAGAATTATGCTGAAAAATACAACCTTCCGTTTTTAAACGATTTGCTTTTCTTCGAATGGTTGGAAGTGGAGCTGTACATGATGGAAGATCAAACATTTCCTGAAATTAAGAATCCGTTGTTCAAACTGGACAAACGGGTGGCCATAAATCCCGAACACAAAATAATAAAACTGGAGTTTCCGGTTCATCTGATGAATCCGCTGGAGGCTACTCAAAAGAAAGGGGACTTTTTTGTTCTGTTGTTTCGTGAACCGGGGGTAGACAGAATCCAGTTTATTGAATTGTCGGTACTTTATACTTTTCTCGTTGAAAATATGGTTTCAACAACAAAATCCCCGGAGGAAATTTTCACCGACATTCTTTACATTTTCGGTATTAACAACATCGAACTGCTGCGAAAAGAAACAACTAAATTTTTGGAGGAATTGCAAAAGAAAGGTTTTATTCTGGGTGAATCGGATGATTAATTTTTATAAACTATTTCAATGATCCGAAAATATTAACGCACTAAATCCCTGAATTCCGTTTCTTAAAAGGTAATCACAAATAATTAAACAATAAATTGAAATGTCATGAAAACATTAATGGAAAAACTACGTCTTGCAGCGAACAAACTTGACAATATAACGCTGCTTTTTATCCGGTTAACTTTGGCTTACGGATTTTACATACCTGCCAAAATGAAATGGAGCGACATGCAAGGCATTGCCGACTGGTTTGAAAGTATGAGTTACCCGTTTCCCCTATTTAATGCATATCTCGCCGGAACAACCGAAGTGGCTGGGATAATCTTGCTTACGCTTGGTTTGGGTACCCGAATTATTTCTATCCCGCTGATAATTGTGTTGTTGGTTGCAATATTTACCATACACATACACAATGGTTTTGATGCGGGCGACAATGGTTTTGAGATACCACTTTATTACATTCTGATGTTGCTTACCCTCATTACTTTTGGAGCCGGAAAATTTAGTGCCGACCATCTTATTTCCAGAAAGAAATAATTTTTTTCGTTGAATCGATTTTGTAAATTGGGAAGAAATTATTTGAACCTTACATTATGAAAGCATCCAAAATTTTCCTCCCGGTTTTTGTATTCCTTTTTACACTTTCGTGCCAAACAAACGAGCCCAAAATCATTACAGTGAGTGGTGAAATTCCAGCTAACCAAATCGGCAAAACATTACACCACGAACACCTGTTGGTCGATTTTATCGGGGCAGACAGTATTAGTTACGACCGGTGGAACAAAGATGAGGTGGTAAAGAAGGTTCTTCCTTATCTTCTTGAAATAAAAAAGATGGGCTACAAAACACTTGTGGATTGTACACCTGCATACCTCGGACGCGATCCTGAATTACTTAAAATGCTGGTGGAAAAATCAGGATTGCAAATTATTACCAACACGGGATATTACAGTGCCATGGGTGGTAAATTTATTCCAAAACATGGTTTTACCGAAACGGCGGAGCAACTGGCCAACCGCTGGATTGACGAAGCTAAAAATGGTATTGAAGGAAGCGGCGTTTACCCTGGTTTTATCAAAATTTCAGTGGAACGTGGACCCCTCGAAGAAATCAACCGCAAAGTTGTGGAAGCAGCATGTATAACACACAAAGCTACCGGATTAACCATTATGTCGCACACAGGATTGGCAGTACCTGCCTTTCAGCAACTGGAAATTCTGGATAAATACGGAATCGATCCTTCTGCCTTTATCTGGACGCATGCCCATAATGAACAGGACTTTAACAAACACCTGCAAGCTGCACGAATGGGCGCATGGATTGCTTTCGATAATTTCAATCCCAAACGCCTCGATCGTTACGTGGAATTTGCACAGTTAATGAAAAAAGAAGGATTGCTTAACCGTCTGATGTTTTCGCATGATGCAGGCTGGTATAAACCTGGAGAGCCTAACGGTGGATCATTTCGGGGATTTACTGAAATTGAAGAATTACTCATTCCGGCTCTCGAAAAAAACGGTTTGTCGCAGCAGGATATTAACCAGCTCTTTACCTTAAATCCTGCCGAAGCGTTTCAGGTAAAAGTCAGGCTGAAAAAATTTTAAAATTTGTAATTATGAAATCTTTTCCAAATAAAAAACCAATTTCCTTTCTTTTTCTGTTCCTTTTTCTGGCTCAGTTTGTTTTTGCACAGATAAAAATTGAAGCCGGCGATCCACCAAATAATAAGGACATTCCCATATTTTTCAAATCGAAATTATCAGATATTCAAAATGAAATTAAAAACGTAAAAACCGGAGAAGTTAAAATCATTGCCACCTCGCCGGGAGAATTACCGGTGTACGCCGTTTTTTATGGTAAAAAAGAAGATTTTAAATCGCAGGCCAATTATAATTCTGCAGTGGCAGCACAAAATCCGGCATACTTTGCACAAAAAGACAGTTCGACAAAACCCGTGGTATTTTTTGTAGGTCCGGTACACGGCCAGGAAGTAGAAGGAATTGTTGGACTTGTCAACCTGATTCACATTGCAGAAACCGGAAAAGATTACCGTGGAAAAGACTGGACTTCACTACAAAACAAACTGAAACAATGCCGTACCATAATAATTCCCTGCGGAAATCCGGATGGAAGGAAACGTTGTCCGTACGACAGTTTTTTGGGACTGCCTACTAAAATTATGACTAAATACGGACAGGGCACACACAAAGACGGTACTTCATGGGGATGGCCGCAAGCCAAATCGGTTCATCCAATGAAAGGAGATGTGGGTATTTTAGGAGCTTATTTTAATGATGAAGGTATAAATGTGATGCAAGATGAGTATTTTAATCCCATGGCCAAAGAAACGGAAGCCATTTTGGAAATGGCCCGTACCGAAGCTCCCGACATTACCGTATCGTTACACTCGCACGAAAACCGGCCGGTAATTTTGCAGCCTGCTTTCGTACCGATGTTTATGAAAGAGCGGGTACACGATCTGGCAATAAATCTGAATCAACGTTTCAAAAAAGCCGGATTAGCATACTGGCCCGATGACTGGTTCTGGACACCCAAACCCGATGATAAAGAATTTCCGCCAAAAACCACTTTTAACCTTGTAGGAGCATTGTATCATATTTGCGGAACCACCTCTTTTACTTTTGAATGCAGCCAGGGTTGTGTTTCTGAAAACGCTCCGAAACCATTTGTTACTTACGACAATATTCTCGATATTCAGCTTACACTCTACGATGAAATATTTAATACTGCGCTGAATAAAAGGTTGACCTGGAAAAAATGAAATAATTTTTAAAATAGCGGAGTTCAGAAATTAACGGAAAAGTACTCTGTAAAAATTGAACAAAAAGCAGCTACATCATAAATTAGAAAATAATCATAGTTTTTTTTTATGTTATACAAAATGTATCATTAATTAAAATGAACAAATTTTGTATATTGTATAGAACCAATGTTTGAAGTATAACCAATGTTTTAAGCCGTTTTTTAGCTTTATTATTGAACTATAATTTCTTTGAGATGCAATACAGGTCGAACAGTATTTTGGCTCTAATCCCTCAAAGTAAAGAATGTGAAGCACTGTTACAACAGGTAATATTTTTTCACCATTCGCTGCAAATGCGTGTATTTATTCTGAATCTTGTCCCCCCGTTTTCAAATATTTCCAAAAAATTTCGTCCTAAAAAAATAGAAAATCGTATTTCAGAAGCGAGGGAAAAGTTAATAAATTTCATTGAAAATAGTATTCAAAAAAATATTCCTGAAGAATTAATTGTAAGAATCCTGGCCGGCAATGTAATTTCTACCCTCATCAAAGAATCGAAAAAAGGGGGTTACGAATTTATGGTCATCGACAAAAGCAATGATAAATTTCCCGGGGCCTTATCAAAAAACGAAGTTGATAAAATCATTAGTCGCTCACTTTGCCCGGTACTTACGGTAAACAAAAATTTTCCGGTAAGTGAAATAAAAAAAATAGTGATCCCCATTGATATTTCACAAGCTTCAAAAAAACGACTTTGGTGGACTACGTTCTTTGCGAAAAAATACAATGCAAAAGTTCACATTGTTTCAGCACTCAATATCGATATTCCTGAAACCCAAAGCCTGGCGCACAAAAATGCTGATAAAATAAGATCGATGCTTAACGAACGGGGTGTTCCCTGCGAAATAAAAATACTGAAAGTTCATCAGCAGGAAAGACACAAGGTAATACTTAATTATATCGAAGAAGAAAACCCGGAACTGGTGATAATTAGAACTCACCAGGAATCGATTTACTCTGATGCCCGTATCGGTAAATTTGTTTCCGAAATTGTACACGGTTGTAAAATGCCTGTTTTTACCGTAGGACATTCACATCCGTTGCCCGTTGATTATAAATGAAACATCATGACAAACAAAGTTCAGGAATTAACCGAAAAAATATATAACGAAGGTGTTAACAAAGCCAAAGTTGATGCTGAAAAAATAATTACCGAAGCTAAAAAAGAGGCTGAAAAGATAGTTCAGACAGCACATAAACAAAAGGAAGAAATGCTGGCTGATACAAAGAAAGAAATTGCTGAACTGAAGAAAAATACTGATGCCGAAATGCAATTGGCCGCCAGGCAGTTTATGAGCCTCATAAAACAACAAGTTACAAACGCCATAACAACCGCACAGGTAAAAGATTCGGTAAAAGAAGCTTTCAACGATACTGATTTCCTGAAAAATCTTATTATTACGATGGTTAAGAATTGGAACTCACAAAACCAGGAACATCCTGAACTTCGATTGTTGCTTTCTGAAAAAGAAGAAAATAATTTGTCTGATTTTTTTGAGTCGAAGGCAATTTCAGAATTGAACAAAGGAATTGAAATTAAATGGGATGAAAAGATAAAAAACGGTTTTAAAATCGGCCCACAAGACGGAAGTTACATCCTCCGTTTCTCCGATACCGATTTCGAAAATTATTTTAAAAAATATTTCAAAGAAAGAACAAGAAACCTGCTGTTTGAAAAAAAGCAGGTAGATAATTAATGATAAAAACAGTGAATGAATACCAGAGAATTGAAGATGTGATAAAACTTTATTGATAAGCTAATTAGGTACACCGGGCTTTGAATGGAAATTATTTCACCATTTAAAATTCGGGTATGTTTAAAAGAAGTTACTACTGTTTGGTTGCCGGTCTCCCCGACTTGTTTTTTAGCGAAAACAAAACCGGAATCGATAGTTTATCGTTTCACGACGGGTTAAAAGAGGTGCTGAACGAATCAGATTTTCAGCTGATAAAACTACTATTTCTTCCATCAGACAATAAAAACCTGCTAACACTGATCTTCCAGTCCGGGAATGATTTTCTCCGGTCAGGAAACTTTAACAAATCATTTCTCGAAGAACAAATAGCCCGGCCAACAGAAATCCCGCAATATATGGTAGATTTTGTTTTATGGGTAAAAAACCATGAAATAAAAACAAAATTCCCCGATGCTGAGAACATACTGCACAGTATGTTTTATGAATATGTTTTGCAGGTAAGGAACACATTCATTCAGCAATGGTTTTCTTTTGAACTCAACCTGAAAAATGTCTTAACTGCCCTGAATTGCCGTAATTTTAACTACAAAACGGAGAACCAGCTGATAAAAACAAAAAACTCAAAAGTACACGATTTACTGATAAACAATCAGTTCAAACCCAATTTATATGAAGAAGAGATGTCTTGTGCCGAGATCATTTTCAGGATTGCTGAATTAGACAAAAACATGGTTGAGAAAGAAAGAATGATGGATAATCTTAAATGGGAATGGCTGGATGAACATACTTTCTTCCACTATTTCACCATTGAAAAAATACTGGGTTTTCTGTTAAAACTGCAAATAATTGAACGTTGGATAAAAATGGATGCAGAAACAGGAAAACAGCTGTTAAACAAGTTATTAAACGAACTGAAAACGAGCTACAATTTTCCGGTAGAATTTAGCACGATAAAATAAAAAGAACTCATGAATACAAAAGGTGAAGTTGCAGGCATTATTTCGAACCTTGTTATTGTGGTGGTTGATGGGCCGGTTTCGCAAAACGAAATATGTTATATCATTTTGAAAGATGTGAAACTGATGGCTGAAGTCATCCGGATTGGTGGGAAAAACGCTTATATCCAGGTTTTTGAAAGCACACGCGGATTAAAAACCGGGACAGAAGTTGAATTTACCGGTCACATGCTGGAAGCCACACTCGGGCCGGGAATTCTTTCCAAAAATTTCGACGGGCTGCAACACGATCTGGATAAAATGGAAGGTGTCTTTCTGAAAAAAGGCGACTACACCCCGGCACTTGAAGACGATAAAATTTGGGAATTTACTCCGCTGGCAAAACCGGGTGATGAAGTATTGCCTGGTTCATGGCTGGGCGAAGTAACCGAAAACTGGATTCAACATAAAATAATGGTTCCGTTTCGTTTTGAAGGTACATTCACGGTTAAAAAAGTAAAAGTTGCAGGCCAATATAAAATCAATGACACCGTCGCTATTTTAACCGACAGCGAGGGCAAGGAAGTACCTGTGACTATGGTTCAGAAATGGCCGGTTAAAATTCCCATTAAAGCTTACAGTGAAAAAACCCGTCCGTTCGATTTTATGGAAACAGGAATTAGGGTAATAGACAGCCTGAATCCCATTGTTGAAGGGGGAACCGGATTTATTCCCGGGGCATTTGGAACCGGGAAAACAGTATTGCAGCATGCGCTTTCCAAACAAGCCGAAGCTGACATGATTGTAATTGCTGCGTGCGGAGAACGAGCCAATGAAGTAGTGGAAATATTTACTGAATTTCCGGAATTGGACGACCCGCGCACCGGAAGAAAACTAATGGAACGAACTACGATCATCGCGAACACATCGAATATGCCTGTAGCTGCGCGGGAAGCCTCAGTCTACACAGCCATGACTATTGCCGAATATTACCGTTCGATGGGACTGAAGATTTTGATGCTGGCCGACTCCACCTCGCGCTGGGCACAGTCACTGCGGGAAATGTCAAACCGGATGGAAGAGCTACCCGGCCCCGATGCTTTCCCAATGGATTTGCCAGCCATTATTTCTAACTTTTATGCCCGTGCCGGATATGTATATTTAAATAACGGAAAAACAGGTTCTGTAACTTTTATTGGTACAGTTTCACCTGCCGGAGGAAATTTAAAAGAACCCGTTACAGAAGCAACCAAAAAGGCTGCACGATGTTTTTATGCACTGTCGCAAAACCGGGCAGATAGCAAACGTTACCCGGCAATCGATCCGGTTGACAGCTACTCCAAATACCTGGAATATCCTGAATTCCTTAAATTCATGAAAAAAACAGTATCCGAAAATTGGATCGATAACATTTTACTGGCAAAAAACATTCTCATTCGTGGCCGGGAAGCATACGAACAAATCAATATTTTAGGTGACGATGGTGTGCCGATTGAATACCATGTTATTTTTTGGAAATCAGAAGTCATCGATTTCGTGATCCTTCAGCAAGATGCCTTTGACAAGATCGATGCTTCCACCCCCATTAAACGCCAGCTTTACATGATGGATAAGGTACTCGAATTGTATAATACTTCCTTTGAATTTGAATCGTTTGAAGAGGTAAATCCGTATTTTAAAAAGATAATCAATGTATTCAAACAAATGAATTATTCGGAGTTTCAGTCGGATAATTTCAAAAAATATGAAAAAGAACTGGCTGAAATAATAACCGAAAAGCAACAAACAGAAACAGAAGCAGAACATCAAGAAATAGCCTGATTATGGAAACTACAGCATTTCAGAAAATACATACGAAAGTAGATCAAATCACCAAAGCAACGATTTCGCTGCACGCCAGTGGCATTGGAAACGAAGAGATGGCCATGGTAAACAAGCGTCTTGCACAAGTGGTAAAAATTCAAGGCGATTTGGTAACACTTCAGGTTTTTTCTGGTACTGAAGGAATTCCGACCAATGCTGAAGTAGTATTCCTGGGACACGCCCCACAGTTGGGAGTGAGTGACGAATTGTGTGGCCGTTTTTTTAACGCATATGGAATACCCATTGATGGTGGGCCGGAAGTAGATGGAAACATGGTTGAAACTGGAGGCCCGTCGGTAAACCCGGTGCGACGCAAACAACCTTCGGAACTCATTGCCACCGGAATTGCCGGAATCGACCTGAACAACACCCTGGTTACCGGGCAGAAAATTCCGTTTTTTGCCGATCCGGATCAACCCTACAACCAGGTGATGGCTATGGTGGCGCTGCGGGCAAAAGCTGATAAAATTATACTTGGCGGAATGGGAATCACCAACGACGACTACCTCTTTTTTAAAAATGTTTTTGAAAATGCTGGCGCCATCGACCGTATCATCAGTTTTGTAAACACCACAGAGGATCCGCCGGTGGAAAGGCTGCTGGTACCAGACATGGCATTAACCGCAGCCGAATATTTTGCGGTGGAAAAGAACCAGAATGTGCTGGTACTTTTAACTGATATGACATTGTATGCCGATGCATTGAGTATCGTTTCGAACCGCATGGACCAGATTCCGTCGAAAGACAGTATGCCGGGTTCGTTGTATAGCGATTTGGCCAAACTTTATGAAAAAGCGGTACAGTTTCCATCCGGTGGCTCGATTACAATTATTGCGGTTACCACACTTTCCGGCGGAGACATTACACACGCCATACCCGACAATACCGGCTACATAACCGAAGGCCAGCTTTTCCTGCGCAAAGACACCGACATCGGGAAAGTAATTGTCGATCCTTTCCGCAGTTTGTCGCGGCTGAAACAACTGGTAATAGGTAAGAAAACGCGGGAAGACCACCCGCAGGTGATGAACACTGCCATCCGGCTTTTTGCTGATGCGGCCAATGCAAAAACCAAAATCGAAAATGGATTCGACCTCACCGATTACGACAAAAGAGCCATAAATTTTGCCAAAGAATATTCTGAAAAGTTGCTGGCCATTGATATTAACATTGAAATTGACGCCATGATTGATACAGGCTGGGAATTATTCAATAAATATTTCTCGGTGGCAGAAATTGGTATAAAAGCAGAATTTGAGGAGAAATACGGAAAACGAAACAATTAGACATTAAAACCAAAAATCATGGAAAATCAATTGGTAACGATTTTAAGAATAAAGAACCCACCGTTGGGCAGCTATGTAAAAAACAAGTTTGAAAACGAGGGTATTGAGTGTTTTTTTACCAATGAAGGACTGATATTAGGTAGTCAGTACAATCCTAACGAAGTGCTGCTGAAAGTGAAAGCATATCAGTCGGAGAAGGCGGTAAAAATTCTTCTTCAAATTCATAAAGATTATGGATTGGACAAAATCCGGGAAGACAAAACTTTTAAAGATCTGAAAAAAATCCTTGTTCCAATAAAACTCGGCGAAGGAAGTTTCGAACTAATTCATTATGCGTTGCCACTGGCTAAAAAAATAAATGCAGAAATAAAACTTTTATATGTTTATGGAGACCCAACCATTGCTGAAAATAAAAAACACACCGCTTCGTGGGAAAAACATGTAAAAATAGAATTGAGGGAAGCCCACAAAAAAGCGCAGGATAAACTGGTTGATTTCAGTGTTGAGTTGAAAAAGAAAATACCTGCCGAATTACTGGCGTCGGTAAAGCTTCACTATCGAATGTTAAAAGGAATGCCTGAATTTGTTATTTCCGATGCCTGCAACCGATATCAACCAGATTTAGTTTTAATGGGCACCGGGAAACCTACGGATGAAAACGATGAATTTTTAGATAAAACTGTAATTAAAGTTATTGAGCGATCAAATTATCCGGTTTTAGCTGTTCCCAACTCAGCCGAATTCCACGATAAAGAAAAATTGAATGTAATGTATGCAACCGATTTTTATGATTCCGACAATTCATCGCTAAATAAACTGTTGTCTATTTTACAACATTTTGAAAAAGAAATTCAATGCATTCATGTCGATTTAAATGACGATCCAAATCACCAGAAAAAAGTAGATCAGTTAAATGAAATGCTGGAAAAAGAATATGCAAACTACCATATTCAATGTAAACTTTTTGAAAGCAATGATGTGGTAAAAGGATTCATCGAATTTGTAGAAAAAAATAACGTCGATCTCATTTCATTGTCAAAACAAAGACGCTCTGCTTTTTATAAAATGTTTCATTCCAACATATTGGGTAAACTTATAATCACAGAGAAAGTTCCGATACTAATCTTTCCGGTGTGAAATAACTAAAAAAGCAAACTGTGTCCATAAAATTTCAATATAATAAAACATCTCTGCAAAGTCTTAACAAACAGCTAAATATGCGGCTCAAGGCGCTTCCTACATTAAAAAACAAGGAAGCCGCTCTGCGTGTGGAAGTAAAAAAAGCGAAAGACAAATCGAATGAACTGGAAAAAATGCTGAATAAAAAATTGAAATCGCATGCAGTTTCGGCTGGGTTATGGCACGAGTTTATGCCTGAACTCATTTCTGTAGGCGAAGTAAAACTGACCGCAAAAAAAATTGCCGGCGTAAAAATTCCAGTGTTTGAGGAAGTGGTTTTCCATGAAGCGACCTTTAGCCTTTTTGAAACACCCAAATGGTTTCCCAAAGGAATTTCAATTGTACAAGAACTGGCGGAAACGTTAATCGAAAAAGAATTTTTTACACGTAAAATGCAACTGCTCGATTTTGCAAGGCGAAAAACAACTCAAAAAGTAAACCTGTACGAAAAAGTGCAGATTCCGGGGTATGAAAACGCCATCCTGAAAATCAAACGTTTTTTGGAAGATGAAGAAAACCTCTCGAAATCGGCACAGAAGATTGTAAAAAAACGACAGCAAAAACAACTGGAGGAAGCACAATGATAGTTCCAATGCATAAATATTCTTTCCTGATTTTTCATAAAGAATATCATTCATTTCTGGAAGAACTGCAACAGCTCGGTGTACTTCATGTGATGAAAAAGAATATCGAAGTTACGGGTGAAATAAAGGAAAAATATATGCAACTGAATCAGTTGAATAAAACTATCCGGTTTTTACAAGAACGCGAAAATCCAGAAAAAATTTTCCTCTTTGAAACCGACGGGCTTACGCTTATGGAGGAAATTGAGGAAAAACAAAACGAACAGGAAGCACTTGATCAGCAACTGGAAGAATTAAAAAAAGAACATCAAAAGGCCAAACCCTGGGGTACTTTTTCGCCAAAAACCATTCAGAAACTAAAAGAGGAAAATATCGTGCTGAGGTATTTTATTTCTTCGCAAAAGAAATTTTCTGAGTTAGATGCGGCTGGTCTGCCAGTTATTTTGGTGCGGGAAGAGGGAGCGAAGATTTATTTTATCATTGTTCAAAAGAAAAATGAATCATGGGAGGTAGATGCTGATGAAGTAACCATACCGGGCATTCCTTTTAACGAAATTGAAAAAGAGATTGAAAAGGCGGAACAAAAAAAGGCAGCCATTGAAAAAGAATTTGACGAATATGCAGGCAGTGCGCTCGAACTTCTAAAAAAAATAAAAACAGAATTGGAAAATTCACTTGATTATGACCATGTTGTTTTGTGCACCATTACCGAAGCTGAAGAAAAACTTATGATTCTGGAAGGTTGGATTCCCAAAACAAAAAAAGCGGAAATCGATGCCTTTCTGGAAAAAAATGATGTATTGTTTGTATCGTTGAAAGCTACGCCAAAGGACAACGCCCCGGTACTGCTCACCAACAACCGCTTCACTAAACTGTTTGAGCCGATTGGTGAAATGTTCTCGCTCCCCGACTACAACGAGCTGGATTTAACCGTATTTTTTGCCCCATTTTTTATGTTGTTTTTTGGCTTTTGCCTTGGCGACGCCGGTTATGGTTTACTTTTTATTGTGGGGGCCGGATTATATAAATTTAAAGCTCCAAAAACATTTAAACCCTACCTGTCGCTCATCCAGTTCCTTGGACTGGCAACCATCATTTTCGGCACCATTTCAGGAACCTTTTTTGGCATCAATTTAATCGAAACTAAAATCCCATGGATAGAAAATTTTAAGCACTACTTTTTAGACCCGAATAAAATGTTCAACCTGGCGCTGGTACTTGGGGGAGTACAAATCATTTTCGGACTTTTTATAAAGGCCGCCAACCGGATAAAACAATTCGGTTTTCAATTTTCATTGGCCATTTTCGGCTGGCTTATCGTTTTGCTTGGCAGCGGCGCATATGTCCTGTTAAGTAAAATCCAAATAATTTCACCCAATAAAATAATTTTATATGGTATCCTGGCAACGGGTGGATTTTTCATCCTGTTTTTCAGCGATCCGGAGGTAAACATCTTAGCCCGGATTGGAAAAGGAATATGGGATGTTTACTCCACAGTGACTGGTATTTTTGGCGATTTACTATCGTACATCCGACTGTTTGCCTTAGGACTTTCAAGCGCTATCCTCGGATTTGTGATCAACGATATTGCTATGCAGATTTTGGGTTCATCGAAAATTCTGGGGCCACTGTTTTTTGTTGTTTTCCTGTTACTTGGGCACACACTGAATATCCTTATTTCTTCGCTTGGTTCGTTTGTGCACCCCATGCGTTTAACCTTTGTTGAATTTTATAAAAATGCCGGATTTAAAGGCGGCGGCGAAGAATACAAACCATTTAAGAGTATTTAGTAGTGAGTAGAGAGTATTTAGATATAAATAATTAAGTAAAAATAATCAAATAAAAATAAACTGAAAGGAGACAAATTATGACAACAGCAGTAATTTTAGCGTATATCGGACTGGCAATTATGCTCATTTTTTCGGGAGTTGGCAGTGCCATTGGTGTATCGAAAGGAGGCAATGCAACCGTAGGGGCATTGAAGAAAAAACCGGAAGCTTTTGGAAGTTACCTGCTTTTAAGTGCATTACCCGGCACACAAGGGTTGTACGGTTTTGCCGGATTTTTCATTATTAACAGTAAGGGAATTATTACAGCGGAAATGACCATGCTACAGGGAATGGCAATCCTGGCCGCTGGATTGACACTCGGTTTTGTCGGTTTCTTCTCGGCTTTAAACCAGGGTGAAGTTACTTCAAACGGTATTGCAGGCATTGGCTCCGGGCACGATATTTTTGGAAAAACAATGGTTTTGGCCGTGTTCCCGGAATTGTATGCCATTATCGCATTTGCCGCCACCTTCTTAATTAGTATGAGTTTGTAAGAAATCTGGGAATTTAGGAAACCTGTAAAAACCTTCCCTAACCCATCCAAAGGAGGGGAATCAGAAAAAATATTACGGAATTTTTATCTAACAAGAATTGGAATCATAACTCCAACGCAGGAATAAGGAGCATTCTTATATGTAAATCATTAAAAACCTTTGGCCTTCATCAGCCGGTCGAGCTGTTGCCATTTGATGCCCTTGCTAAAACCGGCAGCCACTTCCGGTTCAATACCATCGATTAACACCTGGTGTATTCCCAGGCGCTTGACCCGTTTTTTCAGAATGGCCTTTTCCTTGTTTTCTTCGGCAATCATACCTGCATAAAGCACGTTAAACCAGATTTCCATTTCCAAAACATCAGTGTCATAAAATTTACTCAATATTGAAATTAACCTGAAAACATCGGGGTTTGGTTTTGCCGTGGTCCGGTTATAAATTACCACAAAATCGTCGTGAATCTTTTGCGCTCCGTATTTGTTTCCCAATTTTTTCAGCCGCGAAAAATACTGTACATCGCTTGGTGCAATACGCTCGCCATTAGGTTTGGTTATATAAACACACCACTCGTCGAAACTACCTTTATCGAATTCGATACTACCGCCGTTACTAAACTGATTTAATTTTTGGGGCATAAACAAAAGATTAAAAGTGCTTTGCTAAAATAATAAATGAAAGTAAATAATTCACTTTAAAAATTACTTTAAGAAAAGTTTTAATCTGAATTAACTACTTCGGAATAAATCAAATTCAGAATCATGTAACACTTTCTGCACTCTTTCAAAGTAGTTTTATTCAAATAATTGAAGCTCTGTTTAGGGTTAATAAAAAATAAGATGAAAAATTCACTTTACAACATTCACAGATTTTCGAGTGTTTCGCGGCGCTTATTTTTAAGCATTTTAAAATGAGTAGGGGTGAGACCGGTATATTTTTTAAACTGATTTGAAAGATGTGCAACGCTGCTGTAGTGCATTCTCCAGGCTATTTCCGAAAGATTGAGCTCATCATAGACAATCAGTTCTTTTACCCTTTCAATTTTATGGGTCAGGTAAAACTTTTCAATGGTAATGCCCTTCACTTCTGAAAAAAGATTGGCAAGGTAAGTATAATCATAATTAAGTTTTTCGCTCAGGAAATCGGAGAGGTTGACCTTAATTTGATCTTCGGAATAATGCACCAGTTCAATAATGACGCTTTTAATTTTTTCAACCAGAACGCTTTTTTTATTGTCCATTAAAATTAATCCTGCCTTTTTTAAATCTATTTTTAATCGTTCCAACTGCACTGGCTGAACATCTCCAATAATATCCGCTTCACCAATTTTAACATAAACATATTGCAGGCCGAGTTTCTCAAGTTCGGCTTTCACTACCATCTGACAGCGAATGCAAACCATATTTTGGATATATAATTTCAAATTACCTTTTTTGGTGATTTAAATGTTCGATAATAAGTTTACGGAAGATTTGATTTTAAGTTTATTTAATTATCATAATTCAGGTCAAATTACAATACGTTTTAATCCGGTGAAGAAAAAAGGATTAATTTGTATTTCAACAATTTAACGCATTCAATTGTGTGAAGGACAGGATTTGAATCCGTTGTCTTTTTCGATTAAAAAAATAAAATATATAAAACAGAAGTTAATCTATTTGAATTTGAAGTCCACCAGCATGATTTCCGATTTTCCGGCGGTTTTAACGGGAGGCCCCCACAAACGTAAACCACTGGTTACAAAGAAATGGGTGTTTCTGATTTTTTCATATCCCCAGCTCAGTTCGTATATACGATGAATGATATAATTGATAGGGAATAGCTGACCATTGTGTGTATGTCCGGAAAACTGCACATTTACAGGTGTCTGACTAACTTCCTGCAACCGGGTAGGACGATGATCCAAAAGAATAATGGGTAAATCAGGTGAGATATTCCGTAAAATTTCATTTACCGATTTTCTTTGCCGGAAACTTTCATCATTCCTGCCTGCGAGGTAAAATGAATTGTCAATGTTCAGTATTGTATCGCGCAGCAATTTAATATTCGCTTTTTTATAAAAAGTCCTGTTTCCACGGCTACCATAAGATTCATGATTTCCAAGCACGCCAAAAGCACCGTATTTTGTTTGTACTTTCCGTAACGTCGACAAAATAGCCCCCGGAATCCTGTTTTCATCACGCCCTTCAACAATATCGCCACCATACAACATTATGTCTGGCTTCAATGCATTTACTTTCCGGGCAAACTGCTCAACAAAACGGGGGTTTATACTTTGCTGAATATGAAAATCGGCAACAAAAGCTACTCTTAAATTATTTAAATGTGAATTTCTTTTCGGAACCTTAATCTGGTAGCTGGAAACACGAATAGTGTTCAGGTTGATGGCCCCGCCAACCACAATTGCCACCGAAATAATAATCATGAAAGAAAGCGTATAAAAACGAAATGAAAAGCTTTTCCTTAACTCTTTGGAAATAATCCTAAAAAAGAGATTGAACAACAAAATCAAATCGAAAAGAAGGACCGAGAGGTAAATATACAAGTAAAATGGCAGCAGGTAGCCGGCTGCAATGGAAAGCATTTGCACAAAAAAATTCCCATTTTCTCCGGAAAGATTTTCTGAAAGGGGATAAACAGCAGCCAACAATAAATAAATTAAAGTATACCAAAGTTTATAACCTTTGCTTATAAACAAACTCTTTATGCGGAAAAAGACATAAATATTCGGAATAATGTACGCCAGTGTGAGATAAAAATGAAACATTAAATTAAGTATTTCAGCATTTAGCGGATGAATATAAAAAAATCCCCTCTTAATTTACAATGGAACAATCCGTTCAAAAAAATGTTATTCAAATTAAAAAAAGGTTGTTCCCATTTTATGGTGTAAGAAAGGGATATTAATCGGTCGATTTACGAATCAGACCATTAGTTTTATTTGAAAATCTGAAAAAAGATTTGATTGCCCGGAAATAAAAGATGGTAAAAAATTGTGTATCTTCAATGAAATATCGGGTAGCTACTACTTTTAGTACAAAAAATAAACTATTGATTAAAAGATTTGTTAAAAAAAGCGGCGTACGAGTCCAATTTGAAGCTGAAGTTCACAAACCTTGAAGACGAGAATTGTACTTACGCCGCTATATTTTTGTGATTATTTGCGTCCACAAACAATGATATAATCCGGGGCAGGATTTCAAACCAATGTCGACTGTGAAAATAATAATTATTTTCCAGATTAAAATATTTTTTAACAAATTGTTCTTTTTTGTTTCTTTTCAACATTGAAGATAACGACCCAAATGCTAAAAAATAAATCACAACATACTTTGTGGTGTGGTGTTTTTATAATTCCAGGCCAAAAATAAGAATATTAAGTCCTTTTTTCTTAATTTAGTTATTTTATGATTTCCAGGCTAAATGTATAATATTAAAAAAATAAAGTATGATTATCCAAATTATTAGATTGAAATCGACCCTCCAGGAAAATGATTTAATTGAAAGAGCCAGGGAGCGGGAGCCTCAGTTTAAAGCTATTCCCGGGCTTTTGCAGAAATATTATATAAAAACAGGTCAACCAGGGGAATATGGAGGTATTTACGTTTGGGATTCTCCCGAATCGCTAAAATCTTATCAAAAATCTGATTTGGCAGCAAGTATTCCAAAAGCATACGAAGTTATTGAAGCGCCAAGCATTGAAATTTTGGATGTCCTTTTCAAGCTTAGAGAATAAAAAAGGGAACTACTTTTTAGTAATTCCCTTTGGTGGGGAGAGCAGGATTCGAACCTACGAAGGCTTTGCCAACAGATTTACAGTCTGCCCCGTTTGACCGCTTCGGTATCTCCCCAAAATATTTTGAGCCGAATCTCAGATTCGAACTGAGGACCCCGAGATTACAAATCACGTGCTCTGACCAACTGAGCTAATTCGGCTTATTTCTTTTTATTTCTAGTCTAAGAACGGTTACTGTTTTCGTTTTCAGCGGCGCAAAGTAAAGAATTAATTTTTTATTCTGCAATACTTTCTTTTATTCTTTCACCGCTTTTTTTCGTTAAAAAAAAGTGGGTAAGCTACCTGTGTCGCACCGCTACAACCGCCTACCCTTGCTGTCTTCCGACCCTGGGGGAATTCAGCAGGAGCTGATCGCACAGGACTTACCCGGCAGCAAAAGTAGGAAATTTTAAGTTACAACCAAATAAAAATCAACTGCTGCGTAATGAAAATTGAAATGCTGTCACTAATGTATTAAAAATCAAAAATGAATTATTATTTGTAACTTTCGGTGGAGTGCTAATCTGCCGGGAATATGATAAAAACGAATTAAAAAATTAACATATCTTTGTCGAACCTTTACTAAAAAAACAAAATTATGGAATCAATTCTGGTTATTCTTTATTTGATTGTTTTTGTAATATTTATTTTAAGCCTTTGGAAAATTTTTGAAAAAGCAGGTGAAAAAGGCTGGTATGCATTAATACCTGTCTTAAACGGTATTATTTTATTGCGTATTGTTGAAAAACCATGGTGGTGGCTTTTTTTACTTGCTTTACCCTATGTTAATATAATTTATAGCATTTGGGTACTAAATCTCCTTAGAATTAAATTCGATAAAAAAGGAGGATTTTTAGTCGGTCTTATATTTCTAAGTTTTATCTTTTTCCCAATTTTAGGTTTTGATGATTCGAGTTATTTAGGAAAAACTCACGCAAAAGATGAATCTTTTATTCCGATTCTTAATGGATTATATTTAGGAATTGTTCTTATACTAATTTCGGTTGTTTATTATGTAACCGGAAATACTTTTGCAAAATCATCTCAATGGGTTAGTTATGCTGTTATGATTATAGGTATAATATGGGCTCAAATCAATTACAAAAAAACAATTGGTGGGACTATGAACTATGGTGAAGCTTTAGGTGTGGGAATTTTAACAATGATTATTGCGTCAACAATTTCGAGTATCTATTCATTCCTACTTTATTCAGTAATTGATCCATCATTACTGGAACAACTACGGCTATTTACAGAAGAACAAATAATTAAACAAGGTAAAGTTCCAGAAGAACAAATTGATATGGCTGTTGAGTGGGCTACCAAATTTCAAAAGCCGGTTTTTATGTTTATCGGAGGAGCAATTGGAGGAACATTTGTTGGTTTAATAATTTCGTTAATAACTTCAATTTTCACACAGAAAAAACCAACTGAAGATTTTGCTGAATAAATTCAACCAAATTGTAATATGGATATTTCCGTAGTGGTACCCCTTTTTAATGAGGAAGAATCGC